>Ga0208373_1000030_pt1 | contig 314068 bp, 241 predicted proteins | sample RifOxyC2_FD_184036 | JGI IMG/M metagenome (GOLD analysis project Ga0208373, IMG submission 184036) | Soil microbial communities from Rifle, Colorado - Rifle Oxygen_injection C2 (SPAdes) | ecosystem: Environmental > Terrestrial > Deep subsurface > Rock core/Sediment | place: Rifle, Colorado...
AATAACCTACACCTTACCTGAGTCAAAGCATACGAAAACCAAACTTCTAAATATGGATAAAGAGCAAGCTGAACTTTACCAATTGGTCTCTAAAAATTTTTAGGGTGTCCCAACGCTGAAAACAGGAGTATTTACATTTAATAAAAAAAGGAGGGCTTATGCCCTCCTTTTTAGTTCATCATCATTTCTACATTCCCCATGCTCTTGGTTTTTTCGTTCCGGTAAGCATTGGCAAACGACATAATGTTTTTTAATGTCTGTTGTTGGGGTTCAAAGGATTCATTAAGCGCATTAGTTAAAAATTGACTCTTTTGATCCACCTTACCCATTCCCAACATTTTTTTAAACTGAAACAGAAAAGTAAAGTTATACCTCATAGGCTCGGTATTTAAGATTACAATACAAACGTAACCAAAAAGCCAATAGTATAAAACGGACAAAATATTATTCTAGAAACTTTAAATGCTTGATTGTAAGGTGACTTCTTCTAACCTTCAGTCAATTGTATGTGTGAAACAAAGCTTTACTTAATAGCCAGATCTACATGAGATGCCTCCATCAACTTCCTAAGGTTGATTATTGCATACCTCATCCGGCCAAGTGCGGTATTGATGCTAACTTGAGTTTGTTCGGCAATTTCCTTAAAGCTCATGTCGAAATAAAAACGGAGCATGATCACTTCTTTTTGCTCCTCGGGCAACTTTTCCACCAACTTTTTTACATCACTGTTGATTTGAAAATTTACCAAAGATTCCTCGACGGTCAAGTCCGAAAACTTTGAAGAATTTAACAACGGGACTTCAGAATCATCGCTCGAAACTACTTTCAGATGCTTTTCTTTACGGTAAAAATCGATGATCAGGTTATGGGCAATCCGCATGACCCACGAAACAAACCTTCCCTCTTCTTTGTAAGTGCCTGAATGCAGCGAACGGATGACTTTTATAAAAGTATCCTGGAATATATCCTCGGCTAATTCGCGGTTTTTAACCACCATCAGGATATACGAATAGACTTTATTTTTATGACGATTTATTAAGATTTCAAGGCTGGATGATTGTCCACCAAGATATTGCTTAATCAAATCATAATCATCAAGATTATGAAAATTCATAACTACCTCCTTAGTTTTGGTTTAGGTGTAATTATGTTTCGATAAGCAATCCTCCTAGTTTTAAAGGTTAGTATTTTTCTATGAAGGCAAATATATTAAAAAAATTTTCCGTTCCTAACCTACATCGCAAAAAATTAACCAATCTTTGCAAAAATGTAGATTAAATACTGAATATATTACATCAAGTAACTGTAATACTTAAAATGACAACACATAAGACGAACGAAAAATTCATTCAGATAAAAGCAGCCCGGGTCCATAATTTAAAGAATATCTCACTCAACATTCCACTCAATAAACTGGTGGTTATTACAGGCCTGTCGGGAAGCGGAAAGTCGTCGTTGGCTTTCGATACCCTTTATGCCGAAGGGCAGCGCCGCTATGTAGAAAGCTTGTCTTCGTATGCCCGCCAATTCCTGGGGAGGGTGCATAAACCCGAGGTTGATTTTATTAAAGGGATTCCACCGGCCATTGCCATTGAGCAAAAGGTAAATACCCGCAATCCGCGCTCTACCGTTGGGACTTCGACTGAGATTTACGATTATTTTAAATTGCTTTATGCCCGGATAGGGAAAACCATCTCGCCTATATCGGGGCAATTGGTAAAAAAGCAACATCCTGACGATGTGGTGGATTATTTGATGTCGTTTCCTTTAGAAACCAAAGCATTAATTTTAGCCCCGATTCAGAATGGAAACAAACGCCCGCTCCAGCAAACGCTTGATATTCTTAAGCAGCAAGGGTTTTCAAGAATTGAAATCAACAATGAAATACTGAAAATAGAAGACTTTAATCTTGAAAAAACAAATGAAGATATTCATATTGTGATAGATAGGGTTGTGGTGAGTCAGACAACAGATACCGTGAGCCGGATTACCGATTCTGCTCAGACTGCTTTTTTCGAAGGACATGGAACCTGCCTGGTGCGTGTATTTCTGGAAGATTCGTTTACCGATCAGGTATTTTCGAACCAATTTGAAGCTGACGGCATGCTGTTCGACGAACCATCCGTCCACATGTTCAGTTTTAACAATCCTTTAGGAGCCTGCCCACGTTGCGAAGGATTTGGTTTGACAATTGGAATTGATGAGGATTTGGTCATTCCCAACAAAAGTTTATCGATTTATCAAGATGCCGTAGCTTGTTGGCGCGGTGAAAAAATGAATGAATGGAAAGATGAACTGATTCATCATGCGGGTAAGTTTGACTTTCCCATCCACAAACCCATCAGCCAATTTACCGAGTGGGAAATGGAACTATTGTGGAATGGGAATTCCTATTTTCAGGGTTTGCACCGTTTTTTTGCCTTTTTAGAAGAAAACAGTTACAAAATCCAGTACCGGGTGATGCTTTCGCGTTACCGTGGCCGCACTACATGTCCCGAATGCAAAGGTTCCCGCCTGAAAAAGGAAACCAATTTTGTGAAAGTTGCCGGAAAAACCCTCTCCGAATTGGTGGTCATGCCCATCGACGAGTTGTCGGCTTTTATATCAAATGTGGAGTTAGATGTTCATGATAAAAAAATAGCAGAACGGTTATTTATCGAAATCAAAAGCCGCATCCGGTTTTTATTAGATGTAGGTTTGGGTTACCTGACATTGAACCGTCTTTCATCAAGCCTTTCAGGTGGAGAATCGCAACGCATAAACCTGGCTACTTCCTTGGGTAGTAGTTTGGTAGGCTCGCTTTATATTTTAGATGAACCTAGTATTGGGCTTCACTCAAAGGATACCGAGCTTTTGATTAAAGTCCTCAGGAATCTTCAGCAACTTGGAAACACGGTGGTTGTGGTGGAACATGATGAGGAAATTATCCGGGCCGCCGATGAAATTATTGATATCGGCCCATTGGCGGGGGCTCATGGAGGCGAAGTGGTTTTTCAGGGAAATTCTTCCCAATTATTGGAAAGCAAGCAAAGCCTGACTACAAAATATTTAACAGGGCAGTTGAAAATTCCTGTTCCAAAGATGCGCCGCAAATGGAACAATTATATTGGCATTACCGGGGCACGCGAAAATAATCTCAAAAACCTGGATGTGAAATTTCCGTTGAATACCATGACCGTGGTGACCGGGGTTTCGGGTTCTGGTAAATCATCGCTGATTAATAAAGTATTTTATACGGCCCTCAAAAAGCGTTATGGAGGTCACGGCGATGAATCGGGGCATTTTGATAAATTGGTGGGCGATATGCATTTGATTGCCGATGTGGAATTCGTGGACCAAAACCCCATTGGTAAATCATCGCGCTCAAATCCGGTAACCTATATTAAAGCTTATGATGAAATCCGCAAGCTGTTTTCGGAACAGAAAGCATCAAAGTTAATGGGTTTTACCCCTTCCCATTTTTCGTTTAATGTTGATGGTGGCCGATGCGAAGAATGCCAGGGTGAGGGAACCATAAAAGTGGAAATGCAGTTTATGGCCGATATTGAATTGGAATGTGAAAGCTGTAAAGGAAAGCGTTTTAAACAAGATGTGTTAGAGGTTACATATCATCATAAAAATATTTACGAAGTTCTGGACCTGACAGTGAACGAAGCCATGGATTTTTTTAATGAAAAGCCTACTTCGCTAACTCAGAAAATAACCAAACGCCTCCAGACATTGGTAGATGTGGGTCTTGGTTATGTAAAGCTGGGTCAGTCGTCGAGTACGTTGAGCGGTGGCGAAAGTCAGCGTATTAAGCTGGCTTCGTTTTTAAGCAGGGAAAGGGACGATCAACCGTTGCTTTTTATTTTCGATGAACCCACAACCGGATTGCATTTCCACGATATAAACAATTTGTTGAAATCATTCAACGCGTTGATCGAAAAAGGGAATTCAGTTTTAATTATTGAACACAACCCTGAGATTATTAAAAATGCAGACTGGGTGATTGACTTAGGACCCGAAGGTGGAAAAAAGGGAGGGCACCTGGTATTTGAAGGGACTCCCGAAAACCTCATTAAATGTGAACCATCGTTTACCGGTAAGTTCCTTCGGGAGAAACTATAAAGAATACCTGATGATAAAATGTTAAACAAACTTCTTAATAGAGAAAAATGAAAAGATTATTATCATTAAAGTTGGTAACCCAATAAACATTAAATTATGATCAATAGGCAATGATAAAAACTCTTTACCAAATTCTAAAGCTGCTATAATGAATAATATTGCAACAATCATTGCATCACTAAACATTTTTATTTTATTTCGTTTTGTTGAAATCTTTTCTTCCAATTCTTTAAGCCTATCTTGAATATTTGATTTTAAGAAGGTAAGTCCCCTTTCAAGGTTTCCGTTATTAATAATTTCATTCTCAGTATGATATTGAAATATATTATCAACATATTCATAATTAATTAAACGATGAATTTTTTCTTGATTTGAAGAAAGATTTTTTAATGTTAGGCTAGATTTATTTTCTAACGACTGATTTAATAAATTATTAGCAGTTGCTAAAATATTTTCATTATGAACCAAAACCGAACTTGGAATCAACAAATAAGGGCTTATAATTATAGAATCTTTTACTACTTCCATTATTTCGTCTTCTTTTGAAAATTTTAACAGGGTACCTCTTGATAAGGATAAGAAAGATAAATCGCTTGACATAAAGGGTTTTATAGTATCATAAATTTCCTCTTCATCCATTCTATCAAAATCAAAAATACCCTGAACTATGCCACAAACTGCTTTTGCCAAACTCATTACCCCTTTATCTTCTATTTCGTGCCTTTTAGTGTCTTGAATTTGTTTAGAAAAATTATTAATAACATGTTCTTCTATTTCATTTGTCAATAGCTGAATGATACCAGAATTTAATGAAATTGAAGATTTTGAATTGCTTAATTCCATCATTAATTCTTTAATAGTCATTAATTTAGTTCTTCTATTTTTATATTTAAGGCATATATTTTCTTTCACGTCCGAACATTCTTGAATGCTTCCAAACTGTGTTGCTAGCTTTATAATATCTAACTCAGTAAAATAATAATCATTTTTAGGTGATATGGTTAAATGCCAAATTTTTAAATCTGAATTGTTAAAATAGGTAAAACTTAAAGAGGTAATTACATCTATTTCATTTTTTAATACCAGCCTGATGTGAATTTTCCCCTCTGAAGAATACTGGTAAGCTTTGGGCAACAATAATGTAATATTATCAACCGATCTAACAAATCGGCTATTGAGTGGAGCGAAGCTTTGGTTTTGATAATTTAATAGATCCTTTTCTAAAGAATGGAAATGTTCGCAGGTTTTGATTTTTTCTTTATTTTTTTTAGTAAATGATTGGTCTTCGATAAAATGATAAGTAATTGAGGCCTTACCTGAACCAAATTGATATTTTGAATCCTCCATCAAATCTTCCAATTCAATATCACCATTTTCATCCTCCATCTTATCTAATTCCAGATACATCTTTTCCAAATGAATGTTGTCTTCCAAATCTGTAATGCCCAATCCTTCATATAAATCCAATAAAAATGCCTTAATTTCAACAGCAGGTATTTTATTCTTTTTTTTATTAAATTGTGTAAACGATAGTAAGAGTAAATTATTTACTAATTTCTTTTTGAGGTCCAAAGGAGGCTGTACGTAACTAATATTAATCCATTTAGCACCAAGACCCGAGAAAGCCAGTAATCTTTCACTTGGAGCAAAATTGTCTGTTTTTGTTTCATAAGGATTATTTGACTCAAATACCACATTCTTTATTTCAATTCCTTTTTCATCTTTAATCCATTCAATTACTTTTGAAATCCCTTCGTTGATCAACTTTTTAGCAATCCCTTTTTTTCGATGGTTCTCTGAAACAATCAAATAAATTAAATGAATCGTTTGGCTTCTTTCATACCAATCAATTATTAATCCCCCGGTTACTTCCTTTTCCTGATTATTTGTTTCCAGGGTATCCAATACAATAACAGTATATGGTTCTTTAGATTGTTTTTGTAACGTAACCCTTTTTAATATCACATCATAATCTTCTCTTTCGTTTATATCAGGAAAACCATCTTCATAAATCGCTCTAAATGAATTTAATAAATTACTATTGTTATTAGTAGCCAGATCATAATAGTATTCCATGACAATGATTTTTAATTTTTAAAACACACTAAAACATATAGTTAGTCAACTATTTAAAAATATTTGAAAAATTTTTAATTTTTAGATTCAACTAAATTATGAAAAATAAAAACTTAAAGTGTGTAATCATAATATTGTTTTTTTAGTGACAAGAAAATCTTAGAATATTTTAAATCAAATTAAAAACAATAAATTTTCAAATAAATTATAGATATTAGAATCATGAAAATTGGAGTGTATCCAATCAAAAAAATATGACCTGATTCTGAATATAATGAAAATCTTACATACTTCCGATTGGCATTTAGGCAAACGGCTTGATACCTATTCCAGACATCAGGAACAGGTAGAAGTGCTTGATGAAATTATCCGGATTGCCGATGCTGAAAATGTCGATATAGTCTTGGTGGCTGGCGATTTATTCGACACCTTTAATCCTCCTGTGGAGAGTATTGATCTGTTTTACAAATCGTTGAAGTGTTTAGCAAATAACGGGGAACGGGCAGTGGTTTGTATTGCCGGAAACCACGATTCGCCCGACCGTATTGAAGCACCTGACCCCTTGGCCCGGGAATGCGGAATCATCTTTGTAGGATATCCCAATTCTGAGGTTCCCCTTTTCAAACTCGATTCGGGATTGGAGGTAATACGTTCGGAGGCTGGTTTTGTGGAACTGAAACTTCCCCACTGTAATGAACCTTTGCGTATCCTCACAACACCCTATGCCAACGAGATACGGTTAAAATCCTATCTGGGTGTTGATGATCCGGAGACGGAACTGCGAAAGGTATTAAAAGACCGATGGCAGCAATTGGCCGAAAAATATTGTGATATCAGTGGGGCAAACCTCCTTTTGTCGCACCTGTTTTTTACCAAAGAAGGGGCAACTCTGCCAGAAGAACCTGACGACGAAAAGCCCATTTTACACGTGGGTGGAGCCCAAGCGATTTATACATCCGATATTCCTTCACAAATACAATATGTTGCGTTGGGCCATTTGCATCGAAAGCAGATCATTGATCAGGAACCTTGCCCGGTGGTTTATTCGGGTAGTCCCCTCTCTTATAGTTTCAGCGAAGCCAATCAAACAAAATACGTTGTTTTGTTGGAATTTCAACCTGATAAAAGAGCTTCGTTAAAACCCATAGAATTGCATAAAGGATTACCATTGAAAAGAGTCCGTTCCCAGGGTGTTTCTGAAGCATTGGAATGGTTGAAACAAAATCCTGATTGCCTGGTGGAGTTAACCATAGTTACTGATGCCTACTTGAATGCCAGTGATCGTAAGTTGCTCAATCAAACACATCAGGGGATTATTCAAATAATTCCGGAAATGCTCCAAGGAACCGATAGCGATGGAAACCCGCAAACTACAAATATCAACCTGTCCAAAGGAATTGAAGAACTTTTTGCTGAGTATTTTCAGCATACAAAAGGGTTACCACCCGATCCATCTCTGATGGAACTGTTTAAAGAAGTAATTGCCAATAAAAAAGATTTTTAGAGTTTAGAAATTTGAGACCAGAGACCAGCAATCAGAACCTTATGATACCTATCCGACTAACCATACAAGGTTTGTACTCTTATCAGGAGAAACAGACTATTGACTTTACCAAACTCACGAGTGCCGGTATTTTTGGCATCTTTGGCCCTGTTGGTAGTGGAAAATCCAGTATCTTGGAGGCCATCACCTTTGCCCTTTATGGCGAAACCGAGCGACTCAACCAAAAAGGCGATGACCGGAATTACAACATGATGAACCTGAAATCGGAAGAACTGCTTATAGAGTTTGTTTTCAAAACAGGTTTGCCCTTTAACGAATACATGGCTTTGGTAAAGGGCCGCCGCAACAGCAAGCGGTTCGATGAAGTGAAAACCCTTGAACGCACTGCTTATCGAAAAATACAGGAAGGTTGGGGGCCTATTCTGGTTGAACAGTTGGAAGAAATTATCGGTTTGACTTATGAGAACTTTAAGCGGACCATCATCATCCCGCAAGGAAAGTTTCAGGAATTCCTTCAACTCACCGCAGCAAAAAGATCAGAAATGATGAAAGAACTATTTCATCTTCAAAAATATGAATTATCAGATGAGGTTGGGTTATTAGAAAAGAACAACGATGCCCACATGAATCAGTTAATGGGTATGATACAGGGTCTGTCGGAGGTAACTGAGGAGCTTATTCAACAGAAGAGGAGCGAATTATCGGAACAGAGCAAACAGCTTCATGAATTAAAGGTTCAACTGGAAAGCATGCAACAAAAAAGCCAGGAAATGAGTCAATTAAAGACTCTCCATGAAAGAATGGCCCATCTTGAATCGGTTTTAAAGAATCTGGAAACAAAGAAACCCGAAATGGAAGTGTTGGCAAAAAACCTGGCCGAATATGAATTCTGCCTGATTCATTTTCATCCATTATTGGCATCAATTCAGGAATTTGAAAAACGGATAACCAATTTTCAAAATGAAATAAGAAATTATACAACTGAACTGGACACTACCAAAAAACAAAACGAAACGAATATTCTTGAGTTGAACCAGATTAGACCTACCTTCGAAAACATTCCAAACCTAAAAAAACAGGTAGAAGAACTGGGAAAAGTCCTTCAAATAAAAAAGCTGCAGGCAGAGTATTTAAACCTTTCAAAAAGGGTGAGCGAAGGAGAACAATTCCTTATTGGGTTTCAATTGGAAATTGGCCAGAAAAATGCCAAATGGGAAACCCAAATCAAGGAATTGAAACAATGGAAAAACCAACGACCCAATGTAATGATACTGAACAAAGTTAGAGAATGGTATTTAATTAATAACCAACTAGATAAACAACAAAACGAACTTCAAACAGAAGATCAAAGGATACAAAAAGAAAAGGAAACACAAAAGGTGATTTTTGATAAAATACTGGAAGAATGGACATTATCAGGATTTGAAACCCTTCTGAACAGGGTTAACTTTACTCAAACGGTTTCTGAAAGAATTGCCGACATAGAATCGGATATACAGCAAAATGAGCTTGAAATGGAACATTTTGCTGTGCAAGCAAAGTTGGCGGCCTTTGCCAGTCAATTGTCTGGTGGCAGTCCTTGTCCCTTGTGCGGTTCGTTGGAACATCCCCACATTTTCAAACTTTCTGATGCCGATGAACATTTAGCAACCCTCCGCCAAACAAAATCAGAACTCAAAGATCGTTTGAATCAGTGCAGGCAATGGTTGTTACAAGGTCAGCAAGTCCAGATTCAGGAACAGGCCATTTTAACCCGTGAAGATGAACATCATAAAGATGTTGCACGTAGCCAGCAGCAAGTTGCCAACCATTTACAATTATTTGAGTGGCCGGATTTCTCGACTCCTGAATTGCTGAATCAAGCTTTTGATTCGTTAACGGTACTTGAAAAACAGATACATGAAGGTGAGCATCAAAATGAACAACTTCAAAAAGAATTGGATCAGGATTTACAAAAACTGGAGACATACAAAAAGAAAGTTGATGAGTTTCGGCACCAAATTATAGGTTGTCTTCGGGAGGAGGAAACGTTAAAGGCCCAAATTAGGTATATAATAATGGAAGAATGGCTACCTATACAAGAAACCCAGCTTCAAAGTGACATTCAAAATATTGAACAGACCATTATTGCTACTGAAAAACGATACACTTTAGTATTCAACCTACAGGAACAGCTTCAGAAAAAGATAGAACAACTGGCCCAAACCATCGAAACCCGCAAAAATGATGTGGAACAGGAGAAAAGTTCTTTGAAACAGAAATACCAGGAACTTGCAGATAAAATCACCCGGTCGGCTTTTACATCGGAGGAAAAAGTAAAAGAGATCCTGATGCTTGGAATGGATTTGGAAAAAGGGAAACAACAGTTGGAATCGTACCGCCAGCAACTTGCCATCAGCCAGCAACAACTTATGGATACGAGGCAAGCCATGAACGGAGCCTTTTATGATGGAATAGTTCACCAACAGCTCAAAGAGCAATTGGAAGATGCAAATCAAAAAACTATTGAAAAAAACAAAGTTTGCATCCAACTTGAAAACAGTCTCCAAAAAATGGATATGGACTTTAAGAAACTTCAGGAGCTTAACCACCAAAAAGGACAGCTTGAGGCTCGGGCTTCAAACCTTAAAACCCTTAAACAGCTTTTCAAAGCGAATGGTTTTGTCAATTATATATCCACCGTGTATCTGCAAAACCTTTGTGCCGATGCTAACGACCGCTTTTACAGATTGAGCGGACAAAGATTGAGCTTAGAGATTACTGAGGATAATAGTTTTCAGGTCCGTGATTTTATGAATGACGGTAAAGTCCGCCATGTAAAAACACTCTCGGGCGGGCAAACGTTCCAAGCCGCTTTATCTCTAGCACTTGCCTTGGCCGATAGCGTGCATCGGGACCATGGAACATCGGAAAATTTTTTCTTCCTCGATGAAGGGTTCGGCAGTTTGGATAAAGAATCGCTCCAATTGGTTTTTGATACATTAAAAACCCTCCGTAAAGAAAACCGGATGGTTGGCATCATCTCCCACGTTGATGAACTTCAGCAGGAAATTGATACCTGTCTGAAGATTACAAATTCCGAAAATTCAGGTAGCCTGATAACCCTAGGTTACTAAAAAATGACGTTTTTTGTTACAAAATCTGTATGCGTTAGGTGTATTATGTTGCATTTTTTACTAATAAATTACCCTAAAACGCCCTGTTTATGCGGAATTTTATTAACAAACCTTGTAAATGGTTGATAATGATCATGGTATAAAAAAAAATCATATAACTTGCTGTATTTCTTTGTTTTAAGTAACTATCATTCATCAAAAACAGGTACACTTATTAACAAATTTCAAGATAAAAAAGGCTGGAGGCATTATTTTTTCTGATGAAATGGGTAATTCTAAAAGAACTTTCTTTATATTTAACTGTGCTTTAAAAATATTATTATAATTTAAAAATTAACACTATGAACAAACAAGAATTAGTAGCAGCAATGGCTGCAAAAGCTGGAATGACTAAAGCCGATGCAGAAAAAGCATTAAATGCATTTGTAGAAACTACCAAAGAAACCCTTGGTAAAAAACAAAGCATCCAATTAGTTGGATTTGGAACTTTCTCAGTAAGCGAACGTGCTGCTCGTACTGGCCGTAACCCTCAAACAGGAAAAGAAATTAAAATTGCTGCAAAAAAAGTAGCAAAATTCAAAGCTGGTAAAGCTCTCGACGAAAATGTAAACAAAAAGTAATCGGGTTTTATACTGACATTTAGGGCGTTCCTTCCGGGACGCCCTTTTTGTTTTCAATAATTTAAATATATGCGTAAATTCGGCACATGATTGTTTTTCAGAAAATATTCCGAATCCCTATTATTAAAAATCTCGGCATTTTAATGACCGGAACCATTCTGGCCCAAATGCTGGCTATGGGTTTCCAGGTTATCTTGCGCCGGATGTATTCACCGGAGGATTTTGGTGCTTTTGCCGTTTACATGAGCATGATAGGCATTCTGGCCACATGGTCATCGCTAAGATATGAACAAGTGATTGTGCTTCCAAAAGAGGATGCCAAAGGAGATTCTCTGCTTGGACTTTCCCTGATTCTTTCCGTACTTTTTTCGTTATTCATTGGTGCCATCTGTTGGTTCTTTAGCCATCAGGTATTGGTTTGGACCGGGTTAGCACCAGAATACCACCATTGGATATATTGGTTACCTCTTTCATTGTTTTTATTTGGTACATACCAAGCCTTGAACTTTTACCTTATCCGGTTGAAATGGTTCTCACTTTCGGCAAATAACAAAGTGGTCCGGCGAGGCACCGAAGGTGTCATTCAAACTGCATTGGGAATTTTTCATTTTCCTATAGGATTGCTATTAGGTGATATTTTTGGGCAGCTATCAAATATCATCCATGCAGGCTACCGGATATTTACCACAGGAAAGTGGCCTCAAGTATTTTCATTCACAAGAATGAAAGAGGCTGCCCATACATATAAAAGTTTTCCTGTAAAAAATGGGATACCTTCCATGCTGAATGCCTTAAGTTTATTATTGCCGGTTCTTTTTATCAACCGGTTGTTTGATACCCAAACAACCGGATATTTCGATTTAGCCCGGATGGTTCTTATTCTACCTCTGGCACTGATTACAACTTCGTTGTCGCAAGTGTTGCTGCAACGATTTACCGAAAAGAAAAACCATAACACTTCCATCAAAAAAGAGGCTATCGGGGTTTTCATTTCTTTAACCCTTTTTTCGTTGGCTTTCGGTCTTCTCATCTTTTTTTTAGGCGAATTTTTGTTTGGTTTCATCTTTGGAAAATCATGGGAGATTGCCGGGCTCTATTCAAAAATACTGGTTTGGGCCTTTGCTTTAAAATTCATCATTTCACCCTTTAATATTTTATTTACCGCTTTCGAAAAAATTGGCATCCTTTCCATATGGCAAATTCTGTATTTCATAATGATTCTTTTTTTGAGTTGGATTCCTTTTCACAGCATAGAAGCTTTTTTAAAGGCCTATGTTTGGATAGAATTGACCAGCTATGGTTTGGTAGCTATTCTCGATTTTGGATTAATTTATACCTATGAAAAGCAATTAAATCGCAAAAATTACAGTTAGGATGTTTTTACTTTGTTTCAAGGAATAAACTTTTAATGATTAACGAAGTCTGTGGTTACTAAAAACAATATACGGGTCTGTCACCTAACCTCGGTACATCCGCCGTTCGATATCCGTATTTTTCACAAAGAATGCAAAAGTCTTGCCCAAGCTGGGTACAATGTTTTCCTGATTGCCCCAATTAAGGAACCTATTCTGAAAGAAGGCATTCAAGTGATACCTATTCACTTACCAAAGTCAAGGTTGGTGCGTTTCCTGGTGGTCACTTTTAAAATGTGGGTTAAAGCTTTAGGGACCAAGGCTGCCATTTACCATTTTCATGATCCGGAATTGATGTTTTGTGGCGTTTTGTTGCGGCTTTCCGGTAAAAAAGTCATTTTCGATATTCACGAAAACATCCGGTTATCGTTACAATCAAAAGATTGGCTTCCCGAATGGGCTCTATGTTTCGTGAGTGCTAGCTATTTCATAATGGAGCGTTTTTGCCTGATGTTCTTTCATCAGTTAATTTTGGCTGAAGAGTCGTATTTGAACCATTATCCAAAACATAAAAGTGAGGCCGTCTTAAATTTTCCATTAGCAAAACCCATGGAACTTCCAGAAAAAAAGTGGAACTCCGCCATCCGGTTTGTTTATAGTGGGGTAATACATCCACTCCGGGGAATATGGGAAATGCTGGCATTGATCCAAATGCTGAAAGAAGCAAAAACAGAGGCCACTCTCGATCTGGTTGGTGAAGTTAGGCCCGCGCCATTGGCTTTAGAAATCAAAAATTACCTGAACATTCATCAACTGAACCAGAACGTTTTTATTCATGGTAAAGTGGACTTTGATCAAGTAACCAATTTTCTCAAAAATGCCGATATTGGGTTAGCTCTTTTAAAGCCTATCCCAAATTACAAAGAATCGTTACCTACCAAAATTTTTGAATACATGCAACATGGACTGCCAGTAATTGCTAACGATTTTCCTCTTTACAAAAAATATGTAGAAGCTACCGGAACAGGCATTTGTATAGACATTGCATCCATGGAGACCGCCTTCCCATTGATTCTATCAATGATTCAATCCTCAGATAAATTAGCAATGATGCGGGGAAACGGACCAAAAACAGTGACTGAAAATTACAGTTGGAAAACGCAAGAACAAAAATTACTTTCGGTGTATCAAAACTTAACGTAAATTATAGATAAGAAAATAGCATGTATTATGGGCGTAAGTGTGGTTATTCCCTGCTTAAACGAGGAAAACTATATCAAGGATTGTTTGGATTCGTTAATTGAAAATGGATGTGATATTCCTGAATTCGAGATTTTAATTGTAGATGGAGGAAGTATGGATGCTACCTTGGACATCGTTGAGGGTTTTCAGAAAAAACAGCCATCCATCCGGTTGATTGAAAACCGCAAGAAAAAAACCCCATTCGCACTGAATCTGGGGATTCAGCACAGCCGATTTGAATATATTTTGATTGCCGGTGCGCATGCAGTATATCCAAAAAAATACCTACCTACGTTACTTGCCCATTTTTCAAATCCCGGAATAGATGTTATTGGTGGGGCTATCGCTACCAAAGTAAAAACGGAGACACCAAAAACCCGGGCCATCCAATGTGTACTTTCGCACCGGTTTGGAGTGGGAAACTCTACATTTAGGATTGGAGCCGGTTCCTTACAAATTGTGGATACTGTGCCTTTTGGGTTGTATAAAAAGAAGGTTTTTGATGTAGCCGGTTTATACAACGAAAAGTTGATACGGAACCATGATATTGAACTATCAAAACGGATTGGTAGCAAAGGTTTTAAAATCTGGTTAGACCCTACCTTACAAGTTGACTATTTTGCCCGTGAAACCTTTCAAGCCTTAGCCCATAATAATTATGGGAATGGATACTGGAATGTGAAAACACTGTTTATTACCCGAAATTTTTCATCACTAAGCATCCGTCATTACATACCCTTGGTATTTATCTTTTCATTGATACTACCTACCTTGTTTGGATTTTTTGTAAGCCCGGTATTTATCTGTATTGCTTTGGCTTCTCTAACATCTTATCTGGTCATATTGCTTTTAATTGCGACAAAAGAGATGAAAACATACTCCATAAAATACCTTCTATTAGCTTTTATCAGCTTACATTTCTCCTATGGATTCGGTTCTTTGGTTGGATTATTCTCATTGGTAAGGCCATGGAAATAAGAAGAAATTGGACAGACCGGTTTGAGGAATTATTAAAAAGCCAGCAGGTTGAGTATCTGCGTATGGAAGATATCCTTTTGAGAGAATATGGTTCCATCATTATTCCATTGGGACCTGTGATTCAAGAAAAGCCAAAATATGAAGTTGATGCCAGGTTTGTTTTTAAGAATTTAAAAGGGAAATTGGTCTGGTGGTCCTATCAAGAAAGCAAATCCGGGGAATGCCAATGGTATGCAGTTGTAAAAGACAAACATACCTTATTGGCAGATTATAAAAGTGCGAATACCCGGAATCAAATTAAAAAAGGACTTAAATCGAATGAAGTCCGGCGCATCCCTTTGAGATTTTTTCTTGAAAATGGTTTCCCGGTGTATAAAAAAGTAATGAGAAGTTTTAATTCAACGAAGAAAATCGAAGAACGTGATTTTGTAATAAACCACTCAGGGTATCAAGGCTTTGAAGACATCATTCACTTTTGGGGAATATTCCAGCAGGAAGTGCTTATAGGATATGCCATTATCTATTGCTATGAGAAACAGGAAGCTAATATTTCTGAGGTACGGATCCATCCCGGCTTTCAAAAAGATTATCCATCGTATGCACTATTTCACAACCTCTCGGAATATTACCTCGGTAAAGGTGGTTTTCAATACCTGAGTGATGGCTACCGGACCCTTTTGCACAAGACCGGGGTTCAGGAACTATTGATTAAAAAATTCCATTTCCATAAAGAACCGCTTCATCTGGAAGTAAGGTTTAGGCCCCCTTTTGATGTGTTGGTAAGATTTTTACGCCCTTTCCAACAGGCCCCATTTATCCCCTCTTCCCTAAAAGCAGTACTGAAGTTGCAAACAATTTATAACCAACAAAAAAGGCTACCGAAGTAGCCTCTATGTTTTATTTTTCTTTTGATTTTTTAATTTGATCAAATACAAATTTTCGCTGATCAAAAAATAAGATGATAAAAAAGCCAATTATCAAAGATATTCCAACAAAACGGGTCGTTAAATAAAACAAACTATTTTCTTCTTTGGTTGGAACAGAAAAGTCAAGAATTATTTCAAAAGGATCTTTGTTTAAAAATAAATCCCGCTCTATCTTTTGTTGCTGACCAATTAACTCCAGTACATCTTTATGGTAAAGTTTAGTCTCTTTTTCCCCAATTAAGAGCATCTCACCCATTTTTGCAACTGTTGGTTTATTATTAGAGAAATACTCCGCCTTTTTTAAACTATCCAATTCTATTATCTCTTTTTGCAATTTAGGTATTAATTGTTCCATTTGCCTCAACCTGATCTCGTTACGTTCCAGGACCCTTTGATTATTTGATAAATAATTCATTACACTTTCCTTGATTCGAGGGATTAAAAGAGTATCATACACCTCAATTTGGATACAAAAATTTCCATAAGTACGTTGTTTCATTATGTTCGTATCCATCTTCTCCATATCATCAATATCTTCAACCCTATCCCAAATACCGTCTTTATTAATATCTAATAAATAAGTCGCTCCAATATCTTTAACATTATTCATTTCATCTTCAGTAAATATGGTTGAAAAGTTCCAGTTATTAATACTTTGAATAACTTCAATATTACTAATGGTGTGCGAATACCCGACTAATTCGGTATGATAATAAAGCCGGGCAACTTTGTGAAAAACAATAGCTGCAATAATTCCTATTATGATGAATAGAAAAAACCAGAGAGTATTTCTTAGAAAAAAATAGAAAATTGCAACAAATAAATTAAAAAACCATTTGATCTGGTTCCCTATCCATTTGCCTATTTTGTTAAAAAGCTCAATCAAGTCAATTTCCTGTGGGGCATTTTTTGTTTCAGTCATAAGTTTTTATTTTAATTTAGAAGTGGTCAAAAATATAAAATTTTTAACAACGAACGAAAATCATCCGATTTTGTTTTATCGCCCATGCTGTCATAAAATTCGATCAACTGATTTAGCAAATGGATGATGGTTTCTTTGTTGGAACAAGGTTGAAAATAGGCCTTTTTGTTCTCCAACTTTTGCTGTTTGATAAATGCTTCAATCTCTTTTTTACCAAATACGACACCTTTGTTGAACGGATTTATATAAAACAAAACACCCTCGTTCATATCTTCATCAAAGGCCTGTAAAAGCGGGTCTTTATAACAGAGAATAAAATTTTTAGGTAACGCCACACCAAAAATAGGGATATTCAATTGCTGACAAATGCCTGCATATAAAATGGACAAAGCTATGGGCGAACCTTTTTTTGACTCAAGAAGTTGGTTGATATAATTACTTTGCGGACTGTTCTGGAATGTATTGCTCCGTGAATAATTGTGGACATCGAAAAAAATATGGTTAACAATTTTAATTTTCTCCAATGCTGTCAGGTTTTCATTAATCTCCAACCAAACATCTTTTTTGAGCAATTCTATGGTCTTCAGTATCTCCTCCTGATTTATTTCAGGATATTGAAATTGGGCAATCAACAAAGCCCCTTGCAGTAAGTCATTCCCTGATGACTCCCACTTTTTCAAGTTCGATTTGATGTTGCTATGGTGAATTTCCTGAATGATGGATTCAATCCTTGATTGAAATAACTCATCCAAAGAATTTTCCCAGGCAGTTTCTAAAAAAGGGATTACGCCGGTACCCATTTGGGTTAATTTATTGCGGATGGCCATAAAGACGGATTGATCCGGATCATCCAGCAGTTTAATTATCGATTGAATTTCCCTTTTATCCATAGCGGTTATTCGGTAATCCGTTGCAATACCTTATAAATCAAATCTTTTATTACTGGTTTATAATCTTTGCTATATTCTTTACGCATCCGGTTGGCAATAATGCAACAAACAGTGACAGCATTGTGGGCCAATAATTTCGATAACCCGTAAATAGCTGAACATTCCATTTCATAGTTGGTAATGCTGAGATTATTCGAACGAAATGCCGAAATTTTATCGTTGATGGCCTCATCTTGAATCGAAAGGCGTAACACCCTGCCTTGAGGGCCATAAAACCCAGGTGCCGAAATGGTCAAACCTTTCCGCATGTCGTGACCGATTTTTTGCATCAACAGTTCTGAGCCTTCTACAAAATAAGGTGCGGTAAGTTGTGGATTCCAGTTCAGATGCTTTTTAAATTGAGCCTCCATCTCCAGATTGGTCACGTCATTTCTGTGTGCGTAATAATTTAACAGTCCATCGAAACCGATAGCCATGGCTGAAATTACTGGAGTATCTACAGGAATATCGCTTTGCAAGGCTCCAGAAGTTCCGATTCTGATAAAATTCAACACCTTTTTTTCTTTTTTCTCCGTCCGGGTATTTAAATCAATATTTACGAGGGCATCAAGCTCATTGACGACTATATCTATATTGTCGGTACCAATTCCGGTTGAGGTTACCGTAATCCGTTTACCATGGAATGTACCTGTATGGGTAATAAATTCGCGGTTTTGCTTTTTTACTTCAATGGTATCAAAAAAAGAAGATACCACCTCAACCCTGTCCTGATCGCCAACCAAAATAATAGTATCGGCAATATCTTCAGGTTTTAGGTGCAGATGGAAGATGCTTCCATCCTGATTAATAATTAATTCTGATTCGGGAATCCTTCGCATAGTAATTTGGTTTATAATAAGCAGTAAATAAAATGACTTCCGTATAAGCTTGGTTTGATATTAATTTTAATTTTGTAAAAAACGAATTCCAAAAGTAGAAAAAAATTATGGATGCAACAACCAATCACTTACTCGTGCCGGTGGACTACTCCGACAAATCGGTCTATGGATTGCAAATGGCTGCTAAACTTTTAAAATTGTTTGGTGGTAAAATAACTATCATCAATGTGGTTAAAGGGGTTGACCCAATTTGGACTGAATTTTTTACGGATGAAGAGCGGGAATCTTTGCTGGCAAAACTAAGAGCTCATTTAAAGCAGTTTGCCGCAAAATATATTGATGGACAAGTATATCCCATGGATTGTGTCGTTGCAAAAGGAAAGCTTTGCGATACCATCCTGAAAACGGCCGAGGACCTCAATGCTACATACATTATTATGGGGACCAGTACCATCGATAACATTAAAAAATGGATAATCGGAACCAATGCCCTGAGGATAGTAACTGAAGCCAAATGCCCGGTTATTACAATTAAACAGGCACCTTCCGAGGCTAAAATAAAACGCATCGTTTTACCTATGGATATTTCTAAAGAGAGCCGCGAGAAAGTTGTCCAGGCAGTTCATTTGGCAAAAATCCTGAATGCAGAATTACATGTGATTTCAGCTTATTCAACCAATGATGAAAGTATTTTTTCCCGTTTACAAAACCAGCAAAAACAGGTAGTTAAATTCATCGAAGATCACCAGCTTGTTTGTGTAGCACATTTGCTCAAGGTGAATGACCTTGTGGACGGGGTTCTTGACTATGTCAATAAAAATGAAATTGATTTAATGGTGATTACTACTCATCAGCAACTGGAAATTGTTAACTCCTTTTTAGGTTCGTTTGCAAAAAGTATGATGCGTGGTGCAAAAGTTCCAATTCTCAGCATGGTCCCTAAAATTAAACATCACTTAGTATTTAAAATGCCGGCAACTTAATCAAGGTTAAAGTTATAAATAATACTATAAAGGGTGAAACTGCAACTGATTTTACCCTTTATTTTTTTGGAATTGCTCTTTAAAAATAAAAAACTGTTCCAATTTATTGAAACAGCTTTTATATTGGGAATTATTTAGTGTATGTTAAAGTTCGTTGTAACCCAGGATGTGAAGCATGTCGTGCACGGTTTGTTCGTTGCGGTAAACATAGTCAATAAAGTTCCCTTTTTCGTCGCGGTCCACAATTACCTGCATCGGTGAAGGTATTAAACAGTGCTTGATACCACCATACCCACTGATTGAATCCTGATAAGCTCCGGTATGAAAAAAACCGATATACAACGGTTCCTTGTCTTTGTCGTTATATGCAGGTAACAAAATCTGCTGGTTCAAATCCTCGGAGTTATAATAATCGGAATGGTCGCAGCTGATGCCTCCAATATTGACCCGCGTATATTCATGATCCCATTTATTTACCGGAAGCAAAATAAACTTTTCGTAAATGGACCAAGCATCGGGGATGGTGTTCATCAGACTGTTGTTGATGATATACCAAACCTCTTTATCATTCTGTTGCTTTTGCTCAATCACTTGAAAGATATTGGCTCCACTCTCTCCCACGGTATATTTGCCAAATTCCGTATAGATATCCGGGTCAGGAACACCTTCGTTGGTACATATTTCTTTAATATTGCGCACCACCTCTTTGATCATGTACTCATAATCATATTCAAAACCCAGGTTGTTGCGGATAGGAAATCCACCGCCCAGGTTCAACGAGTCCAGGGTTTTGCATTGTTTTTTGAGTTCGGTATAAATTTTCAAGGCTTTGTTGAATTCACCCCAGTAATACAGGCTGTCTTTGATACCTGAATCTACAAAGAAATGAAGCATTTTCAATTCTAGGTTGGCATGACCTTTAATCTTTGCTTTAAAATAGCTGATAATCTCAGTGTGTCTGATTCCCAAACGGGAGGTATAATAGGCTGATGAAGGTTCTTCGTCGATGGCCATCCGCAACCCGATTTTCATTTTATGGTCGCCGGCCAGTTTGACTACACGGTTCAACTCTTTGGGGCTATCGAGTACAATAATAGAATTTTCGAACCCCATTTTCTGAAGGGCAATGATTTTCAGGATGTAATCATCAGATTTATACCCATTATGCACAATAATCCGTTTGTTATCAAGCTCCCCTTTTTTGTAAAGCATCTCGATCAAATCCAAATCGAATGCCGACGAAGTTTCAAGGTTTACCTGATGTTTTAACGCGGCACTAATCACGTGGTGAAAGTGGCAACACTTAGTACAATAACAATAATGGTATTCACCATTATAATTATTGGCCTTGATGGCACGGTTGAATAAGTTTCGGGCTTTTTTAATTTGATCGCCAATCCGGGGTAGGTAAACTAGTTTGAACGGGGTACCGTATTTTTCAATCAGGTACTTTAGCGAAACGCCGTGGAAGGTAAGGTATCCATCCCTTAAGTCAAAACCTTCCTGAGGAAAGTAATAACTCTGTTCAACGAGATCAAAGTAGGTATTTTTCATTTCTAGTCAGCCATAAAAAATATAAGTTTAGTTTTTTGCAAAATAAATCTAATTTTTTAGAAATTTAATAGGTTTTGAAAAATAACTGATATATTTTTATTTTATTGATATTCATTTATTTAAGCTCTTATTTTTAAAAAATACAAGCAACAGAAATCATGAGGTTTAGCTTTATTACAATCAAATAAAGTATATAAAGATTGCTGTCCAATGACAAACCGATCCGGCAACCACAAAAAGATGCCAAATCAGGTGTGCAAAAGGAATTTTTTCTAGTTTAAAAAAAAGCACCCCCAAAGAATAAAACCCGCCGCCAATGAGAATAAGCCAAAGGCTGTGGGTGGGCATGTGGTTCATGACAGGGATGATAAAAAAAAGTACCATCCAGCCCATGATAATGTATGAAATGATGATGAAGGTATTTACCCCGCGCTCGAACCGGTTGGGGAACAGGGTTTTTATTATGGTGCCCGTTAATGCTAATCCCCACTCGATTCCGAACATGAGCCAGCCCCAATCATCGCGGATGATGGAAAGGGCTATCGGGGTGTAGGTTCCGGCAATCAAAAAATAGATGGCAATTTGATCGAAATTATGGAAAATGTCTTTGGCTTTTGTGTGTGTCAAGGCATGGTTTAAGGTCGAAGAGGTGTAAAGCAATATTAAGGTAAATCCAAAAATGGATGCGCTCACAATGTGCCAAGTGTTGTGGGTCCGCGATGAAAAGACCACAATTAATACCGTGGCAACAATGGCAAATACCAACCCAAAACCATGTGAAACGGCATTGGCTATTTCCTCACCTTTTGTAAATCGGGGGTTTATTGATTTTTCCATGTCAAAATCCTGTAGGATAGGTTTTCATTTCTTCAATCAATAATGCAGCACAACCTTCAGAATATATGGTATCGCTGGCTATATAGGTAGGCTGTGGGGCGGTAACTTCAAAAAACACCGTTTGATTTTTGGGCGATGTGAATTCACATTCATTTTGAAACAGATGTCCGCTGTTGTTATACAACTCCTTACCATCCTCATTTTTAATAACAAAAAGCAGCACTCCTTCAAAAATAGAATCACAGCAAAGAGAAATCCGGTAATCCATGTTTTCGTTGAGGTTCAAAGGCAGTGTCCAAAATTCATTTGAACTTATAGAAAATGAAGTTGATGCACCGTTTACCTGATACTTGAATTTTGTTTGTTCCGGTTTGCAATGTTCCTCAAGATAATTGCTACAATCCTGGGCCTTAAGCATTCCTGCTGAGAGAAACAGGCAGGCGAGATAAAACCAGTATCTCATTTCTAAAAACCTTTGGTGGGTGTAATCATATGTTCAACGAGCACGCCTACACATCCTAGCTCCATATCTTTTCGGACAAAAATGATCTCTTCGTTGGTAAGTGCTTCCAATGAGGCACTTTCTCCCGGGATGGTAACTTCTATAAGAATGTCACGGGTTTGTGTTGTGGTAAATTCAAATTCAGAACTGTATTGTTCGGTGGCATTGTCGTAGAGCACGGTCTGCGATTGGGCATCAATCAACTTGAATTTGATTTGGCTGCCCAATACAGGATCCCAGCATAGCGATATGCGATAGTCGCGGCCGTTATAGATGGTGAATCGGGTACTTGATGTTTGTCCTTTTAAAAATAACGCGCTCCTTGATTCTTCGTGTACTTTGTAAAAAATGTTTTTGCTGGTTGTGCAACTGTCGCGTTGATAGCCAAAACATTTTCTGCCTTGGTAATCGTTGGTTTGAGAGTAAGATGCCAGGGAACTGCCCAAAGCGAATATAAGTATCAGGTATTTGCTAAAAACTTGTTGCATACGATCTTTAATTTGTAAACGTAATTTTAAAGGACTTCATCGAAGGGGATGCTACTTGCCCGTCTTTGGTTTGTAAAATTATATCTTTTATGTAAATAAACTTATATTTTGAACTGCCATTTATTATTTCATTTCGCATTTCTTCAGTGATGGCTCCCGAAGAGCTATGTAACGTGATTTCCTTTCCCAGGGTGATGGCATTCATGTTGAATCCGGTTACTTGTATTCCTTCATGATTTGTTTTTAAAGTATCGGTATTTGTCATGTTTTCACGGGTCATCATCACTTTGTTTTGGTCAATTAATGCTCCATTGATTGTAATCAATGTATCCTTGACGGGATGGAATTTTCTAGAATCTAACTCTTGTGGATACAAGTAGGAGATATCCATAAAATGGAAAGCTACAAATATAAGCCACGCTATTCCAAAATTTTTCAAGGTCATTTTTTTTCAAAGGTTATTACTGCCCAAAGTTAAAAAAAATGTAGGGTCGGCAATAGCTGCTTAAAAATAAATTATTTCCAGAATTATTGGATATTCTGGAAATAATTTCATGTTCATTGCAACCAATTTACCATTTCTTCATATTCCCATAATTTTAATATAATGATATTGTCCATTCCTATCAATAGTTTTGTGAGAAGATACTTGCATTAAAAAATTTCACGAAATCAATATTCTTGTTGTATGAACCGGAAAAACCTTACCATAAAGAAACTCCTTACAATTAGTGCCATTATAACTACTCTTGTATTATTAGTCATGGGAATTTTAACCAATTATTTGGTTCAGGATAGTTTTTCACAATATCGGTTGATTGCCATCATTCAAGAGGTTCAAAACAGGGAACTTTTGGTGCGGAAGGCTGAGAAAGATTTCTTGGCTTATGAAGTGGGAAACCTCGATTTTCATCGGACCACGAGCAGCAAGTTGCTTGACGAAATAACAGCAAACCTTTTGGTGATTCAACAGAGGTTGGACGAAATGGCCGATCACAACACCATCAACTCGTTACAGTTAAATGACCAATTGGAAGAAACAAAACAGGAATTTGAACAATACCAATTATTGCTCGAAAAAATGGTGAGCCTTTTGCTGGTGAAAGGATTTAAGGATTTCGGAATTGAAGGGAAGATGCGCGATCAAATCCATGGGGTTGAAACAGAACTTATTAAACTTGATAAACCCCAGCTTTCCGTACTGATGCTTACCTTACGGCGGCATGAAAAAGATTACCTTTTGAGAAAGGATCTTGGATACAGGGAAAAATTCGGTGCCGAATATTTAAAGTTTATCCAGCTACTGGAAAAAGGAAACGATAACGAACAGGCCTTGATTCCTCATGTAAAGCAATATAACGAATTGTTTTTGCAACTTATTCAAACCGATATTCAATTAGGTCTGGCCCAGGACAATGGGCTTAGGTTTCAGATGGGGAAAACCATTGAAACTATTGAATCGAATCTGGCTTCTATCACAAAGTCAGTGGAAAAAGCATCGAAAAAGAATATTAACCGGATAGTCTGGAACCTTTTCATCCTGATTGCATTCTCGTCGTTGGTCATTATCTATCTTTTTGTCCGGATATCCAGGCATATTGTACGTTCCATTTCCGATATCCGGGCTCATGTTGCCAGGCTTGGGCACGGGGAGCTTCCCGACGAGATACCCATTTATAATAACGATGAAATTGCCCACATGAAGGGCTCCATCAATGAATTGACCAAGAACCTAAAAAATACCCGTGATTTTGCTGAAGCGGTGGGCAACGGGAATTTCGAAAAATCGGTAGATGTTTTTGGCAATGAGGGCGATCTGGGCAAGGCTTTGGTCGAGATGAGGCAAAAACTGTTACAAGTCTCTGGAGACCGTGAAAGGCAAATGAAGGAATCGGAACATAGGCTCTGGGCCAATGAGGGATTTAGCCAGCTTCATGCTATTTTGGGTTCGAACCAGCAAAATAATGAGGATTATTATTACCGGATCATCTCCAAATTGGTGCTATACCTTAAGACCAATCAGGGAACCATAATGGTTTTAGAGGAACGGAATGGAGAAAAGCTGTTGGTCCAAAAGGGGGTTTATGCTTATGACCGGAACCGGATAAGCGAAAAAGAACTGAAAATAGGCGAAGGTTTAATTGGTGCAGTAGCTTTTGAAAAACAAACCCTGTATATGACTCAATTACCTGCAAACTATATCAACATTACTTCAGGCCTGGGGGATGCTTCACCCACGAACCTGGTAATTGTTCCCTGTATGGTTGAAGATGAATTGTTGGGCATTATTGAATTGGCTTCGTTTACCATTTTTGAACCCTTCCACATCGAATTTCTGGAAAGGGTTGCTGTTGATGTGGCCTCGAATATTAAAAAGAAACAGATTGAAGAGACTACCCGCGATCTGCTTTACAAAACTCAGATTCAAGCCAAAGAATTAGCCGAAAAAGAGGAGGAGATGCGGCAGAATTTTGAGGAACTGCAAGCTACGCAGGAAGTGCTTGAAAACCGCGAAAATGAATTGAACCGCGAAATAGAATTCCTTAAACAAGAAAACCATAAATTAAAAACCCAAATAAATGTTGTTGCCCTCCAGTAAATAGTGAATAAATGCTTTCATGAATTACCCTTTCGCCAGTTGTTTGCCCTAAATCGACTGGTAGTAAAAAGGGATGCCACACCCCTCCGGCATCCTTTTTTTATTCATCTCATATCCATGAACCGCAGCGCGGTTATTTTTATAAATGAATATTTTACAACAAATTCGTGCTCAGATTTGGTGAAGCCGCGCCAGTCCATTTTCTTTCTGTTTTATATTTTACTTGCGGGTTCAAGTATCCAGCTAAATTGTCTATTACCGATATATAATGCAAGTAACAGAAGTCGGAAACATGAAAATGATAATGGGTTTGCAGAGAATCATAAAAAAAGGCACTGGAAAAAACCAATGCCTTCATATAATTGCAAGATGCGGTATTATTCAAACTGTTTGAACGTTTTTTTGATGATCTGAATGGCTTCGCGGAGCTGTTTTTCGGTAATAACCAAAGGAGGGGCAAAGCGGATGATGTGGCCGTGGGTTGGTTTGGCCAACAATCCGTTTTCTTTCATTGCCACGCAAACGTCCCAGGCGGTTTTTCCGTTTTTAGGCTTTATCACCACGGCATTCAGTAAACCTTTTCCGCGTACTAACTCTATCATTTCCGATTCGATTGATCTAATTTCGTCGCGGAAAATTTTACCCAAGCGTTCGGCGTTATCGGCCAATTTTTCATCTTTAATCACATCAAGGGCAGCAATGGCTACTTTTGCGGCAATTGGGTTGCCACCAAAGGTCGAACCGTGTTCTCCGGGTTTGATGCAAAGCATGATATCGTCGTTGGCTAAGACACATGACACAGGAAATACACCACCAGAAATGGCTTTGCCTAAAATCAATATATCGGGATGGACACCTTCGTGGTCGCAGGCCAATAGTTTTCCGGTGCGGGCGATACCGGTTTGGACTTCGTCGGCAATAAAAAGCACGTTGTGTTTTTTGCATAAATCGTATGCTTTTTTCAAATAGCCTTCGTCGGGAACAAAAACACCTGCTTCGCCTTGGATAGGTTCAACCAGGAAACCGGCAACATTTGGGTCTTTCAATTCATTTTCAAGAGCGGCCAAGTCGTTGTAAGGGATTTTAACAAATCCAGGGGTGAATGGACCAAAACCTCCGTACGAGTCGGGATCGGTACTCATGGATATAATAGAGATGGTACGTCCATGGAAATTCTCGTTACAGCAGATGATTTTTGCCTGGTTTTCGGCAATTCCCTTTTTCATGTAACCCCATTTGCGGCAAAGTTTCAAAGCGGTTTCGTCGGCTTCGGCACCGGTGTTCATGGGTAATACTTTGTCGTAACCAAAATATTTGGTCACGTATTCTTCAAATTCGCCCAAACAGCTGTTATAAAAAGCCCTGGAGGTAAGGGTAATTTTTTGGGCTTGTTCTACCATGGCCCCAACAATTTTTGGATGGCAGTGTCCTTGGTTCACGGCTGAGTAGGCCGATAAAAAGTCGAAATATTGTTTTCCGTCCGTATCCCAAACTAAAGGACCTTTTCCTTTATCTAAAACCACGGGTAGTGGGTGGTAATTGTGTGCACCATATTTCGATTCACGATCCATGTATTCCTGAGCAGTCATTTTTGCCATAACTTCTTTTTTTAAAACTGTTTAACAATGGTTTGTTTTTCTTTGCAAGATTACTAATTCGGGACGATTTATTCAATTTTTGGAATCAAAATATCCTTTCACCTCCGGGTTTTAATAACAAGCTATTTACTAATTACTTAAATAGAAGGTATTTCCCTTAACATGCGAAATAAGTTTTTTAACATATTGCGGATGTAGCCTGATTGCAAAAAAAAAGCCTGCTCAACGAACAGGCCTAATATCTGGTATTTTTCATCAAATTAATCTTCAAGGGCTTTATACTCGTCTTTTCCAAGACCAAGAATTGGGATAAATACAATTCCAAGTATAATCAAACCAATGGTAAAACCGGCATCGTGTCCAAAACTTCTGGATAAACGATGTAATACCCAGATTCCAAAAACAATATTTACCAAAGGAATTAAAAATAGGAGAATCCACCACCAGGGTTTTTTTACAATGTCAAGCAGAACAATAATGTTGTAAATTGGCACAATACATGCCCAACCGGGTTTTCCGGCTTTAGTGAAAATTTTCCACATTGAAACAATCATTAAAGCAATGATTGCCAAATAAATAAATACTAATGCTGCCATAATTTTTAAAATTAATTGGTTAATAAAATCATGTTAAATTAGAAAAAAAAAGCTTGCTAACAAACAAATAGTCAAAATATTCACTTCAACAATGTATCTTTGAGTATCATTTTAGGGGCTCGGTTTGTAACTAATGGGGCAGAAACCTATCAAAACATCTAAAAATGACAGTTATGGAAAATAGAATTGGATTTGGACGACGCTTGGGGGCGTATGTAATTGACTTTGTTATTATTTTATGTCTTGCATTTATTTTATCGAATTTGTTGAGCGAGTTTCTTTGGAACTTTGTAAATGTTTCTGATGAAGAATATGATCAAGTGTCAAAGATTTATGGGAACTTTACTGATACAATGTTAACTATCTCGATTTCTGCTACTTTGTTAGGATTTTTGTACAATTTATTGGAAGGCTTTACCGGATATACCTTGGGAAAACTGATGTTGGGGATTCAAATCGGTAATCAAGATGGAACCTTTGCAGCTCAGAATAAGTTGATGTTGCGTTATGCCATTAAAAATATTGGTACCATCATTGGATTAATTGGTATTGCTATTTCTATTAAAATGGTTGGAACCATTGGCAGTATTTTAGGATTTGTGATTGTTATTGGTTGCTTTTTTACTTTAGGCGAAAACAAGTTGGCTCTTCATGACATGATTGCAAATACGGCTGTTTACCGCAAAAATGAATTGGCACAGGAATCATTGGTAGGCTCCTCTGTTGATGCTCAGGAATAAAGAGTAGATTGGCATATTAATTTAATGGAAATTTTCCATTAGTTAAGAAGCCTTATATAGTACCCAAAAGTAACCCGTAGGTCACATTTAATTTTGACGGATTTTCTCAGAATTGTTCTAAGAAAATCCGTTTTTTTGTCGTCAGCGTTCTATTATAATGCGACTAAAACAATCCTCCGTTTTGGTATATCTCAAGTTGTACTTCCGAAAAAGGCTCCCCTTGTATTTTCTTTTGGTTTTTAGTGTTAACAATTTCACCCGAAATGAAATCTACCTCCAAAGTATCGCCATCTTTCAAGTCTAAACCGTCCAGGGTGAGGTAAGTTACAATGGGGAATGCTGCATTAATGGCATTGCGTTCGTAAATAGCCCCATAACTTTCGGCTAAAATTGCACCAATGCCAAGCGAAATAAAGCAATCAACCGCTTGTTGGCGTGAACTCCCGGAACCAAAATTTTTCTGAACCACCACAATATCACCGGGTTTAGCCTGTTTGGCAAAATTTTCATGGCCTTTCAGGTTGTCAAAGGCGTATTGCCCCATTTCCTTAATGTCGGTGATGGCCAGATAGCGGTTATGGAAAATCATGTCTGTATCAATATTATCCTCTTTAATATACCAAACCCGCCCTTTTACCCGTGTAGGTTTTTCATCTATTCTTTTTGTAGATACTAAATTCGTGGTCGAATTTGATTTAAGAACTGGTTCAGGGAAAAAAGCGGGTTCATCGGGGATATCATCGGGAGTAGTAATCATTCCAGCAACCGCCGAAGCTGCTACTACAGCCGGGCTTGCCAGATATACTTCACCTTTTCCCTGTTTTCCGGGAAAGTTCCGGTTTCCGGTACTGATAGTTACTTCACCTGGGCCGTTTTGCCCCACTTGCCCGGCTGCACAACCTGCACAACCTGCATTTGAAAGTAATGCTCCGGCATTTTTAAAGATTTGAACCAGTCCTTCTTCCAAGCATTGCTGCCAAACTTCATCGGTGGCCGGAACAATTTTTAAAACTACGCCAGGTGCCACCTGTCGGCCTTCTAAAATACTTGCAGCCATGCGCATATCCTGGATACGTCCGTTGGTACAGCTTCCAATAAAAGCGGAATCAATTTTTTTCCCTTTTACTTGTGTAACGGGAACCGTATCATGGGGAGCTCCCGGAAGGGAAACCCGTGGAGCAAAATCTTCAAGATTGATATCAAATACTTTTTCGTAATGAGCATCGGGGCCAGCCTTTATTGGTTCCAATTTTCGCCCGGTACGTTCTTCGCAGTAATCCATCACCCACTGGTTGGGTTCAAACAGGATGATGATACAACCCATTTCGGTAGCCATTGAGGCAATGGTAATACGCTCATCGAGGGTGAAGCGGTTAACAGCCTCGCCATAAATTTCGGCTGAATAACCCAGCAAATCGTTGGCACCAAACTGGTTCAGTAAATTTAGGGCAATATCTTTAGCCCGGACCTCTTCGGGCCATTCACCATTCAAATTTATTTTAACCGATGGGGGAACTTTGAACCAGACTTTTCCTTTGCTCCAGGCGGCAGCAATATCCTGGTCACCCATTCCTTGTCCAAACGAACCAATGGCTCCCAAAATATTGGCGTGCGAATCGGTAGTAACTGCAGTGGAACCCGGCCATGCCAGTCCCTCCTGAATCATGGCGTGGGTACCGATTCCTTTGTCAATATCATATACTTTGATACCATGTTCACGGGCGAATAAACGACAAATATGCTGGTTAACCGCATATTTTTGATCAGAACCTGTCGGATTACAGTCGAATGTAAAAAAGGTACGGGTTGGGTCATCAATGGGAAGCTTAAAATCTTTTAAATTCTTTACCACATTGGCTCCTCCAAAATCACGGGCAGCACGGGTATCAATATCAATATCCACAATATCACCGGGTTTAACGGTGTCAAATTTCGAGTGGTTGGCAATAATTTTCTCAATCAGTGTCATTGGATTTCATCTTTAAGTAGTTGGTATTTTGATTTTTTTTGCACTTACAATTGTTTAGCAATTGAATGCTAGTGGGTTATAAAAACATGTTTTTTATCATATTTTTACGACCAAACTCATCGGTAAATTAAACATTTATAATACTTTTGCAGCCAATAAAAAAGTGTTATAAAATATAAGTTAACTTCCTTTTGTATGCAGAAACTGACAAAAATTGTTGCAACTATTTCTGACCGGAAATGTGATGTTGAATTCCTTCAAAAGCTTTATCAGGAAGGAATGAATGTAGTACGATTGAATACAGCACACCAAAGCCATGAGGACACTCTGCGTGTGATTGAAAATGTACGCAAGGTATCAGATAAAATTGCTCTTTTGCTCGATACCAAAGGCCCTGAAATCAGGACTACTAAGGTAGAGGATGTTATTGCTGTGAATGAAGGTGATTTGATTAAGCTGAAAGGTGATCCTGATGCTGTTTCAACACCCGGGATGGTTTGTATAAGTTATGCTCATATAGTAGAAGATGTCCCGGTAGGGAGCCGGATATTAATTGATGATGGAGAATTGGAACTTGAAGTTGTGGATAAAAATTCCGATCATTTGACCTGTAAGGTTTGCAATTCCGGGTTGATTGAAGGCCGTAAAAGTGTGAATATACCATCGGTTTCCATCAAGTTGCCCCCTTTGTCGGAGAAAGATCGCGAGTATGTGAAATTTGCCATTGTGAATGATTTGGATTTTATTGCTCACTCTTTTGTCCGCAATAAAGAGGATGTTCTGGCTATTCAGGAAATTCTTGATGAACATAAAAGTGAAATTAAAATTATTGCCAAAATTGAAAACCAGGATGGCATTGATAATATAGATGAGATTCTGGATTATGCTTATGGGATTATGATTGCCCGTGGGGATTTGGCCATTGAGATTCCCCGCGAGAAGATTCCTTTTGCCCAAAAGCAGATAATTAAAAAGTGTGCCCAGAGGCGTAAACCCGTAATTGTGGCTACTCAAATGCTACATACGATGATTAAAAACCCGCGTCCAACACGTGCAGAAGTATCCGATGTTGCCAATGCTATTTTTGACGGAACCGATGCCATCATGTTGAGCGGCGAAACCGCTTATGGCAACTATCCGGTAGAAGCTGTTCAAACCATGACCCGTATTGCCTTAGAGGTCGAAAAGGAAAAGGAATCGTTTGTTGATTATGGCTATACCATTTTAACTGACGAGGTTTCAGCCTATTTGAGTAAGGCGGCAGTAAAATCGGCTATCCGGATGAATGCACAAGCTATTATTGCCGATACAACTTCGGGGCGCACCGTGCGGAACGTAACAGGTTTTAGGGGAAAAGTACCGGTACATGCTATGGCTTACCAAGCGCGGACGATGCGCGAGTTGGCCCTTTCATACGGTGTATGTGCCCATCAACTGAATCCGCTCAAAAAAACCGATGACTTTTTAAATTTTTCCGTGAATTTGCTCGTGAAAGCAAATGAGCTGAATGAAGAGGATAAAGTAGTGGTTTTGGCAGGAAGTTTTGGAAAAAAGAAAGGGGCTAACTTTATTCAGATATTGCCTGTAAAAGATATTTTGAATCCATAGTAGATTAGCAAATTAGCAAATTAACTCAATTTTCACATTTGCTCATTATCACATTAACACATTTGATTTTCAATGGATACTTGTATTTTATCTACTGTATATTGGGGGCCTGTTCAATATTATACCAAACTATTGAGCTTTTCCCATATTTATGTAGAGCAGTGGGAAACTTACCCAAAACAGACCTTCAGAAACCGATGTGTCATCTATGGGCCTAATGGTGCTCAACCGCTCATGGTTCCCGTGGAGAAGGGTTCATTCCATAAAATTTTAACAAAAGATATTAAATTATCTTACGATACCACATGGATTAAAAACCATCTTAAATCATTAGAAGCAGCGTACCGTTCGAGCCCATTTTATGAATATTATATGGATGATATTTGGCAACTGTACCAAAAACCTTATACATTTCTGTTGGATTTGAATTGGGAAATTCTGCAATTGACCTTAAAATGGTTGAAGATGGAAGTGATTGAGGTTCATTGGACCAAATCTTTTGAGATTGAAGGAAACTTCAGCGATTTTAGAATGTCAATTCACCCAAAATCCGGGAAGATGGCAGATGATACTAGCTTTAAACCAATAACTTACACCCAGGGATTTGAACAGAGGTTTGGATTCATTCCCAACCTTTCTATCCTCGATTTGATATTCAATACCGGTCCCGAAGCCAGAACAATCTTTGTTAATAGCAGTAAATAAAAAAGGTTGCCATTTGCTGACAACCTTTTTTAAAGGTATTTTGTAAACCAATACTATTTGGTTCCAATTTTGGCTTTCATTTCTTCGGCCTTGTCTGTCATTTCCAAGTTAGAATAGATGTTTTGAAGTGCTTTCATCACCTTGTCGTTGGTATTGTCGTATTCATAAGCTTTTTCCATTAAAGGCATTGCTTTTTTGAATTCCTCATCGGCTTTAGCATACTCAGCTTTGAATGCCTCGGGATCGGTGGTATTTAACCCGCTGTTGTTGGCTTTCGATTTAATGTCGTTGCCAATATTGTAAAATCCAAGTCCTTGTTTTAATAAACAATGGCTCATCAGTTTCCGCAAGGTTTTGTCGTCGGGATATTTGGTTAAGCCACTGGTTAAAGTCTGCTCCATTTTGGACAGATCGTCTTGCTTCATAAACACTTGGGCTAATGAAACATAAGGTTTCTCTTCTTTGTAATTCAGTTCGATTGATTTTTCAAGATAAGGGATGGCTTCGGTAAGTTTTTCAGCTTTAAAGGCGCAATAACCGGCATTGTAAATATAAGCGGTATCAACTACACCCTCTTTTTCGAGCAAAGTCAATGCACTGGCATAGGCTTGGTATGCGCCTGAAAAATCTTTGTTTTTATAAGCTTCATTTCCTTCATTCCTAAAGGTGTTGGCATCTTTTTCCTGAGCAAAAACCCCTAAGGTAAGACCTAGGAAAAGAGCTAAAAATAATTGTTTCATAATTGCTGTTTTAAATTTGTTAAAAGATTTTCAAAAATAGAAATAAAGAAAAAAGATGCAAGTTTTTTTTTCATAAAGGTGAAAAATGGCTTGATTAAATGTGAGATGGTTCAAAAATTTGGTGAATAAATTACAAGTTGTAAGCTTTAATAAATGCAGTTACCACCTGTTAAATGCTCCAAAGGAATCGAACCCTGTTTGATGCGAAAAAGGATGGAAATACTGTCGGTAAGGATTATCGGAGAATTGCATCTGGGCATTGAAACTGATATGCCGCGACACTTTATAATCAATCCCAAGTATGACATCTTTATATTTGTTGGTAGTAGTATTGAAAATCGGAGACTCTGTTTTGATGAAATCTTGATTCACTGCTGCTCCTACAGTTAAGTTTAGTTTCGGGTTTAATTGATACAATCCAATGGCATAAGCATACAAGTGGGTAATGTTCATATCGGTTTTGGTGATTGAGCCTTCGCTGGTAAGCATCGGCAACCCTGAAAATTGGGTGAAGGATGTCCCCACTCCGGCAATTACTGAAAATTTCTTGGTTACATCGAATTTGGCGGTGGGGTTTATATAATGGTTCATAAAAAACAGGTGGTTGGAACCAAAACCCACCTGACTGCCAATCGTCAAATGATAACCGTTGGTTCCAAGACCTTTTGAAAACCCTGTGTTAGTGCTATTATCGGTAGATTGGGCCATCAGAAAAATGGGCATCGTTAACCATATTATAAGAAAGATACGGGTCATTGTTTTATTAAATTTCTGTAATACTTTTCCGGATGCTATCGACCTTAAGGCACAAATTATCAAATACCTCTTGCGATATAAATATTTCCGATTTTGACTGCAAGGTAGTCAATTTTGATTCATTGTCGGTGATGGGTTCTGCTTTTGTAGTAACAATCTGTATTTGGTCATAAAATGTTTTTATCTCGTTTATCATCCCGAGCGTTTTTTTTACATCGGGGTGGTATCCGTATTTGGTCAATAAAGCGTGTAAGGTAACTAACGAAAGTTTTTGGTCGATGATGCGGTCAATGAGTTCGTTATTGTTTGGCGAGGTGCGTGTAAGCTGCGTAGCAATATAAAGAGCTTCAATCCAACCGCCAGCCAAAATAAGTACCCCGGTCTCAGGGCGACCCGATTCACTGAGATAAGAATTACTGCTCATGAAAACCTCGGTAATAATAGCCATGCTTGAATCCCGGTTATTTACATTGTTTTCGAGCCGTTCCACAATGTTATCATCAATGTATCCGTAAATGCCCATTCCATCGGCCAATTTTTTTGACACAGCCATTAATTGTATCGATGTTTGGGTCTGCATAAATAGGTTTGCATAACTCAAATCGGCACCGTAAACCCCAAAGTTCAACGATTTTTGGATAGTTGTAGTGTATTTATCGGCATTTTCGGTGGGATTAATCAATTGCGGATCGTATTGAGTACCAGCCCGCTTCAGTAGCATAGCCATTTCAATGGGAGAGGGCAGGGAATAAAATACCTGTTTTGCCTTTTGGAGATCGTTCATAACTTCCTGGTCTAACTCAAGTTCCTGATCCACCCTTTCCTTTAATTGTTCCTTGGCTTTTTTATCGGGATTGCAACTACCAAGAATTACCAGCAATACTGCCAATGAAACATTTTGAAGGATATTTTTCATGATATTCAATTTTTCGGTCATATAAAAATAACGAAAAAATAACTAGTAAATAGCATCCGGTTGAACAGAAAGTGAATAGTTGAATATTTTTTAATGCCCTCAATAATCAAATAATTAAATAATTACATGTACTTATTAAAAAAATTAATTAATTATATTGTAATAAATTAAATAATTTAATATGTTTATTGTGCAAACTAAAAGACAAACAAAAGCAAGTGGTATGAATTATTGGGATAATGAAATTATGACAACATTAAATGGGTACGAATTAAAAACGTATCTAAACAAAAAAAGAATAATAAAATATTTATACCGTCAAAGCGAGATGTCTGGTACCGATATTTCTAAAATATTTCATATTAGTATTCCCACTACTCTTACCTACTTAAAGGAATTGGTGGAAGAAGGATTTATTGAAAGCCGAGGAAAGGGTGATTCATTAGGTGGCCGAAGGCCTACTAAATATGGGTTGAAAAGAAACTCGGTCTATGTTATTGGGGTTGATATCCGAAGGAAAGGGATTTCATTGGCTATTTTCAACGGTAACATGGAGAAGGTAAATGGAATTAAGCTACCCTCAAATTTGAATGATAAAACAAGCATCGTTTCTTTAATTACAAGCCATGTGGATCAAATGATCCAACAAATTGGTATTGATTATTCAAAGGTGATGGGAGTTGGGATTAACATGCCTGGGTTGATTAATTCAGAGAAGGGGATCAATTATACCTATTTATATAACCCTGATGAAACCTTTACACAACTGTTTCACAACCATTTTAAATGCCCCGTTTTTTTAGAGAACGATACCAAAGCACGCACCTTGGCTGAAATGCGGTATGGTGAAGCAAAAGATTCGAATAATGCCCTGGTATTACAAATTGATTGGGGTTTGGGTTTGGGCATGATATTAAACCGGAAACTATACAAGGGTAATTCGGGGTTTGCCGGTGAATTCAGCCATATCCCCATTGATGAAAATGGGGTGTTATGCAACTGTGGAAAAGTAGGCTGTTTAGAAACAATAGCTTCGGGAAATGCATTGGTACGCCTCACCATGCAAGGGCTGGAGGTAAATAAAAACTCAAAACTATTCCCTATTTTTAATAAAAACAGAGAGGATATAACTACTTCGCTCATTGTTAAAATGGCCTTAGAAGGTGATCAGTTTGCCATTTCAATGATCAACCAGGTAGGATTGTCACTTGGCAAAGGGTTATCATATCTGATTCAGATTCTGAATCCGGAATTGATAATTATCAGTGGTTCATTGTCGGAAGCCGGTAATTACTTGATTTTATCCATCCAGCAGGCTTTGCAGAAGCATTGTTTGCCCAAACTGCTTGAAGAGATAAAGATCAAAATATCGCCACTAGGCGAAGATGTTGGTGTTATTGGTTCGGCAACTGTTGTATTAGAAAGTATAATTGAAAGTTAATTCGTGAACAGGATAGGATTTAAAGTTTATTTAATGAAACTGAAAAAATATTAAAGACAAAACAATGAATACGCCAAATAATATTTTTATAAAAAAGGAAACTGATTTCAAGGGAGTCGAAAAAAGTTTTCAGGAACGTTCGGGCCGCTCTTCTTTATCCACACTGATTCCTTATGTTATTGTTCCCAATTTTCCCAACCTGGGATTAATGACCGCACTCCGGTTTCTGGAATGGGTGACTGAAAATCCCAACGGAGTCATTAGTTTACCAACCGGTAAAACCCCGGAACATTTTATTAAATGGACCCAGTACCTGATTGAAAACTGGGATCTTCCCAACGTGCGGCAAATATTTGAGGAAAATGGATTAACACTTAAAAAGAGACCTGATTTATCGGGGTTACACTTTGTACAAATCGATGAATTTTATCCCATCAACCCTAAACAGCACAACAGCTTTTACGATTATGTTCAGAATTTTTACATTAGGGGTTTTGGATTAAATCCACAAAATGTCTTATTGATAAATACCGAAGAGATTCCATTATACAACGGCTGGCACTTTTCAAAGGTTTTTCCCGATAACCGCATTGACCTTTCGTTACGGAACCGCGAAGCCACCACCGAATTGGAAAAGATTCAGCAACAATCGCTATTTATGATTGATGACTGGTGTACCCGCTACGAGGAAAAGATACGCGAAAAGGGCGGGATTGGATTTTTCCTGGGTGGTATCGGTCCCGATGGCCACATAGCCTTTAACACCCGCGGAAGCGACCATAATTCAACCACTCGCCTGACAGCCACCAATTTTGAAACCCAGGCAGCTTCCGCCGGCGATTTGGGGGGGATTGAAGTATCACGCAATCGGTTGGTCATTACCATTGGTTTAGGAACAATCACTTATAATCCAAACGGCGTAATCCTAATTTTTGCAGCCGGCGAGGCAAAAGCCCCGGTGGTTAAAAATGCCCTGGAACAGATGCCTTCAAATTTGTATCCGGCAACAGTGTTACAACGGCAAAAAAATGCCCGTTTTTATATTACCGAAGGAGCAGCTGTTATGCTCAACGATAGTATCGAAAAGTATTATACTGAGGGGGCATGGACCTTTGAAAAAACCGAACGGGCTGTTTTTAATCTTTGTCAACGGATTGATAAATACGCACATAAATTAACCGTTGATGATTTAATGAACGACCGTTGGTGTGCATTAATCCCCGGAATTGGGTTACAAACTGTAAAGGATGTTATTGAAGCCACCCGCCGAAAAATTGAAGCCGGTTCTACCCGCGAGACCAACCAGGTGTATTTGCATACAGGGCCGCACCACGACGATATTATGCTGGGTATTTTCCCCAATATCATCCGCCATTTGCGCGATGCTTCCAACGAATTTCATTTTTCGGTGCTAACATCGGGTTTTACAGCGGTTACAAACAAACAAATCAGTCAGTTATTACAGGCAACGTTGAATTTTATCCATCAGGGGAAAATACAGATGATACAATACCCCGATTTTTTCGAAACCGGATATAAATTCAAATGGGATAAAGATGTGAGCCACTACCTGAATAAAGTGGCCGATAAAGATGAAGAGGGCAAACTGCGAGGTATTTGCCACCGGATAACCCGCGCCATGGTTGAAATTTATGGAATTACATCGGCAGATGCACTGGTATTGCAATTAAACACAACCATTTCGGTAATCAGCCAAAGTTACGATGGCGAGAAAAACCCGCCCGATATTCAGAAACTGAAAGGGATGTTGCGCGAATTTGAAGAGGAACTGGTTTGGGCCCATTATGGGGTTCAGGTAAAAAGTATTGAACATAAACGGCTTGGTTTTTATACCGGCGATATCTTTACCCAACAACCTGAACGCGAACGCGATGTGGCCCCGGTTCTGGAGATGTTGCGCCGCATTCAGCCAACAGTCATAAGCCTGGCTCTCGATCCTGAAGGTTCAGGGCCCGATACGCATTACAAGGTTTTACAGGCCATTGCTGAGGCTTTGCGACAATGGGGCCATGAAAAAGAGTTGACTCACCTTCGTATTATAGGTTACCGGAATGTATGGTTTAAATTCCAGCCCCATGAGGCCAACGTGTTCACACCGGTTTCATTGAACTCCATGGCTGTGCTCGATCGTTCGTTTAAAGATTGTTACATTAGTCAGGTACATGCCTCGTTCCCAAGTTACGAGCACGATGGCCCATTCAGCGACCTATCGCAAAAAGTTTGGGTGGAACAGTTTAAAAAGGTGCAATTGCTGTTGGGAAAAGATTATTTTTACGAGCACCAGAGTCCCAAGATCAGGGCCACTCATGGAATGATTTTTCATAAAGAGATGAACCTTGAGGAATTTTTGCAACACGCCCGCGAACTGGAAGAAAGCATGGAAGGGTTTTAAACTATCAATAGTCCGTAAATTTTTTATATCACAGATAATCAGTATTATGAAAAAAGGAACAACAAAAATATCATATTCTGATTTTAAATCATTATATGTTTTGTCTTGTGTCTCATATCTAAAATCTACCGATCTATTAAAACTAATACAAACTACATAAATTAATCAAGCATGGAAAAACATCACACATCTCAAAAAAATTACCTGGTTCCTTTGGTTATTGTCGGAATCATGTTCTTTGTTATCGGTTTTGGTGTAGGTATCAGCGGGTTTCTGACACCTGCCCTGAAATCAGCCTTTAACCTCACAACCAGCCAGTCGTACTTAGTTACTGCTGCCATATTCTCCGCTTTCGTGGTTTTTGGTGCCCCGGCCGGCTGGATTATCAAAAAAATCGGGTACCGTAAAGCCATGATGATAGCTTTTTTTATTATGGCTCTGGGGATGGTTTTGTTTGTCCCTTCGGCCAAATCGGTGAGTTTTCCGCTTTTTTTGGTAGCCCTGTTTGTGGGCGGTATCGGAAATACATTGTTGCAAGCATCGGTAAATCCGTATGTTACCATTATTGGCCCGGTAGAGAGTGCTGCCATGCGCATGAGTTTAATGGGTATTATGAATAAAAGCGCCTGGTGGATTGCACCTTTGTTTTTGGGGTTGTTTATCAATTTACAGGATGTGCAACTGAACGACATTGTTTTTCCTTTTTACCTGGTTGCCGGAATTTTACTTGTTTTGGGCGTCTTCACCTATTTTACTAAATTACCCGAGGTGAAAGCACAAGGTGAAGATGAAACAGATTTAGATGCTGAAGTATCTGCCTATGCCAAAGGAAAGACCAGCATTCTTCAGTTCCCACATTTATTACTCGGTGTTTTAGCATTATTTTTATATGTAGGGATAGAAACGCTCCCAATGGCTTCCATTATTGATTTTGCCAAGGCATCGTTTGGCGATGTGCCCAACCTGGAAGGGTATTCAAAATATGTAACCATAGGGCTGGTGGTAGGTTATATTTTTGGTGTTTTGGCCATTCCCCGGTTTATTAGCCAAACCAAAGCATTAATTATGTTTGCCATTATCGGCATTGTTTCATCGTTGTTGCTTATTTATTTGCCGGCAAAATACGCGTTTTATGCATTGTTACTTACCAGCTTTGCCAATTCACTCATGTGGCCGGCAATTTGGCCTTTAGCCATGATCGATTTAGGTAAGTTTACCAAAACCGGGGCATCGCTTTTAGTGATGGGTATCGTTGGGGGAGCTGTAATTCCTCTCATTTTTGGTTACCTGGTTGATGCAGCAAAAGGAGTTGCTGATGTTGCCACTGTTGCCAACTATCAGGTAGCTTATTGGGTAATGGTTCCTTGTTACCTGTTTATTTTGTATTTTGCTTTGTTTGGTCATAAAATCCGGTTAAAATAACCGGATTTTTAAAAACGGGTGGTTTTAAAATAGTCTGGGGGCATATTTTAGAAGTTGTAATAGCTTTTTTATCTTTACCCAGTTAATCAATTAATAAAACAAAAATGCAGTTTCTGTTTCCTGGATTTTTATGGGCATTAGTTGCCCTTGCGATACCTGTAATCATTCATTTATTCAATTTTCGGAGGTATAAAACTGTATATTTCAGTCAAGTAGCTTTTTTGCATCATGTTAAAAAGGATACCCGCTCAAAATCGAACCTCAAAAACCTGCTTTTGCTTTTGGCCAGGATTTTCTTGATTGTTTTTTTAGTTTTGGCCTTTGCCCGTCCCTATTTTTCAGAGGATCACCTGAAACAGCAAACAGGCATCCCACATGTAGCCATTTACATCGATAATTCATTTAGTATGGAGGCTGAAGGAAAATACGGGCTTCTGTTGGAGGAGGCCAAAATGAAGTCGTTGCAGATTGCAGATGCCTATCCATACAATGCTAAATTTTTATTAGTGACAAATAGTATTGTTCCATCAGGTCAGCAATGGGTCTCGCAGGAACAATTTGTGGAAAAAGTTTCGCAGATCCAATTATCACATACTTTTAAAACGGTGAATCAGGTTTATGACCAGATTTTTACCATGTTGCCCAGCCACGATAGCAGCCTGAATCTTCATACATTTTTATTATCTGACTTTCAAACCGCGACTTTGGAAAAAACTCTAGTACAGTTTCCTGAAAAAAGCCGGAATTATGCGCTTGCTTTCAAAAATAACAATACCCGCAATCTTTCCATCGATTCTGTTTGGTTCGAAACGTTAGGGCATTATAAAGGGAAAAAAGAGGTGTTGCATCTGCTTATAAATAATTATTCATCAGAAAGTTATAATAACATTCCCATTCAATTATTTATAAACGATTCCTTAAAATCATCCATGGTTTTTTCTGTTGAAAAGGAGTCGGATGTTGAGGTAGAAATGCCTTTTATTCAATGGTATGAAGGTTTGAACCAGGTAAAAGCTGAAATTAACGATTACCCGATTACGTTTGACAACACCTTTTATATCAGCTACTCAATTAATGATAAAAGCAGAATCCTGATAATATCCGGAAACGGCGCTACCAAATATATTTATACACTTTTTAATGAGGATGAGAACTTTGAAGTTAGAAATGTAACGGCTAACGAAATTCCTTATAATGATTTTGCCCAGTATCAGTTAATTGTGTTAAACGAGATTGATAGGTTTCATTCTGGCCTTATCAGTGAATTAAACCGTTTTGTAGTTCAGGGAGGTACTTTAGTGGTTATAACCCCCGCGGATATTCAACCCGAAGAGATGAATCCTTTTTTATCATCGGTTTCAAATTTCCAACTAGGAAACTGGATCAACCAGCAAGGGACTGTTTCAAAATTGGATGAAAAGAATGACCTGTTTCAGGATGCTTTTAAAAAGAGTATCACAGAATCGCGTTTACCGGTTTATCAGGGATTTTATCCAATATTAATCAAATCGTACAGTAGTTATTCCAAAATATTTGAGTCGGAGTCTGGTTCCCCAATTATGGTGAAAACAAAAACCGGAGAAGGGATATGCTACCTTTTGACATTGCCGTTGAAAACCGAAAATACAGATTTTGGGACACATCCAATATTTGTTCCCCTTTTTTACAATTTGGCCCTGCAAAGCAGCAGCACTTTTAAACCCTATTATTGGCTGCAACCCAATATGATGGCATCAATTGCGGTACCAAATTATTCCGGGCAGACACTGGTTTTAAAAGATGGAACTTCAATCCCGGAGTTAATGCCCGGAACCCGTTTTCAGAATGGAAAATTGTTAGTTTATCCTGAAACGGATAAGATGAAAGCTGCCACTTACCAAGCTTTGATTGATAATTTGGTTGTGGATAACCTTTCGTTTAATTACGACAGGAACGAATCCGTTACCACCTACTTCACCGAAAATGAGTTAATTGCTCATATAAAGCAATTGGGGCTCAACCATTTTGAAATCATGCAACCTGGTGCGGAATTATTGACAAAAGAATTCATTGATAGCCACCAGGGAACCGACCTTACCCATTGGATGTTGATACTGGCACTGCTCTTTCTTTTGTTTGAAGTTTTTGTCATTAAGCTGATGAGGTAGTTCAAGTAGTCAGTATCAAGCATCAAGACAAGAGACTGTGCTTTGGGCTGATGAATTTCAGGCTCCGGTCCCCGAAAAAGAATAGTCCGCCGATACCGCTGATTTCCACAGTTTTTTTTCACCGCAAAGCTGCAAAGTCAGTAACACCGACCTCCGGTCGGTTACATATAAAATTGGTATGCAGATGACGCGGATGCTCCACAACGCTGATTACCGCAGATCTTTATTTACCGTTAAGACACAAAAACGCAATTCAAATTGACATTATCCCTTTTAAACTACAAAAGCAATCAGGTTTTGATCTAACTTTTATGTTTTGTATTTTTGATTTTTAATAAAAAGTCGGATATTAATTGATACTTATGAGTTTTGGAAAACGTTTTTTGGAAATTTGTAAGAAAAAGGATATTAGCCGGGAAAGGCTGAACACGAAAGGCCTGTTAATGAGACGTTACGAGCGTGACGAAACAAAGCCGGGTATTGAAGCTGCTGCAAAAAATGGAGTTATAGTTGACGTTTTTTGCACTCCATTGTTGGTATTACCGACCTGATTTTTGAAAAAAAGTATTGTAAACCGCATACAAAACATTCGGAAGCTGAACGATGAAGAAAACATTTATTTGCCCTTATGGATACATTCCTTTTAAAATGCAATATCCAAAGTAATAAAGCTGTTTAACCAGATAAAACAAAATCATGAACATACAAGCCGAAAAAGCGATCATCATAGAGCAATTTAGACAGGTAAACGATGTAAACCTGATCCATGCTATTAAAAATATGCTCGATTACGCTTTAAAAAAAGAAAAGGAACATTTTGATATTCCTGAAGCCCATCAAAAATTGGTAATGGAACGTTTTGACAAAGTAATGAAAGACCCTGATAGGCTTTTGGATTGGGACGAAGCTAAAAAAACGCTCAAAACCTGATGAGAAAGTACAAGGTAAAAATTGAACCGGAAGCCCTTGAAGATATTCAGGAAATTACCGATTGGTACAATGGAGCACAGGCAGGGCTTGGTAAAAGGTTTCAGAAAACGGCTATCAGGCTAATGAACTCTCTTAGCACTGACCCACAGATTTACGCCATCCGTTACAATGAAATACGTTGCGTTTTGATTAAAAAATTCCCGTACCTGGCTCATTTCTATGTTAACGATGAAAACAATACGGTTGAAATTTTGGCTGTGATTAGCACAGACCGAAACCCGAAGATTTGGCAGGAAAAAACAAGCAAGCATTAAAAAAGCCTCTTTAGGCTTGTCCGCCAAGGTGGAGGTTTGGAGTGGTATTGTTTCATACAAAGCCGCAATGGTTGTAACACCGACCTCCGGTCGGTTACCAATAAAATTGGCACGCTGGTGATGCAAATACTCCGCGACGCTGATTACCGCAATTTTTTTCACCGCGAAGCTGCAAAGCCAGTAACACCCACCTCCGGTCGGTTACATATAAAATTTGGTATGTAGATGCTCCACAAAGCTGATTTTTTCACTGCAAGGGCAAAAGGACGCAAGGGGAATGGTACACTGATTTACACGGGTTGTATATAGTTTTTCGGGTTAGCAACCAAACCAAGACGTTAACCACACAAGCCGCAACCCTTAGATTTGAGACGAACGTACACAATATGAATAAAAAAGCCCCGGAAATTCCGAGGCTTTTCCTGAATTACTTATCATTCACAATAATAAAATCAAAATAGTAATTTTTAGATTCATTCATGCAATCTTCCAAAGAAAACACTTTACCCTTAAGCTTATCCATCTTTTCAAAGTCAAAGCCTCCATCACATGGATTTATATTTGCATTTGGCTTATTCTTATAGTAAATATTACCATAAATGATGTTATAATTATCCCTTAATGCAGTGTCTATTCTTGGAATAATTGGTGTCCAATTTGTAAATGTTGCATCAAAATCTCCTGTCTTTTTTGAAGCTAAGATTGACCTTGTTTGAAACAAAATTGAAACTGAAGAGTCGGCTAAATAATTTTCAATCAATGGTTTTGAATATTCTATTCTTTTTTCAAACAGTTCTGCTGAGATGTTTAACAATGGATATTGAATGAGCATCTGCGTTGCTGACAAAATTGACATAAAACCAACTAAATCAGACTTAAACAATTCTTTATATAGTTCTGGATAATTTTCAAAAGAAGACTTTATGCTTTCAATCCTTTCATTGATCTTGGCATAAGAGGGAGCAAAAACTTTATTATCCGTTAATAGTTTCAAATCATTTAAGTCAAATTCTAACAATTTAGGAATACTGTCTAAATCACTGATAATTTCACTTATTGTATTTAAATTTATCGTAATATTACTTTGGTCAATTTGGGTTACTGAAACAATTCTAAACTCGCCTCTTTGTTTATATAACTGTAACATTTCATCAAGAAATTGCTTTTCTGTTTTCCGTAAAGCTGGCGTTTTCTGCTTAATCAAAACATTCCGAAAATCATCATTGCCAGTTTCTAAATATTTATTCAAATAATATACATAAGATGGTGTTTCGTCAATTATCCAAACAATTGTATCAAATCTATCATTCATATATTTAAATAAATTTAATACTAAAAGCTTATCACCATTTACATTATATTTTTGTCCAAGAATAACTAAATTATTTTTAGCAGCATTATCAAACCTATCAAATATTTTATCATACAAAAGGTCTTGACCTAAGCAATTAGACGCTAATGAGGCAGCTAATGTAAGTGCAATAAAAAGTCTATTCATATCATTAAAATTTAGAAGAGGCATAAAACTAATTATTTATGCCTCTTTTGTTTACTGAAAAATTACCATGCAAAGTAGAACCCACGAAAGACGCTTCTATAATTGGTAAAATGAATTAATTTATCAATGCTTAGATTATAATTTGTTCCATTTAGCATTTCGGTTCTAATATTAATATTTTTACCTGAAACAATCTTCCAACCCCCTTTTAAAATATCTAGATCACGATTAGCTGTACCTCCTACAATATTATCGTACTCGCTATTAGAGACTATAGTTCTTACACCAGTACCTTCATTTATGTTCCAAGTTACTTTGTATGTGCCGTCCTGAAGATTTTGATTAATATTAGTTTCCATATTATCAAAGTCTTTGACATCAATCCATTTAGTGTCAGAAACAGCTTCCTTCCCCCATTTTGTCTTTATTAAATATGGATTTCCTTTGTTAAGATTAATACCATAATCACACTTATTAGTACCAGTCCAAAATCTCCTGCCATCTTTAAGTGCCGAAGCACCTCCCAACACACCACCAATAGCTCCTCCTGCAATTGCCCCAACAATGCCATTGTGTACTCCCTTAGAAAAAGAAGCATCCCAACTGTTACCTTCCATGATTTTTGAATTTAAAGTTCCTGAACCAAAACCTCCTATAAATCCACTCGTTGCTCCACTAAGACTTCCTCCTACGAAACTACCAACAGCAATACCAGCATGAGTAACACCTGCCAGAACAGCAGCACCTCCAAATGCAGAAAGAGCACCTACTCCGGCTCCAATACCAAAAGCTTTAAATGCATCAATTCCATTATGAATATTTCCTTGCATACCTTGGGAGATTAGATTAATACTACCTCCAATTATAGCAGCCAAAATTAATGCTGTTCCAGTAATAAAGAACTCACCGTCAGGGTCAGTATACTTTAAAGGATTATTAATACAGTATGCATACCTGTTAAAATTCTGGGTACTGGTGGGCGATTGCACATAATTATCGGGGCTCAGGAACATACCCAGCAAAGGATCATACACCCGGCCATTCATATTAATCAGATTACAGGCGGTTAAATGCTCGTGACCCGTATAACCCCGGTTAATAACCGTAATACGCTGCGTACTGTAGGCCCACGTATTGGGGTTGCGGTAACGGCCCCAGGCATCGAAATTCTGCATGGCCACCGTGGTGTTTTTATCGTTGGTCAGAGCCATAATAGAGCCCAGGTGGTCTTTATGCACGTAGTAAAGGGTATCGGTTCCATCGCTCCGTTTCACATGAATGGCTGCCAGCCCGTTCCCGGCTGAGATATAACTCAACTGGCGGGTAAGGGTGCCATTTATCTCAACTTCGTTTTTACTAAAATAATAAGTAGTTGTGGTACCGCTCCGTTGCGAAAGCACCATTTTTTTCCGTTGTTCGCTGGCCCCATAGGTAAAGGTATAGCTGTTGGAACCTTGCGTTAAGGTTTCAACTTTATTAAACGGGGTATAGGTGACCACCTGTTGTGAAATGCTTGCAGGGGCATTGGTTAATCCCGTGAGTTGGTGAGGTTTCAATGAATTACTGTACGCGTAGGTTCCGGCATCTGGCTTTTGGGTAATATTTCCCTTGGCATTAAACACATAGCTTTGTGTTTGAGTACCAAAAGTGGCGCTGGTTAACCGTTCAATACCATCATATAAAAAACTTTCCGAAAGGTTGGTATATCCTGTACGCATATCAGCCCGGGAGGTTAAGTTTCCGGTACTGCTGTTAAAGTTGTACTGGTATCCCTGGATAATTTGTGATGAACGGACGGTATAAAACTGGTAGGGTAATCCATGGCTGGTAAAGGTATTATAAGTTGCAGCCCCGCTCCCCAACGTGAAGTTATAGTTAGTCCCATTATCGGCAGTAAGGGTCCAGATGGTGGAACCATCTTTTTTTACACCTGTCAGGTTGCCATAACTATCGTAGGTATTGGCAACGGTAATGCCGCTCGGATAGACCATTTGCGTTACCTGGTTCCGGCTGTTGTAGCTATAAATGTAGGTTTGGTCGTCTACATTGTCATCAACATGCTCGGTGGTTTGGGTAACGCGGTTATAAGCATCGTAGGTATAGGTTTTCCAGGTATTTCCATAATTTTCCTGCAACAGTTGGTATTTTCCGTTTCCTGATGCAATATAGGAGTAAGATACGACATTGCCCAATTGGTCTGTTTTTGTACTATCACGCCCCAATTTATCATAGGTTATCCAAAATTCATTATTATTTCCATCTTTTTGATAGGTAATCCTATCGTAAGCATCATAACTGTAAGTAGAGGTCCCGGCATCGGGGTCGGTTAAACTGGTTTGATGACCCACGGCACCGTACCCCATGGTTGTGGTAACCCCGGCAGAGGTAATAGAGGCAGGTTTACCGTTTGATTTATAAAGGTAGGTAATGGTATGACCTGTAATTGGTTCCTGTACACTTATCAGATTACCCATACAATCATAGGTTTGGGTTACGATTTTTTTATCAGTCTCAGTGGTTGTAGTTAAATTGTTATAACCATACTTTACCTCTTTACCTGTACTATAATTTTCAACAGTTAGTCGTCCATAATTATCATAGGAAAGATTAACCGTTTGGATTACATCACCTTTAGCCGATGTGGTTTGAGTTACCTGTCCTTTACTATTAAATGAATTGTTTTTGTAAATTGAGGTACCATTAAAACCAATGGTTTCTTCACGTAAGGTGCGGCCTAAAGCATCGGAATAGGTTTTGCTCCAGGGTAGCCCCGTTTGGGTTGTATAAACATAAAATATGGCATTGGTTACCGAACCTCCAACGCACCAGTTATACGTTGTAGTGGTATTTACCCCGGTAGGTGAGGTTGAACCGGTGGGGCGGCTCCAAACATCATAAGTATAAGTGGTGGTTAAGGATTGTCCGCCGGTTTGGTCAATTTCCGAAGTTACCTGCCCGAATATGGGTTCATACGCCAGGGTGCGGGTACCAAAATTGGTTGTTTCGGTCAACGGGAAACGCTTGGTGGCATCGTAGGTATAATCGGTGGTATAGGTTTCCACTCCCGATGCCGATGTAACGGAACGCCCCGGGAGACCCACTCCGTTGTAATTTGAGTAGGTGGTAGTTACAGCAAAAGCTGTTCCCTGGTTTTTAATCTGGGTAAGAACGTTGCCTGTTGTGCTAAAGGTATATTTCTCATTCGTTACAAAATTAGTAGCATCGTCCTTATGTTTGCTGGTAGCAGTAATGTTTTTTGGTTTTCCCAAAATAAAATCACTCATCTCGGTTTTATTCCATGAACCATCGGAGAAGGTGGTTTGCTGTTGCGTTACATTACCGGAGGCATCATATAAGTAAGAAACCGTGCTATTAATACCTTTTAAATTATCCGTGGTTTTTGATGTATAAAGTTTATTAAAAACAACACCCGATGACGCTGTAACTGTAAACGTATTTTCCACTTTTGTAAACGGAGAACCTGTAGAATATTGCGAGGTTTGTGTTACCAATTGTGGAGTAAAATAGGTGGCATTTAAGGTGGTTGTTGTACTATTTTTAATACTTGTTACATTGTTAGTGCTGTTAACTGTTTCAAACCCTAAAAATCCTAGTCCTGTAACATGCATTTTGGCTTTGGCGTAGCTGTATGTATTTACTGATGTACCACCAATTCCATCAGGAATGGTAACGCTTTTCGCACAATATACAGGCACTTGAATATCAACTAATGGATAGGTACAAGCGGTTCCTTTGGTATAAAAGGAGGTGCCCCCCTGCGTAATGGGTTGGTAATTGATGGATGTTTTGTTACACATGCCATCGGTAATGTCTGTAACTAAATTATCATCATTATCTGAATTATTCGTATTGTAAAACCTGAAGTTATTATCTATTGTTGAAGCAGTTAATAAATTAGAACCTAAATTTATAATATCCGTGCGGCCATCGCCATTAAAATCACCCTGTACGGTACTTTTAATTAGGGAATAGTTTTCGTCATTTGCTGTTAGTGTATTATAGCTTTCAAGATTTGTACCAGTTGATTTATACCAGGTAACAATAAACTGATCAAACTCTCCCCATTCCTGATTATAAATATTTGTTTCCTTGTGATAATCCGATTCTATTATAATTACGTCGGATTTTCCATCGTTATTAAAATCGGTAACAAGGCAATTATCTCTGGAATCATTATAGGTAGTAAAACTTTCCTCAATGGCAGTAATAGATGGGAGTAAACTTACCGTGAAACCCCAGTTTCCATTGTTAATGGCCCAATACCAGTTGGCGTTACAGTCACCATTTAGAATCAAATCGGGTAAACCATCGCCGTTAAAATCGCCTTGACGGACAGTGCTGAATTGACCCTCGGAATTAAATGACAGGTTCGAAGCCTGAAGCTCAAAAGAAGCCAAACCGTTGGAACCCCCAATATTTTTATAAATGTAATAGGTATTGGTACACATTATAAAAATATCGTTAAGGCCATCATTATTAATATCAGTAACCATTATTTGTTTGGGTTCACTTACAAGTGGTAAATTGAAATTTAACCAGGTACCACCTGTGATTGTGGTTTGACCATATTTTAATTTACCATTATATAAATTATTTACTTTATTTCTTTCAATAAAAAGAATATCGTTAATTCCGTCATTATTCAAATTACTTATAGAATAAACAGGTAAATAGTCACTTGAACTTTGTAAAGTAAAATCGAAATGTGACCAACTACTAGAACTACTTTCTTTCACATATAATTTAAATTGGTCACCATCTAAATAAGGTGAAACAAGTTCAACATAGTTATTTCCATTTAAATTACAAATTGTTGGGCTATATTCCTCAGATGCTAAATCAATTGAACTAAATCCAGAATAGTATGAAAATGTAGGTGTATTATTGGATGTCTGATTTGCTTTATATACCTGAAAAGTTCTTAATCCATTTGATGTATAATAAGCAATTAAATCTGTCAAACCATCATTATTATAATCTCCTGTGGTCCAATTTTTTTCTTTTGCAGCTATTCCAGTCTCTGAGCTGCTAACAGTTATTATTTGGCCTATTGGTGTTTTGTTCAACTCTCCCCAATTAATAATGGTTGGATTTAACTGGCTGCCATCGGCGGCGGTCTGGGTAATTTTATTCAGGTGGGTAAAGTTCGAACAGGTATAATAAAAATTGTACTTCATGGCAATGGTACTGCCGCTATAGGCACGTATTTCGCGCAGCAACAGGTCTTTGGCCACACTGCCCCCGCCAATATACAAAGTGTTTTTGTCGGTTTTTTTATCGTAATAAAACTCCAACGAATTATAAGTGCTCAAACTGGCTGCGGTATTGCCGGTATAATCAATACGGTCAATAACTGATTCCCCGTTTACGTTTTTATAGGTAAAGGTCATGTAGTTACCATTGGCATCCATGGCCTTGTTCAGGCGCCACATGTAAGGGGTGGTTTTACCTGCGGGCAAAGCCCTTGAGTCGCTACTGTTACCATAATAGAGGGTTTTACCATCTTTGGTGGTTACAGTAAAATACTGTGGCCCGTTGCCGGCAGTTCCTGAGGCAGTAACCGTAACAAAAGTTTCGTTTTGGGTTTTATAAGTAGAGGCTGTAACCCCATAAGTGCCCGTAGCAAGTATCAACCGGTTACCGTCTAAGGCAAATTTGTCGTTTAAATCGAGGTTTACACCACCGGCAGCACCATCGGTATAAATATTGGCCGGTACCCGGGTAATAGCCGAAAATCCGGCAATTTCCCAGCCCACACCCAACAAACCATTCCCTCCCTGGCTGTTATAAACCACCGAAACATTGGGTTGCATCCCCATTGTACCCGGGGAAACGGTAATAGGTAAATTATAGGTGGCAGCCCCTGATGGGGATACATCGAATACCCCTCCAATGGCACCCACTTCGTTACTGGTATTGGGGGTGGCAGAAGGTTGTGTTTCTTCTGTAAGGTATTCCTCATCCAAATCATGAATCTCCTTATTATCAGCTTTGGCGGAAAGATACAATCCGTTTTGTGCTTTAAAGCTAAAGCCGGGAGACATTACCACCTGATCGCGGGCGGTACAATTATAACTAAAATTTGATACGGTCAAATCCCATGAAAGATTTATATCTTTTTCATTGTAAGTAACAGTTGTTTGGGCAACAGCCGCCTTAGGGGCAATTAAAAAAAAATAACCCCGATACAAAAAGTATTATTTTAAAACGCATTAACCCTGTTTTAAAATAATGTAAATACATATTATCCATATAAATTATTTTAAACAGAGGTTATTTTTTGATAATCTTTCGGGTTATTTGTTGCTCTCCGGATATTATCCTTAATACATAATTACCAGGGGCAGCATTTTCCAAATCTATCCAAAGTATTTCACCCAGGTATTCAGAAGTATAAACCAAAACCCCGTTGATTGAATAGACCTCAATTTTAGGGTTTGTTTGAAAAGTAGATGCCAGATCAATATTAAATCCTTCCGTTACCGGGTTTGGATAAATTTTAATTGATTCTTCCAAAATATCGTTTTGAATATTTTTTTCAACTTCAGTGGTATCAAGTATCAACGATTTGGTTGATTTGGCCACGGGAACATACCTGTAGGTGGCATTCCCGGCATCATCGTAGGTAAAGCTATAGGAACTTTGTCCTTTCAGATTTAATTGCAGAAAAATTAAAATCTGAAATATTACCAGATATTTAATATAGGTCATGCTATTTATTGTTTATTTGTTGTTTCAAAGCATCTATTTCCTTCTGTTGTTGTATCATGTAAAGCATCATCTCCTCAATTTTCTGGAGCAAAATTTTATTCATTTCACCTAGGGCCACACCATTATCCTTTACTTCATTGGCCGAAGGAACCCCAGGTAAATGTTTTTTCTCTTTTACATAGGCTTCTACTTCAGTTAATTCAGCTAATTTATAGTTGTTTTCAAAAACATAGTCGGGCCAGTTAACATATTCTTTTACAACAACCTCCGTAGCTATGATATTTCCATTAACCCCCAGTTTATATCCTTTGGTATCGGTAGTACCAATACCCACCGTATTATTAGTAGTATTAACATATAAATTGCTGGTACCCACGGTAAAACTTCCATTAATGGTTAAAGCATTGGTTGAAAAATCACCATATATTAAAGGGGTTGTAGTAGATGAATTAGCGATATACAATTTATTTGAACCAGTCTCACTATATCCTGCCGCGTAACCAATAAAAACATTACGTGCACCGCTTGTATTGTTATAACCGGCACTAGCACCTATTAATGTATTACATGTACCAATGGTATTGTTATACCCCGAATTGTACCCTATATAAACATTGTTAGAATATGTGCTTTTATACCCCGCTTGGTAACCAAGAAAGGTATTATTACTTGATGTAGTAGCCGAATAACCCGCTTTATAACCCATCATAGTATTATATTGTCCGGTTGTTAATGAATAACCGCTTGAAGATCCTACTATAGCATTATAATGACCGGTAGTCATTGTATAACCACTCTGAGATCCTAATAAAGTATTATAGGTTCCAGAAGTAATGTTTTTACTGCTATAAGCTCCAATTAATGTATTATCAGTAGCTGAATAAGCAACAACACTATAACCAGCAGAAACACCAAAATACGAAGACTTAAGTCCAGTTGCCCCAGAATTTGTCCCATAATTAGTAAGATCGTACTGGCTCCAAACAAAACCCGGCAAAAATGCCAATGCAATTACACTTAAAATGATTTTTTCATATCAATCAGTTATTTTATTGTTTTGCTTACTCGTGTAGCTTTTCGGCCTCCGCTTATATAATATTTTTAAACTTCTTATTTCCGTTATGCGTAATTAGTACACTATAATCATTTTAAAACGCTCATTAAACAGTATTTGCCACATAATTTTTACAGTATCAGTAACCACCAGTATTCCAAGCTATTTTTAAGTATAAAGCAATAAGCAACGGGTTTAATTTTGGTAAACTTAGGTCAAATATAAAAAAATAATCAATACAACACCTATAACGTTACTTTATGTTATTCCTTATTTCCGCAAGTCACGGGGTGACTAATTGAATAACAATTGTTTGCCTTCTTTGTGTCAAATTGAGTCACCCCGTGACTTTCAACGGTTTACCAGATGACCTGCGGATTTTAGGTTATTATTAATTTTTTTGGTTCTCTGTCCTATTGTATGGGCAGATGTACCAAAAGAACCGAAGAAGCTGAAATACAAAAAACCTTGGCTCTTTTCTAATTAGCGTGTGATTATTAGAATTAACATGGTCTAAAAATGTGATTACTTTACAAAACCTACCACTAATAAGGTTGTTAACTGATGAGAACCTTATTTCTACTAAGGTTGAAAAAAATCGGAATAAGGTTTTCATGGCGGTTTTAAAACCTTATTTTTTAAAAATTAAACTTAGTAGGATATTTTAAACTAATGATAATAACCTTATTACCTTATTTTCAAAACTATCAACCTTTATTTAGAATAGAGCCAAAACCTTTAAGATGCAATTGATTCTACTACTGAAAAGGGATGGAGTATGATTCCGGCGTGTTTTACATGAAAAGGGTTCCGCTTTTGTAACCTTATTTTCTTTCAAAACCTTAGTATAAAATAGCACCGTTGAGAATAACCTTATTGAGGTAAGTAGTTAATTGCCTATCAATTCCTTTATCACCCCCTCCGCCCTCCGGGCACCTACCCGCCGGGGCATAATATAGGTTAAGTAACTATATATATGTGGATTATAAAGCCGGAAAAATAGAAATTGGTTATATTAAAATTGAAATTCATTGGAAAACCTTATTTTCCTTTTTAAACCTTAGTAGAAAATGGGTTAGCGTATGATAACCTTATTACCTTATTATGTTAGAACAAGTAATAAATAAGGTAATAAGGTTGGGTTTGTGTTAGGAAATGGATTCTACTAAGGTTAAATAAGAATGAAAAAGGATTGGTTCTACAAAATTGATAATAATAAAACGTACTGATTATCAATGTCTAATAATAATTTACTTGGCGGCTATGCCCGCCAAGGAGGATTTCCGATGATTTAGGTTCGTAGGCACGATTAAATATTGGGTTTCTATTTTTTAATTGAACCCAAAAAATGCCGTTTTAGGCAACCAAAAATCTAAAACGTTTGCATAAAACTTCGTTTTTGACTGGTTTTTATGAACAAAAAACCGCGTTAAATGTATGCTTTAACAAAGGGGTGATGAATTATTTTCGATTCGTAATAGTATTGATACCAATGTGATAAATAATTTGTGATGTATGTTTGCTGAGTATGATGTAAACATGATGTAGTAATTAAAAAATTATTTGTACGGTTGATTAGCTACATTTGGTTAGCAAATAATTTTACGCAATCGGAAGGATTTGGGATTTGAAGAAATCATTGTTTTATGGGTTGCCAAAGAAATTATATCGTTTGCATAAGATTTTAATATTAGCGATTAAGAAAAAATGAGGAATGTAATTACTAAAACCGGAAATAATACCATCAGTAACTCACAGAATATGTTTGTTAAAGTTGCTGATGCCATTCAATACAACTTAATCAATTTTTTTATTAACTAAAATCTAAGAATTATGAAAAAACAATTACTAAGTATGGCAGCTGTCCTGGCTTTATTTAGCACAAGCTTTGCCCAAACAACGAACTATCTCGATTTTGAAGGTGCCCTTCCAACAAGCGGTACTTTTGGTGGTTCCGATTTATCTATTGTTGAAAATCCAAGCAAAACCGGAGTAAATACTTCCGACCATGTTGCCAAAACACAAAAATTTGATGTAGAAGGGACATACTGGTGGGGTGGTGCATATTTCCCATGTGGTGGAACCGTTAATTTTACCCCAACAGAGCAAACTTTTTCAATTGATGTTTATTGTGCTGCAGCAGGTGAAGTAATGTGCAAGGTGGAACAGGGTGCTCAAGGAGCTGCTGAAGTTAAAGGAAATTATACTGATGCTGGCCAATGGCAAACAGTTACTTTTGACATGTCAACCACAGCAATTGGTTTACTCAATGGCGATTACAAACAGCTTGTAATTTTTATGGGAACCGGAGCTGATGGAGATCCTATTAATACTGAAGTTTGGTACTATGATAATGTAAAAGGTCCTGGTTTTACTGCCGGAGCTTCTGTAGATCCTAACGTTACCATTACCGATTATACCGGAACTGCTGCCTCTGTAGCCATTGCTTTTTCATCGGTACCCGATACCAAAATTGCTTTGGATGGTGCTCAAGGTGAAAACTCAATCTGGACGAAAGACATTACCGGTGTTACCGGAAGTACCATTTTTGCCCCAGTTACCTACACTATTTATGTTAACGATGCCGCTTACGAGGGAATGACAGATATTGCTTTTTCAATGGCTGGTTCAACCGATGTTAAAATAGCACACAATATTGGATCCCCTTCAGAGGATGTTAACCTGCTTACCAACGGAACATTTACTGATATTGAGGGGGTTATGATTGGCCGTACGGGTAACGAATGGGGTATGTGGACCGATAACGGTGGTGTGGTTGAAGTTATTGATGGTGTAGCAAATTGTACTCCGGTAACCGATGCCGACAACTGGGCATTGCAGTTGGAGCAATTGAATTTTGTATTGGTTAACGAACGTGAATATATTATTAAGTTTGATGCATGGGCTGACGCCGCCCGTATTATTACTTTGACTATTGAAGATCCACAAAATGGTTATGCTGCTTTAGGTGCTTCCGACGATGATAATTCAAACGAGGGCCGTTCAAACTGGAATATTGAACTTACTACCGACCAAACAGAATACGAACTATCTATGACAGTTGATGCGATGCAGGCCAATTCGGTAACTAAATTTGCTTTCCTTTTAGCCATTAGCGATGAACCGGTTTATATTGATAATGTAAGCTTGAAAATTGTTCCCCTTATTTCTGTACCTTCTGAACAAGCTTCTTCGTTGGCAATTTATCCAAACCCTGCCACAAATGTAGCTTATGTTAACACTCAGGTGGGTACGTTGATAAATGTTTACAGCATTACCGGTAAACTGATGATGAGCAAAGTAGCAGCTAACGAAGTGGAATCCATTGATGTAGCTAATTTAGCTACAGGTATTTATATGGTAAAAGTTGCTGAAAAGGCAGTAAGATTAGTTGTAAAATAATAATGTTTTTAGGAGGCTACTGGTTAGCCTCCTAATTTTTTTAATGAAACATCCATGCACTACCTTACACAAAAGGATATGACTATATCATGGATGTTCCACAAAACCAATAAATTAACTTAAATATTTTCTCGTGAAATCAAATTATAGTTCGTTAAATTTTTATAAGTAAGTGATAGTTTTTTATATGTAAAAAGTTTAAACAAAAACATTAAGCAATGATTCCCAATAAGATATGTTTTGTCTTGTCTTGTGTCTCATGTCTAAAAATCTACCGATCTATTAAGTTAAGTAACTCATAAAATTCCACCAATGAAATCCTCCACACTTTTTAAGCTGTTTCTATTAATAATTGGGTTGAATATCTTTCAAATTCAATTCTTATATGCTCAATCCTGTTATGAACTGGTTTGGAGCGATGAATTCAATGTACCCGGGTTACCCGACTCTGCTAAGTGGTCATACGATGTCGGTGGTGGCGGTTGGGGAAACAATGAGTTGCAATACTATACCTCAGAAAGGCCAGAAAACGCCCGTATCGAAGACAGTGTATTAATTATTGAAGCTCGGAAAGAAGCCTATAGCGGCAAGCAATATACATCGGCACGTTTAATCACCCATTACAATGGGCATGCCTGGAAATATGGGAAAATAGAAGCTAAAATAAAACTCCCCTATGGGCAAGGTATTTGGCCCGCCTTCTGGATGTTAGGCGAAAGTATGTTTAATGGTATCAGTTGGCCTGCATGCGGCGAAATTGATATTATGGAAATGGTTGGAGGTGGCGAAGGCCGCGATGATAAAACTTACGGGACCATCCATTGGGCCGATGCAGCTAACAACCATGCCCAATATGGCGGCTCCTACCAATTGGCGCAAGGTATTTTTGCCGATACATTTCATATTTTTTCAATGGAATGGAATGCTACTACCATTAAATGGTTTCTCGATGGCAATCAATTCCATGTAGTGGATATCACCCCTACTGCATTAAGCGAATTCCATCAAAATTATTTTATTATTTTAAATGTAGCTGTAGGTGGAAACTGGCCAGGTTCACCAACTTCAAGTACGGTTTTTCCGCAACAAATGGCCATTGATTATGTAAGGGTTTACCAGTTAAACCATAGCCCTGAAATTACCGGAAGCAACATGGTTGTGAAAGGTGAAAAAAACGTTGAATTTTCTACCATCGCTTTCGATGGTTATACATATAACTGGACTGTACCTGAAAGTGCAACAATTCTGTCCGGTCAGGGAACATCGGCTATTCGAGTAAATTGGGGTTGCGAGGCAGGTAATGTCACCTGTGAGTTAACGACACTTTGCGATACATATAATTTGGAATTCCCGGTAGCTATTGAAGCACTTTCCATCGAAGGGGAAACCATAGTCATGGCTGGCCAGGAGAACTTAAGATACGCGATAGCACAGACCCTGGAAACTTCGTATGTCTGGACACTGCCAGCTTCTGTTACATCAACTGCAACGCTCGATACCAATGTTATTTATGTGGATTGGGGCTACGCGGACGGCACTTTGAAAGTTGTAACCGACAATTTCTGTGGGAAGGACAGTGCTTTGTTGAATGTAACCGTGTTGCGTCAGTTGCCTTATCCCGATATCAATACTCCCGCAGTCATTCCGGGAACCATACAATCTGTAAACTATGATTTTGGAGGCGAAGGAATTGCTTACCATGATATAGAACCGGAGAACCAAGGCAACGGCTCGCGCCAGGATGAGGGTGTAGATACTGAAACAAATGATGGTGGAGAAAGTATAGGATGGACAAAAGCAGGAGAGTGGTTGGAATATTCAATAGATGTTCAATCAGAAAAAACGTACGATGCAGAAATCAGGATAGCCTCTATAAACTCAGCCGGGAAGCTTAAAATATTATATAATGGAGAGGATCGCACGGGTGTAATTTCAGTTCCTTCTACAGGATCGTGGAGTAAGTTCAAGTCCATTTACTTAGATAATATTCAATTAAAAGAATCGGATACATTGATGCGGGTTGAAATTGTGAACGGTGATTTTAATTTAGGCCGATTTGTTTGGGCCGATTCACTGGCTAGCGATATTCCTTCAATAGTTATTAAAGATGCATTATCGGTTTATCCAACCCTGACAGATGGGATAGTTCATGTACAGAATTTAACAAAAACAGCCAATTATTCCATTACCGATGTTACCGGAAAATTGGTACTTAACGGAAGGGTGGAGCCCCAAGGTTCAATTGATGGTACCCGATTAACCCCGGGTTCCTATTGCATCATCTTTACCGATGATGATGCTACCCAGGTGCTAAAGTTTGTGAAATATTAATAGTTAGAGAATAGAGATTGGAAACTAGAAACCAGAAACCAGAAACCAGTGGCATCGTTTTCTACATAAAATTTAAAATTTAAAAATTGCACATAAAATTAACATTGATGAAGACAAAAATAAATACGTTATACCTGGTGCTGATGGCACTGATTGTGGCACTGGGTGGTTTTCTTTTGGGTTTTGACAGTGCGGTGATTTCGGGAGCAGTTCCTTTTTACAAAAATGTTTTTGGGTTAGATTCCGGTTCCTGGATATTGGGGTTCTCGGTAGGTTCCATCATTGCCGGGGCTATCATCGGGAATTTTATCGGGGGACCTTTTTCCGATTATCTGGGGCGTAAAGGTGTGTTAATTATTACTGCATTGTTATTTGCCTTTTGTGCTTTTGGAACAGCTTTTACCGACAGCATCGTCTTTTTTGTGATTGCACGTATTATTGGTGGACTAGGAGTGGGGATGGCCATTTTGGTGGCTCCCATGTATATTGCCGAAATCTCACCACAAAAATATCGGGGAACGTTGGTATCCATCAACCAGTTTAATATTGTGATAGGTATATCTATTGCCTATTTTTCAAACTATTATATCTTAAAAACCGTTGAGGATCCAACCATGAACTGGCGTTGGATGTTGGGTGTGGGTTCTATTCCCGCAGTATTATATTTTTTACTTTTATTCTTTGTGCCACAAAGCCCACGTTGGTTGGCACTAAAAGGGCGGCACGATGAGGCTAAAAAAGTGTTGGTCCGTATTGGTGGAAACGAATATGCAGATCAAGTACATGCCGAGATTCTGGAAAATGTGAAAAAAGCCCCGGACTCAGGGAAGAGCAACATCAAAGAGGTTTTCTCTAAAAGTATGGCAACCATCCTGATTATTGGCTTTGGAATTGCATTCTTTCAACAAATCACAGGTATCAATGCCATATTCTATTATGCCCCCATGATTTTTGGAATGGCTGGTGGGGCACAGGATTCAGCATTTATTCAGGCAGCCATTTTAGGCCTTACAAATGTGCTTTTTACCATTGTTGCCATGTTCCTCATCGATCGTTTGGGACGTAAACCACTGTTAATCATAGGTTCTATCGGAATTACCCTGTCATTGTCGTTGGCGGCTATTGCATTTAGCAACGCTACGTATAAAGTTGATGGCAGCAAAGTTTCCGGTATGGTTGAAGCGGTAAAAGCCAGTGAAGAAAAAGGCAAAGACTTGGTATTGTTTGAGACAGGAATAGCCAAAATGGTTGGTAAAGAATACGAAAGCGAAGTAGAATTCTTCAATGTGGTTGAAGAAAACATCGGAGCCAGCAATTATAATGTTTTCAAGAGTACCATTTTACAAAATTCCATTTCAATGAATGCCATTTTGGTTTTAATTGCTTTAATTATTTATGTTGCTTCGTTTGCTATCTCTCTCGGGCCGGTGATGTGGGCATTGCTGTCAGAGATTTTCCCCAACAGGCATCGTGGGCTGATGATTTCAATCGTGGGAACATGGAATTCCATTGTAAGTTTTGCTGTTGCTACAGTATTCCCTGTGGAATTGGAAGTTCTTGGAACGGCCGGAACATTTATGGTGTATGCTGTTTTTGGGTTATTGACCCTTCTGTTCACCCTTAAATTTATCCCCGAAACCAAAGGGCAATCGCTCGAAGAGTTGGAAGTAACATTAATGAGACATTAACCTGTAAAAATAAATAACATGAATTCAAAAAATTTGATAATTTTCCTGGGTATGGCATTACTCGTTTCATGTACGGCAAAAGAAAAAGAAACCGGTCCGGCAAAAGTAGAGGTAAAGGCCAATGAAGCCGAACAGTACCGTATGTTTGTCAATGGCAGCGAATTTTATGTCAATGGTGCCGGATGTGAATTTGGGAACATTGATGCTTTAGGGATTAGTGGTGCTAATTCATTCCGTACCTGGCGTACCAAAAATGGTCAAAAAGATGCGGTTGAAATCCTCGATTTGGCTCAAAAAAATGGATTGATGGTACTTATGGGACTGGAAGTAGCCCGCGAACGGCATGGCTATAGCTACAGCGATACAGCCATGGTAAACAGACAATACAATTACATCAAAGGTGAGGTAGAACGGTTAAAAAACCATCCGGCTTTGTTGGGTTGGGCTATTGGTAATGAATTGAATCTGGGTGCCAACGATTTGCGTATTTATGATGCGGTGAACGATTTATCGAAAATGATTCATGAAATCGACCCGAACCACCCAACTACAACTACTCTGGCAGGAATCGGGAAACGTGAAATCGATTATATCAAAGTGCATTGCACCGATATTGATTTTATCTCCATCCAGATGTACGGCGATATCGTGAACCTCCAAACCCGTATTTCCGATGCCGGTTGGGTAGGCCCTTACATGGTTACGGAATGGGGAGCTACCGGGCATTGGGAAGTTGGAAAAACCTCATGGGATGCTCCCATTGAACAAACCAGCCGCGAAAAAGCCAAAGCTTTTTTAAACCGTTACGATTTAGCCATTGAAGCTGACAAAAAATTTTGTTTGGGCTCTTATGTTTTCCTTTGGGGACAAAAACAGGAACGCACGCCGACCTGGTATGGGATGCACCTTGAGAATGGTGCGAAAACAGAAACGGTGGATGCCATGACTTACGTGTGGACCGGAAAGTGGCCCGAAAACCGATGCCCATCGCTCGATTCTTTCAAGATTGAGAATGGTACCGCCTTCGATAATTTAAAGTTTAAAGTCAGGAGCCAGGTAAAAGCTGAAGTTTTTTACAAAGATTTTGAAAACGACAGTTTAACTTTCACTTGGGAGTTGATACCTGAAAGTACCGATTTGGGTTGGGGCGGCGACTTGGAAAGCCGGCCTTCTGCAATTTTTCATTTGGTTGGGAATAGCAGTTTGGTTTTTACAACTCCTGAAAAAGAGGGTGCATACCGGTTGTTTGTTTACATCCAGGATGCTAAAAGCGGTGCCGCAACAGCAAATTTTCCATTTTGGGTAGATTTATAAAAATTTAATAGTAGTTCATTCACTGTTCAAGTTTAGGTTTAGTTGATAGAATGATTTCTTATTGAAATCGAAAAAATGCACCTGTGGCTCCTTACTACAGGTGCATTTGAAAACCCTTACTAAACCTTTTTTATTTAATTTAATAAGGTTAATAGTGAGTGAAATTTTTATAAGTGAACGATATTCTGTTATATGTAAAAGATAGCAACAAAAATATTAGGTGATGATTTTTTCCAACAAGATATGTTTTGTTTTGTGTCTCGTGTCTAAATATCTACCGATCTATTAATAAGGTTCAAATCCAATCAAATGAAGCTAATAATTTTAATCCTGGCCCTTGTATCTTCCATTTTAATCAGTAGTTGTTCCACCGATAAAATAGAATTATCAAATTCCGATAAAGCTGTTTCCGAAAAAATTGATAGTATTTTAGCTTTAATGACATTGGAAGAAAAGGTTGGGCAGATGCTCAATCTTGGTTTACCGGCATTATTAACCGGGCCTTTTTATTCGTACCGCGATACATTGGTATTCGACTCAGCCAAAGTACAACAATTGCTGGTTGAATATGGTGCTGGTTCTGTCCAGAACTTAGGTTCTTTTCCAATGACACCCAAACAATGGAACCAGGTTATTGAATTTGTGCAAACAACTTCCAAAGCAAAAACCCGTTTGGGGATTCCGGTATTGTATGGAATTGATGCGGTTCATGGTGCCAATTATACCGCCGGTTCGGTTATGTTTCCCCATCAGATAAATCTGGCCGCTTCATTTAATACCAAAGCCGCAGAACAAGTGGGTGCAATAACAGCCTATGAATTACGCGCCAGCCACATTCCCTGGAATTATGCCCCGGTGCTCGATGTGGCCCGCCACCCGATGTGGGGACGTATTTTTGAAAGCTTTGGCGAAGATGCTTATGTAGCTAGTCAACTAGGAGCTGCTTATATTAGGGGACAACAGGGAAGCGATCCTTCAGCAAACGATAAAGTGCTGGCTTGTGCCAAACATTTTATTGGATACGGTGCTTCCTATAATGGTAAAGACCGATCACCGATTTTGATGTCCGAAAATTATATCCGTCAAGTGTTGCTTCCTCCATTTCAGGAAGCCATTGAAAACGGTCTGTTGTCGGTCATGATCTCGTCGGGTGCATTGAACGGGGTTCCCTCACATATCGATCATTTTTTAATCACTGGTTTGCTCAAAGGTGAATTGGGTTTTAAGGGTGTAGTAATTACCGATTGGGGCGATGTGGATGGATTGCATGCGGTTCATAAAGTAGCCGCCAATGAACGCGAAGCCGTAAAGCTCAGTGTTTTGGCCGGCATTGACATTTGTATGGAACCTTACGATGCCAGTTTTGCCACGCATCTGATTGAACTGGTGAAATCGGGCGAAGTACCCATGAGCCGTATTGATGATGCCGTCCGACGGGTGTTGTATTTAAAGTTTAAAGCCGGATTATTCAACAATCCCAGCTTGTATGAGGTGGAATATCCAAATTTTGCATCAAAAGAAACAGATAGCCTGAACCACCAGATGGCGTGCCAAAGCATTACATTGTTAAAAAATGAGGCATCGGTTTTACCTTTGAATAAAAAAAGCAGGATACTGGTTACCGGTGTTTCTTCTAATTCCATCAATTATTTGAACGGAGGTTGGTCGCGCACGTGGAGTGGGCAAGATACCAGCTATAATGACAAAGGAAAATTGACCATCTTGCAAGCGGTTCAGCAAAAGATTGGGTCAAACCAGGTGTGTTACGCCCCCGGAACGGGTTATGTCGATGGCGATTTTATCAATGAGGCTGTTGCTAAAGCCAGGCCGTGCGATGTGATTGTGGCCTGCGTGGGCGAAAAACCGGCTACCGAAAAACCCAGCGATATCGATGAGCTTGATTTACCTGAGATTCAACAGGAATTGGTGCTCCGGTTGGCCGAAACCGGGAAACCTGTCATCTTGGTTATGGTACAGGGGCGGCCCCGGATAATCAGATACATTGAGCCCAAAGTGAAAGGAATTGTTATGGCTTATTTGCCCGGGAATGAGGGCGGACGGGCCATTGCCGATGTCTTGTTTGGCGATGTAAATCCAAGCGGGAAACTGCCTTACACCTATCCGCGCAATTCAGGTTCTTTGTGGGCTTATGATCACCAGCTATCCGACGAACGCGATGTCAATTTCGGATTGGCAGGTTTTACCCCGCAATATCAGTTTGGTTTTGGCTTAAGCTACACCACTTTTGAATATTCGGCTTTGAAATTAAGTTCCGATTCCATTTCAATGACTGACACATTAAAAATTCAGTTTGAGATTAAAAACTCAGGCACCAGAAACGGGACCGAAGTGGCATTGCTTTTTGTATCGGACGAGGTTGCTTCAATTTCACCCGCTGTAAAACAGTTAAAACGCTTTGAACGGATTGATTTAAATCCGCAGGAGTCAAAATCAATAGATTTCTTTCTTACAGCCAGCGATCTGGCTTTTGTAAACCAGCAAAACCAACGGATAACTGAACCGGGATATTTCACCATTTCCTTAGCAGATCAAAAAGCGCGATTTAAGTTGTATTAATTAATTTGAGATAAAAGTGATAATTCAAATTTTTTTCAACCACTTTAAACTACCACTTCGGATATGTCCCCTTGAGGGGACTGTGGAGGGTGAATGATATTTACACTTTATTTCCAAAAGAAAATTTTAACACATGATAAATCAGAAGATATTTTTGGGCCAAACACCGCTAAACCAGGAACATAAAGATGTTGACGGTGGATTTGTGCTAATCGGGGACGAAAAATATTACAAAATAGGCCAATACCACCACATGCCCGATTTTTTCATGACCATTGTAAGCGTGGCCGATCATTGGATGTTTATTTCGAGCAATGGCGCCTTAACTGCCGGCCGGAAAGACCGAGACAATGCCCTGTTTCCTTATTATTGTGTCGATAAAATCCATGATCAGTACGATATTTCAGGGAGCAAAACCTTGGCATTGGTATCTAAAGGCGATAAAACCTTTTTGTGGGAGCCCTTTTCGAAAAAGACCGAAGGGGTGTATTCCATCGAACGGAATTTGTATAAAAACATTTATGGAAATAAACTGATTTTTGAGGAAATAAACCATGAGCTGGGGGTGGCCTTTCAATATGGCTGGTTTTTTAGTCAAAAGTATGGATTTATAAAAAAATCGGCGATTACCAACCTCACTGCTGAGAACCTCGCGGTAAATATCCTGGATGGGATTCAGAACATCCTTCCATCGGGGACCCACTACAGTTTTCAAATGGAATACAGCAATTTGCTTGATGCTTACAAACGGAACGAGTTGGTAGCCGGTGCCCCGATGGGGCTGTTCACGTTAAGTTCGGTTCCAGTGGACCGGGCAGAGCCCAGTGAATCGTTGAAAGTTACTACCGTCTGGACTTCTGGACTTGAAAATCCTTTGTTCCTGATTTCAAATAACCAAGTGGGCAACTTCCGAAAAGGACTCCCTCTGCAGAACGAAGCAGATGTAAAAGCTACCCGAGGAGCCTTTTTTGTGAATAAACCGTTGACATTGGCTCCAAAATCAACATCAGAATGGATATTGGTGGCTGAAATTAACCAGGATGCCAATCAGGTGGCCGAAATGGTAGACCATATTAAAACGGAGAATGACCTGATTGAAAAGGTTTTTGCTCAAGTGGCATCCGATACGTTAAAACTGAAAGCCATTGTGGCCAAAGCCGATGGGTTCCAGATGAGTAACGACCAAACTACCTACGCACGGCATTACACCAACACCTTGTTTAATGTGATGCGGGGCGGAATTTTTATTAACCACTACAACATTGACTTAACAGACTTTTCAGATTTTATATCAAAAGCAAATAAGCAGGTTCATGCAAATTACAAGCAATGGTTGAATGAGCTGCCCAACCAAATGGATTGCCATGAATTAATAAAAAAGGCAGAACAATTTGAGAATGACGATTTGATGCGGTTATCTTACGAGTACCTACCTATTACTTTCAGCCGGCGCCATGGCGACCCAAGTCGTCCGTGGAACCGGTTTTCTATCGAAATTCAGAACAATGGCACAACCGTAAAATCGGACTATCAGGGCAATTGGCGCGATATTTTTCAGAACTGGGAGGCATTGGCCTTCACCTATCCGGGATTTGTGGAGCAAATGATGGTGAAGTTCTTGAATGCCTCTACGGCCGATGGGTACAACCCGTACCGCGTTACCCGCGATGGAATTGACTGGGAACGTCCCGATCCACACGATCCTTGGGCATTTATTGGCTATTGGGGCGATCATCAGATCATTTATCTTCAAAAACTGCTTGAAATCTCCACCCATTTTAATCCGGGTAAAATAAGTCAACTGCTCGATAAGGAGATGTTCGTGTATGCCAACGTTCCTTACCGGATTAAGAGCTACGAACAGATGGTTAGTAATCCCCAGGATACCATTGTATTTGATTACGGCCTCGACAAAGAAATCTCAAAACTGGCTTCACAATTAGGCTCCGACGGAAAATTGGTTTTTGGCTCCCACAACCAGGTGTATAAAGTAACCCTCATTGAGAAGATGATGGTTTCCTGGCTAGCCAAATTGGGCAGCTTTATTCCTGAGGCCGGAATCTGGTTGAATACGCAGCGTCCTGAGTGGAACGATGCCAACAATGCCTTGGTTGGTAATGGAGCTTCCATGGTGACCTTATATTATTTGCGCCGTTCCTTAAAATTCTGGATTCAGCTGCTGAAAGATCAACCTGCGAATGAATTCCGGATTTCGGAGGAGGTGAAACTTTGGTTTGAACGAACATTTTCCCAATTCCAAAAATATTCCTCGCTGTTACCTGAAGGATTTACCGGCAAAGACCGCCGTATATTTGCCGATGCGGTGGGTAAAGCGGGCAGTCAATATCGGGCGAACTTTTATGAACATTCTTTTTCAGGTAAAAAGAAAACCCTGGGCACCAGTTCACTTATCCAGTTTGCGGAGTTAAGTCTGCAATACATCGATCAGTCCATCCGGGCCAATAAACGGGTCGATGGTTTGTATCATGCCTATAACCTGGTAGCATTTACACGCGATGGCATCAGCATCAGTTACTTATACGAAATGCTCGAAGGTCAGGTATCGGTGCTGAGTTCCGGGTACTTGTCGGCAACCGAAAGTTTGCAGGTATTGGATGCGCTAAAAGCCAGCCGTATGTTCCGTACCGATCAATCCAGTTACATGCTGTATCCCGACAGGGCGCTTCCTTTATTTGCACAAAAGAACAACATCCCTGCTGGTGAAGTCAAGAAATCGGCGCTGCTTAACCGTTTGTTGCAGCTAAACGATACTTCAATCATCCAAAAAGATATTCACGGAAACTACCATTTCAACGGTTCCTTCCGGAATAGTAAACATTTGCACGAGGCTTTGGAGCGCCTCGATAAAGCAAAATTCAAAGCTATGGTTGAAGAAGAACGGCCTTTGATTGAAACCATTTATGAATCGGTTTTTGATCACCGTTCGTTTACCGGACGATCAGGAACTTTCTATGGCTTCGAGGGATTGGGTAGTATTTATTGGCACATGGTTTCCAAGTTACTTTTGGTTGCCAGCGAATCATACTACCAGGCCATAATGGAAGGTGCCGATGCTAAAGTATTGGGAAGGCTGAAAGACCATTTTTATGAAATTAAAGCAGGAATAGGTTTGTACAAATCACCCAAATTATACGGAGCGTTCCCTACCGATGCGTATTCGCATACCCCGAAACATGCCGGAGCACAGCAACCGGGAATGACGGGTCAGGTTAAAGAGGATATTCTGTCCCGCTTTGGCGAGTTGGGAGTGATTGTTAAAGAAGGGCAAATTAGTTTTAATGCCTCTTTGATTAAATTGGACGAATTCCTGAAGAAGCCCGGTGAATTTGAATATTTTACATCGGAAGGCCAACCCGCCACATTGAAATTGCATGAGGCGCAATTGGCATTTACCTTTTGTGGTGTTCCATTTATTTATTCTTTACAAAACAATGAAACAATTGATGTGGAGTTGAAAACCGGACAAACCCTTCATGTCGAAGGCCATCAATTGAATGAGGAATGGAGCCGGAAAATATTCAGCCGGAATGGAGAGGTTATAAAAGTTAATATAGGTTTAGTTAAACATTAGTGAAGGGGAAAGGTATCTGGCCTACATCTGGTTCAGGTACCTTTTACTTTTTTTTAAAAAGTATTACAATGAAAAAATTAAACAGCATTTGCTCCGATTGCAGGTCGTTTTTTAAACAAACCGAAATCATTTACACGATTGGGTTATTACTCATTCTGGTGGCTGCCGGTTGCTTGCATCAACAACGGGTACAAAAGATGAGTTTTTTGCATACCCAGGGTCAAGACATAGTTGATGAACAAGGGAATAAAGTTTACTTGAAAGGTGTTGGGCTGGGCAATTGGTTACTGCCCGAAGGATACATGTGGAAATTTGGTTCCGGCGGCGACCGTCCACGTAAGATTGAGAAAATTGTCAACGATTTAATCGGAGAAGAACAGGCTGCAATTTTTTGGAAGGGCTTTCGGCAAAACTATATCACCAAAGAGGATATACAAAAAATGTCCGAGTTGGGTTTTAATTCAGTCCGTGTAGCTTTAAATGCCCGATTGTTCATGACCGAAGATTCAACCCGTCAGTTTATTGATGAGGGGTTTCAACATCTCGATAATTTAATCAACTGGTGCAAAGAGTATCAGTTGTATGTGATTATTGATATGCACGGAGCGCCCGGTGGACAAACCGGCGCCAACATCGATGATAGCCCCAACGACCTTCCGGAACTGTTTATGGATGTGACTCATCAGGATGCATTGGTGAAACTTTGGGTGAGAATAGCCCAACTGTATAAAGATGAACCGGCCGTAGCTGCGTATGATTTGCTGAACGAACCATTGCCCCAAAATACTGGTGCCGCCGATAAATACCGTCATCTGGTGGAACCATTGTACGAACGACTGATTACCGAAATACGGAAAGTGGATAAAAAACACATGTTTACTCTTGAAGGAGTAAACTGGGCCAACGATTGGGAAATCTTCACTAAAAAACCGGATAATAACCTGTTTCTTCAGTTCCATTATTACTGCTGGAGTTGGCCAACCAACCTACACAGCATTGATTATTATTTAAAGAAACGCGACCAATGGAATGTACCTATCTGGGTAGGCGAAACAGGGGAAAAAGATAATACCATCTATTGGGGAACAACACAATATTTTGAAGAAAAGAATGTGGGATGGGCCTTTTGGCCATGGAAAAAGATGGATACCCGCAACACTCCCTATTCCATTGTAAAACCTGCTAACTGGGATGCCATTGCCGAATACTCACACAACGGGATAAGGCCTGAAAAAGAGGTAGCCGAAAAGATTTTGAACGATTTACTGACAAACATCAAATTGGTAAATTGTGAGTATCAAAAAGAGGTGGTTGCCTCCATTTTCCGTCAGGTTCCCGGTAAAATTGAAGCCGAAAACTATGGGCATGGGGCGTACGGAAAAGATTATTTTGTACGCGACACCACTTCAAAAGCCGCTGTTTACAGAACCTGGGGATATGTCCCCATCGAACTTATCGAAACGGATTCCATTACCCAACAGAAACGAAATGGAACCGAACAGTGCATTGCTTTAAACCGCGAGGAATGGTCGCGTTATTCTTTCTATTGCCTTACAGATGCTGAAATGCAGCTCCGTGTTAAACTTTTTGCTTCGGAAGTTCCTGCAAATATTCAATTGATGTGTGGTGAGCATGAATTTGAAGAAACCCTTACCAAAACAGGTTGGGATACGTTGACCGTTTCGGGGCTGTTGCTAAACGAAGGTCAAAATAGTATGACCATTAAGTCAATGGATGCTAGCGTAAAAGTCGATTGGATATTAATTGAATAAAATTTGGACTACGTACAAATCAAGGTTTCATGGAAAAGAGGGACTCTTTAAAGTTGATGCGGTTTTCAATCCCTGCCTTTTTACTTTTTGTTTTGAGTCAGCTATCAGCTCAAAGCAACCAGCTAACAAATGAATATATCCGGCCTTCACAGTCGTTGAATGGAACATGGAACTATATTGTCGATCCCTATGAAACAGGTTACTATAATTACAGGTATCAACCTTACGATGAGGTTGGCAAAAAAGCAGATGCGGCATTTTTTAACAATGCCAAACCATCGGGCAAATCGGATTTAATAGAATATAACTTCGATGAATCGGATACCATTCAGGTGCCCGGGGATTGGAACACGCAAAAAGAAAAACTATTTTACTATGAGGGGACCATCTGGTACAAAAAATCATTTGACTATCAACGCAAGTCGGCAACAAACCGGGTGTTTTTACATTTTGGTGCCGTAAATTATCAGGCCGATGTTTATTTGAATGGAACAAAGTTAGGCAAGCATCTGGGAGGTTTTACCCCTTTTAGTTTCGAGGTTTCCGAAGTTTTGAAAAAAACGGGTAACTATTTGGTGGTTAAAGTGGATAACAAACGCCATAAAGAAGGTGTACCTACTTTAAATACCGATTGGTGGAATTACGGGGGTATTACCCGCGATGTAAAACTGGTAGAGGTTCCTGCTGATTTTATTTCGGAACATGTGCTTCAAATGGATACTGAAAAATCCGGGTTCCTGTCTGGTTATATTCAGTTAAACGGTTCTCAAAACGCGAATCAGGAAGTCAAGGTAAATATTCCGGAATTGAAGATTCAAACAAAATGGGTCACCGATGCGCAAGGAAGAACCAATATCTCGGTTCCGATTAAAAAGATCAACTTTTGGTCGCCCGAAAACCCCTATCTTTACCCGGTTTTAATTACAACAAATCAAGATACCCTTCGAGATACGATCGGCTTCCGGACCATCAAAACTCAGGGGACTAAATTACTTTTAAACAATAAAGAGGTTTTTTTACGTGGTATCTGCATCCACGAGGAAAATGCTTTACGTGGCGGCCGCGCCTATTCGGGTGACGATGCCAAAATGCTGCTCGGTTGGGCCAAAGAGTTGGGTTGTAACTATGTACGGTTGGCCCATTATCCGCACAACGAGCACATGGTCCGCCTGGCCGATGAAATGGGCATCATGGTTTGGGAGGAGATTCCCGTGTATTGGACCATTCAATGGGAAAATGCAGAAACCTACCAAAATGCCGTAACCCAATTGAAAGATGTAATCCGCCGCGATAAAAACCGGGCTTCGGTTATTATCTGGTCAATGGCCAACGAAACGCCAAACAGTTCGCCTCGTTTTGAGTTTTTAAGTAATTTGGCTAAAACCGCCAAAAACCTTGATAATACCCGCCTGATAAGTGCAGCCCTCGAACAGGGTTCTGTTGAGGGCAACCCCTCAGTGCGCACAATTTCCGATCCTTTTGCCGATGTGGTGGATGTGTTGAGTTTCAACCAATACATTGGTTGGTACGATGGCCTTCCTGACAAATGTAGCCAGATAACCTGGGAAATTACCCAGAACAAGCCGGTGTTAATTTCTGAATTTGGGGCCGATGCAAGGTTTGGGTTCCATGCCGATTCTTTGACCCGTTTTAGCGAAGAGTACCAAGCCTATGTTTATACAGAAACGTTAAAAATGTTTTCTAAAATTCCGCAACTGTCGGGCTTTTCCCCATGGATTTTGGTCGATTTCCGCTCACCTAGGCGTGTACTCCCCAATATTCAGGATGGCTGGAACCGGAAAGGATTAATTTCGAGCGGAGGGGAACGTAAACAAGCCTTCTACATTTTGCAGGAGTATTACCGACAAAAAACCATTGTGAAATAATAGCATGTTTACACTGCTTGAAAAATAAACAGATGAAGAAACCATTAATATATCTATTGCTACTTATCATTCACTTAGGAGCAATGGCCCAGACCAAAAGTTATAAGCGCGGGGTAGGGTATGGGTATCATTCTGAAACGGATATGCAGCAATTCTCCTCCTTTTTATCCTGGTGGTACAATTGGGCTGCTCAGCCCGATGTGGCAATTCGGAATACTTACCAAAATTTTGGAGTTGATTTTACACCCATGGCCTGGAATGCCCAAGGTATTACCGCAGTAAACACCTGGGTTACCAGTGACGAAAATATTAAATACATCTTAGGATTCAATGAACCTAACTTTAAAGATCAAGCCAATATGACTCCCACACAGGCTGTTGCCGCTTGGGAAAATCTGCAAAATATTGCTGCAAACAATGGCCTTGAACTGGTGGCTCCGGCAGTTAATTATTGCGGAAGTTGTGTGCAGGAAAACGGGACCACATACACCAATCCCTTTACCTATCTGGATGACTTTTTTGAGGCCTGTACCGGTTGCCAGATAGATTACCTGGCACTGCATTGGTACGGCGGAGGAGCCTCCATGCCCGGTTATATTGATGATGCCCGGAAATACGGAAAGAAAATCTGGGTCACAGAATTTGCGGCTTGGGACAATTCAGTGACCAATGCAGCCGCGCAATACCAATATTTAGCAGGAACCGTAAATTTCCTGGAACGCGATCCCGATATTTATCGCTATGCCTGGTTTATAGGGCGCACATCCGCAGGAATAAATACCTATCCTTACATCGATTTATATGCCGATGATGGGGAATTGACACCTTTAGGCGAATTGTACCACGACATTCCTGTATATGATTCGATGCAGCGGTTCACGGTTCCCGGGCGTATTGAAGTAGAAGAATATTACCGGATGAAAGGGTTGTTTTCGGAAATTACCTCCGATACTGATGGCTTTTTAAATATCGGTTGGACTGATGCCGGGGATTGGGCCGATTATAAAATTACTGTTCAAAACAGTGGGATGCATACCCTTAAAGCTCGTGTTTCAGGTACCAGCAGTGGAACCATTAACTTTTTGGTCGATAACCAGCAACTGGCAACGTTAAATACCCCAAGTACTGGTGGATGGCAGTCGTGGCGTACCGTCAATGTTCAATTGAACCTGGAACCTGGTGAGCATCTGTTACGGATGTATGTAAAAAAGGCCGGATTTAACATCAATTGGATGGAATTGGTTGAAGGTGAAGTATCTGCTTCAGAATTCAAATGGTTGAAAGCCTCAATTTTTCCGAATCCGGTTGCCGACAGAATTATTCATGTATATTTGCCGACCAATGAATTTGGAAGTATTTACCGTTGTTCTCTTACCAATGAATTGGGTCAGTTAGTATTTGCCGATTGGGTAAAAGCAACCTCCACTAATCTCCAAATAAATCTGAATTCTTTATACCCATTGCCGCCGGGAATCTATTTCCTCGATGTGGTTGGAAAAACATGCCGGGCAAGGGAAAAACTTATAATAAAATAGAGCTATAATAATTGATTACTTAGTCTAGTTAAATTTCAAAACGGAAAAATATGTTACGTACAAACTTTGCAGTGTTAGGTTCATTTTTAGCGGCATCCTTGCTTTTGCCAAACGTAAAAGCACAGAATGCTGAAAATGTCAATAAAAGTATTACGGTGTATGCCACCTCGTTTGGTACCGAACAGCGATTGACTGAAACCGAAAAGGTGGAATTTGGTAAAGCTATTCAGCCTTTAGAAACAGAATTCTCTGTTTTTGTGAATCCCAACAAAACGTTTCAAACCATTATGGGTATTGGTGCTGCCATTACCGATGCCAGTGCCGAAACCTATGCCAAATTACCCGAAGACAAAAAACAGGAACTCTTGGATGCCTATTTCGACAAGACCAAGGGGATAGGCTACACGCTGGCACGGACCAACATTAACAGTTGTGATTTTAGTAGCGGTTCCTATACCTATGTAGCCGAGGGTGATAAAGACTTGAGAACCTTTAACATCAGCCACGATAAAGAATTCCGGATACCATTCATCAAACAGGCAATAATTGCCTCGGGTAACCAACTTCCCATGTTGGCCAGTCCCTGGAGCCCTCCGGCATTTATGAAAGACAACAACAACGTGTTACAGGGCGGACATCTATTGCCTGAATATTACGATGCTTGGGCCATGTATTACACCAAGTTTATTGAAGCTTACGAGAAAGAGGGCATCCCTATTTGGGGAATCTCGGTTCAGAATGAACCCATGGCTACCCAACGTTGGGAATCGTGTATTTACACCGCTGATGAAGAACGCGATTTTTTAAAAAACCATTTAGGGCCGGTGATGTACCAGCAGGGTTATGGCGATAAAAAAATCATTGTATGGGACCACAACCGCGATTTGATCAATCAACGGGCCAACACCATTTTTGATGACCCTGAGGCTTCAAAATATGCCTGGGGTATTGGTTTCCATTGGTACGAAACTTGGTCAGGCGGTGACCCCATGTTTGGCAATGTGGCCAAGGTACATGAAGCCTATCCCGATAAGAATATTTTATTTACCGAAGGATGCGTGGAATCATTCAATCCGGAGAAGTATCAGTTTTGGGCCAATGGTGAAAAATATGGCCGATCGATGATCAACGATTTTAATGCGGGTACCATGGGTTGGATTGACTGGAACATCCTGTTGGATGAAACCGGCGGACCCAATCATGTGGGGAACTTTTGCTTTGCGCCCATACATGCCGATACCAGAACCGGACAGTTAGTTTACACCCCATCGTATTATTTCATCGGCCATTTTTCAAAATTTGTCCGCCCCAATGCCAAAAGAGTGGCCACCGCATCAAGCCGGAGCCAGTTGCTCAGCGTTTCGTTCAGGAATGAAGATGGGAAGATGGTTACCATTGTAATGAATGAAAGCGACAAACCCATTACCTATAATTTGTTTTTAGGAACTTTAGAAGCAAAAATAAATATTTTGCCACACGCCATTCAAACCATGGTCTATTAAGAGTAGGGAATCGATACACTATAAAGAGTTCATGGAGCATTGGTTCCGTGGACTCTTTTTTTATCCCCATCATGTCACTATAAAAAATCGGGTAATATTCACCCGGTGACTTTTCGATTATAGCATTATAACTATTATTCACGCCCGGAGTCACCGGATGAATTGATGCAAACGCATGCTTGACTTGACACTAGAATAATCTGTATTGATGATGTTTTTTTATTATTGAAATTTTATTTTTTTCATGCTACTGTAACGGTTTTAAAAAGCTAGCGTCTATAAACCGAAACCCTGATAATAAAAACGTTCTTTATTGATGAATTTAAAACCCTTAAAACCTTTTTTTATGAAAACTAAATTTTTGATGTTCAAAAAACTGTTATTCTGAATCATTCAGATAAATTTCAAATAACCCTTAATTTTTTTTAATCCTTAAAACCAAATTGTTATGAAAAAGCTATTTTTAGTAATGGCAGGTGTGTCTATTTTGGCTGCCGCCACCGTAAATGCAAAGAGTTTGCCTTCAGTAGCAGCTAAGTTACCTTCAAACTTGAAGGAAGAAATTACCCGGAATTTAGATTATCCAAGTTTTGCAGCCCAAAACCAGGTGGAAGGTGAGGTATGGATGAAGGTCTGTGTAACTGAAGAATCAAAAGTGAGGATAGTTGATTTAAGTGCTACCAATCAAGAACTTGGAGTTTTTGTTAGGAAACAGATTTCCAATCTGCAAGTGGAAACCCCTGGTTGCAAGGCAGGAGAAGTCTTCTATTTGAAAGTTACCTTTGATTTGCTTACTGCAAAATAAGCAAATAGTTTTTAAATAGTTGTTGTTGTTATGCCATTCGTTATGCGGATGGCATTTTTCATAGTTATCCGTTAGGTATTATAAACTAAATAAATAGTGAAGTCATTTATTCAATTGGATAAACAATTGAAACTTTTGACCAGCTTTTCAAAAATAAGTCATACCACTGTTTTACTGAATATTAACTTGAAAAATGATTTCAATTAGTCTTTTTGAATCAAAAAATAATCAAGAAAAGTGTAACCTTTAAAATAATGAGGCGTCTATAACCCGAAACCATGACAAAAAGGACTTGAAATCCTAACATTCTTGCAAGAATCGCCTTTGGAAGTAACATTCCGGTAATAATGACAAGCTTTTAATTCTGTACAACCCTTAAAACAATGAAGACAGTTAAATTATTAGCATTGATATGTATTGCTATACTCATTACCGACAATACAATTGCAGAACCTTCTGATTCAGTTTATTCCTGCGCTGTTCCCCTTGAACTCAAGAAAAAACTCTCCAATCAGATAGATTTTCCTAAAGAAGCATTTGAATTGGGTATAGAAGGAAATGTAGCCACCTGCTTTTACATTACGCCTGAAGGTAAATTATCGGTTTACTGCATCAACGGGCATCCTTTACTTGCCAATTATGTCAAGCAAAAACTCGAAGGAATTGAATGTTGCTCACCTAGTGCTGAGTTAGTAAACAAGCACATGTTTGTCCGCTTCTGTTTTGAAATTGAATAACCCTTAAAATCAATAAATATGAAAACTCTAGTAACTCTGGTAGCAATCTTAGGATTAGGTTTTGCTACTGCATTGAATGCAAAAAAATTACCGTCGGTAGCAGCCAAATTGCCTGTCAGCCTGAAAGAAACTATTGCTGAAAACTTGGATTACCCAAGCAAAGCAGAAATGAACATGATTGAAGGCGATGTTTGGTTGAAGATTTGTGTCAATGAGGAATCGTTATTAAAGATTGTTGAAATTAGCGCCACCGACCCATTGTTGGGCGAATTTGTTAAAAAGGAATTGTCTTCGTTGTATGTTGAAAACCCTGGTTGTAAGGCCGGACAGATTTACTACCTGAAGATCAAATTTGACATCACTTCGAATAACAGGTAAAAAATCCCTCTTTTCTTTGTTGTTGTTTAAATGACGGGTAATCCATTTCCCAAAACTAAAACCCGTAATCAAACGGACCTCCCGGTCCGTTTTTTATTTATTCGATGAGGACCTCACAATAAGCGTTGCTGGAACAATAATCTCTTTTGTTTCGCCATAACCCGGTTTACCTTCAATTTGTTCAAACAACAATTTTGCAGCCAGTACCCCAATCTTTTCAGGGTTCTGATCCATGGTGCTCAACGATGGCTCCATATAACGCGAGCGGTTGCTGTTTGAAAAACCAACTACCGCAATTTCCTGAGGTATTTTTAATCCCAACTCTTTGATAGCAAAAAGGGCTCCTATAGCCACCTCATCGTTGATACCAAAAATAGCATCGGGTGGGTTGTCCATATCCAGCAAGCGGCGGGTAGCCTCGCGGGCATCTTCTACTGTTAAATTGCAACGGACTAAAAGTTTTGGATCATCGGCCAAATCGTGGTTTGCCAATGCAGCTTTGTAACCCCGGTAACGGTTTCTTCCTGTCAACATGTGTTCCGGGCCTGTTAACAGGGCAATCCGTTTGCAACCTTTATCAATCAGGTGCGAAACCGCCAAATATGCAGCATCGGCATCGTTGGCCACCACTTTAGGAACGTTGATTTCTTTCGAAGTCCGATCGAAAAGTACCAAGGGGACATTGTTTTCTTTGATGTAATGAATATGGTCGAACTTATCGGTAGCTTTTGATAAGGAGACAATCATACCATCTACCCTGTGATCGATAAAACCATAGACGTTTTTTTGCTCCTTGCTCATATCCTCGTTGGAGGAGCTCACAAATACCTGGTAGCCCAATCCTTGAGCTACCTGTTCAATCCCTTTAACCACAGAGGCATAAAAGGCGCTTACAATTTGCGGCACCACCACACCAATGGAATATGATTTTTGTGTTTTTAATGCCACCGCCATAGAATTGGGGCGGTATTTCATTTTTTTTGCCGTTTCGCGGACCAGGTATTTTGTTTCCTCCGATATTTCAGGTTTATCTTGTAATGCTCTCGAAACAGTAGATACAGATACCCCAAGAGCTTTTGCAATATCTTTAATAGTAGCAGCTTTCTTCATTTTCAATTTTGTGTAACTAACTATCCGACATTTAATAGTAGAAAATACGCTTAAATGTAAGTTATATTTTGTTAAAAATTCAATTTTTTTGCAAAAATAGAAAAAAGTCACCCAATTTGATAGTATTTAGATGGCTAATTACAAAATATTAAATTTTACATAGCCCCCATATATAAAAGTTGGAGTGATTATTCAAATAAATTATCTTTTTGAAAGCTTAGAGGTAATAATTCTGATACATTTTCAATAATCTGGATTGTTTGCTGTGCTACCAATATGATTTTAATGGGGGTTTTAAAACGGATTTCCGATTCTAATAAAACTTGCCTACAGGAACCACAAGGAGGGACGGGGGTTTTTAATATGCCATTTTTATTAAAGGCACAAATAGCAATAGCCAGAACAGGGACATTGGGGTATTTTGAATTGGCATAAAAAATGGCTACTCTTTCAGCACATAAGCCTGATGGATAGGCTGCGTTTTCCTGGTTGTTCCCTGAAAAAACCTCGCCATTGCTTAATAAAACTGCTGCTCCTACATTAAAGTTGGAGTACGGTGCATATGCCCTCAGGGCAGCTTCTTTTGATTCGATGATAATTTTTTGGAGGTCGGAGGAAAGATCGGCGGCTGAATCATATTCATAAACCGTGGTAATGTGTTCTTTCTTAATCATTGGAAAATAATTTGCCAAATTTACAAAATTTTGCTATTTATCTCCACGATTCATCAGTTTTAAGGTAATTTTTTCTAAATTAATTGGATATATCATTATCAAGTGAAAGATTTATGGTGTGTGTGTTTGAAAAAAACACGTGTATCATTTATGAAATTTACAAACAGTGTTCATTTCTATTTGAGAAGTTTTTTGCAGAGGTGGGTTTCACCATCTAATTATTATCTATTTTCGTAGCTAAAATTCAGGACTATGCCATATAAAAGCTTACTTATCATTAGCTTAATACTTTTTTCGGTTGCAACTTTTGGTCAAGCCAAATTAACCCGCGAGGATTATATAAATCGCTATAGTGATATGGCAATTAGAGAAATGAAACGTTCCGGAGTGCCAGCCAGCATCACCCTTGCTCAAGGAATGCTGGAATCGGATAATGGAAATAGTACCTTAGCAGCCAAAGCAAATAACCATTTTGGGATAAAATGCCACACCGATTGGAATGGAGGGACCTATTATCATGATGATGACCGTCCCAATGAATGTTTCAGGAAATATAAAACTGCGGAAGGTTCTTATGTTGACCATTCCGATTTTTTGACCCAGCACCAGAGGTATGCCTTTTTATTCGAATATGAAACTACCGATTATAAAAATTGGGCCAAGGGACTGAAACAGGCAGGTTATGCTACCAATAAAAACTATGCAGAACTTCTGATTAAAATTATTGAAGACAATGAGCTGTACCGGTTTGACGATAAAAATTACCATAAAAAACCCATCGTTAAAAAGAAAAGAACAGGAAAAGAACCTGCGGACGAAGAGGGCAGCATCAATCCTTTTGGCAATGATGTGATGACTTACAACCGGATTGAATATGTTATTTCGAAAGAGGGAGACACCTACGAATCGGTGGCTGAACGCCACGAAGTAATGCCCTGGCAGATTTATAAATACAATGAGTTGACCAAAGATTCGGTTTTAATACCCGGAACGCGGTTATATCTGCAGCCCAAACGGAGGAAAGCTGCCGTTGAGGATAAATTCCATGTATTGCAGGATGGAGAAAACATGTATGAAATTTCGCAACAATTTGGCATGAAATTGAAACACTTGTACCGTTTGAACCGGATGCAACCGGGAACAGAACCTGAGGTTGGAAGCAAATTATCGTTGCGGAAAAAGGCGAAGCCCTAGGGATCGGAACTAAAGAGAATTTAGAGTATATAACTCAAACCGTTAAAAACCAATTAGTCACCGGAAGACTCCAAGCCATCCGGTGACTAAGCAAAATAGGTTTCCGGTTACTGCACCACCATTTTCAGGGTCTGGAGGGTGGTTCCGTTTTGGTTCAGGGTAACCAGGTACATGCCCGGCTCCAACTCGTTACGGGTGATTTTAACGGCGCTGGTTTCACCGGTAACTTCACGGTGGAACACCACAGCTCCCAGGCTGTTATAAACAATGAGGGTGGCGGGTTTAGCCAACCCTTTCACCAGAATTTCGGAAGTGCCGGTAACCGGGTGGGGAACCACGCTCAACGAAACACCGGCCAACAACAGGTTACCCGTTTCTGCGGCATTTTGCCCGTTGCCGGAGCTATTATTTGTGCTGCCCGACTTCTCACTTCCGCTGCACTGTGCCAGCAGCTCTTCAATATCGAGGGTGTTGTTGCTGGCAATAAATTCGCGGTCAATTTCAATTTGGCAAATAAGTTTTTGTATTTCGCAAAGCTGGTCGGCGGTGGCTTTGGCTATTAGGCTTTGCAGCAGGGCAATGGCTCCGGTATAATCCTGTTTCAGCCACAGGGTCTGGGCTTCGTCAAGGGCAAGGGCAAAATAGCGGGCGGTGAGTTTTTTCCCCACCTGTTTGTCTTCCCTCTGTTTGTCGTCGTCCTGCAATTTGCGGATAACCTGCAACATGTTGTCCATCTGGGTAGCGTCAACCGTCCCCTTCCCGGCTACCTGTTTCCCAAGGCTGGAGCGGAACATGCGGTAGGTGTGTGTGGCCTGTTCCTCTTCGGCCGGGTTGAGGGCGGCCAGGTCGTTGTTGAGCACCTGGGCCATCAGGCCGAACTGCGTTGCCTCATCATACACGGTACCTGTTTCCGCATCGGTGTTTAAAGTTGTTTCCACGGTTTCGTCCATGGGCAGGGTGCCCAGGTCGGTGGTCACGGTGCGGTAGGTGGCGACGGTTGTGGCCGGAACCGATGCCCCGTAAAGATCGCCCGGAAGTTCGCACAGGTAATAGGCACCTTCGGGCGAATTGTCGGTAAGGGTGATGGGTGAAAGGGCCCCGTTCAGTACATAGTTGGTGCCGCTTACAGGGGCCCCGCCGCCTGTTTTCCAGTAATTGTTGTTGGCGGCGATGCTGCCTCCGGCAATCCCCTCCAAAGCCCCGTACATGCAGTAGGTATCGCTCCGCAGATCGTTATAGCCGTTGTTCAGGTAAAACATGGAGGTGGTACCGTAAATCTTAATGCCGTAATTGTTGCTGTAGAGCTGGTTGTTCCCGGCACTGATGCCCGTGGCATCGGCCAGATAAACAGGGCTGTTGTTCGAATAAATCCCATAATCGGTGTTGCCGTTCAGGGTGTTGCATTTAAATAGCGTGTTGAAACTTCCGTTTACCATTGCCCCGTTATAGTTGTTACTTATGGTATTGTACTGCATGGTCAGCGTGGCAGTAGAAGCCCCGTCGTAATACAGGCCGTAATCGCCCGTGCCGTTTTGGTAGCGGACGGTGGAATTATTTATGGAACCCGCCAGATCCATGCTGCTGCAGTAAATGCCCCTCACGGTGTTGTATTCCACCGTACAGCCGTCGGCGGTAAGCCCGCCGTTATACACCCGCAGGCCATAGCTGCAATAGTTGAAAGTACAGTTGCTTACGTCCAGGTTGGGCGACGATGCCCCGCGCGAGGCATAGAGCCCGTAATAGCCCTGCTCAAAGGTGCTGTTGGAAATATTTACACTATAATCGCTTCGGATATCGATGCCCTGGTGGCCGTTGTTGGTCCCTGTTGAGGAGGTTACCCAGACATTGTCGATAATAACGTTGTCGACCCCCTGGTTTATCAGTAGCTCTGAGGTGGAGTTGTTCATCACAATTTTACCGTTCCGGATGGTCACACCGGCAAAATCGGTATCAAAGGAGATGGATTTCTGGACTTCGAGCAGTTTGGTGGTTTGGTTAATGCCTTGAATGGTAAGGCTGGCACCGGGATCGGCGTTGATGGAGCCGTTGAGGACTATGTAGCCGGAACCGGAAATGGTATTGCTACCTAAGCATTCAATAATACCACCGGATTCTACAGAAATTACACAATTACTGCCGAATGCCAATGAACCATTATTTAACAGTAATTTACCACCGTTCCTTATAATAATGGAACCTTTAAATGGAGTGCCGTCATGATTTAATAAAATGCCACTATTTTCCAAATTTAATATTCCCCCACTATTAATTGTAATTACAGAATTTGCAGACATATATAAGCTACAAAAAAGATTTAAAATACCGTTTTCATTTATATTAAGTGCTGAATATAATCTCATAACAAAATCCCAATCTTCTATTTCATCTACAATTAAAGGAGTACCACCATAAATATCATTTACATATTTTTTCGTTGACATTATAGATAATGATCGGTTAATCCTTCCTTGCTGTAATGGTGACAAATAACCAACTGGCCAAGATGCCCCCATTATATTATTTGTACAATTTTGAACATTAGGATCATCAGAATCACAAAACCTATCAAACCAACAGGTTGAAGGAGGATTTAGTCCAAAAACATCTTCTAAATAATCTATGTGGCCATCATCACAAGTTTCATGACAACATGTTGGTTCATAGGTATGCAGCAGGCCTAGAATGTGGCCCAATTCATGAGCTAGATTATTACCCGTAGCTGCTATAAAATTTACATCATTGAGATAAGAGTAATAGTAATCTGTAGTTAATACATACTGATTTGTACCCATAGCAAATGAAGGAAGTGTATTGGTGTAAGAGCCAACAATATTATTTTCAATTCCAATTACAATTATATTAACTTCTGATTCCTTATTTACTCCATATATATTGTATATAGTTGGTGATATACTATTGTATAAATTACCATCAACATGAAAATAAACATTAGCAATTTCAAATTGTATTTTGGAGTTTTCAAAATAACAGTCATTGCAAACTTGAGTTTGAGGATCTGTCGGCTCTGCAACATCTGCATACATTGAATTCACGTGTTCTATTAAGTCATAAAAGTATTGAATATCACTTGGGGTATTTTCAAAATTTTTTCTGTCATTTGGATCATCGTCTTGAATAACTTGAAAATTAACTTTCAATGTTTTTATAGGTGTATTGGCATCTGGTTCATAGAAATTTTGATGTCTATATTTATTTGCAAATGCTGTTGAAGAACGGTCACAAAAGATTGAAGATTTATAATCTTGAGGGTTCGATTCAATAAAAAGTATTCCTAAGCATTCATCTTGTGCTAAACTTGTTTGCATAACAAAAAGCAAAATTGCAAGGATACTGTAAATGTTAATAACTTTATTCATATTAATAGTTTTTTAAAATTTTTGAACTATATATTAATGTTTTGGTTGACAGAAGTTTTACGATATACAATCCCTTTTTAATGTTGATGGGTATTTCAATTCTGCTATTATAATATTTGAAGTTTTTATTTAATATTACACTGCCATTTACATCATAAATGAGTACGTCTATATCATTAATAAATAATGGCTTAAATATATCTATTACCAGCAATTCCTCAGTAAAATTCATATATATTGATAGATTTTCGCCAGATTCATTTACATCCAATAGGATGTAGTCACAGTTAGATACAATGTCAGTTGAATATTCCATAATACTGTCTGAATAACATCTTAGATAATCCCCTTCACCGATGTCCAAATACCCGCAATTCATGTTAGGATTTGGAAAAAAGTAATCGATACAGCCGATATCTTCTATAATCAATCCAGAATTATCCCAAGAATATTGCCAATGAGAGTTTATTAGAGGACTCACCCTAATAGTCCTTAATTGCTTATCATTAATTGATGTTTTATTTACATAATCAACTTTAACAAAGCCAAATGAATCACAAACGACCAAATTTCCTGGAATTTTCCAAATATCACCAGCTTTAGCTGAGAAATCATATAAAAAGCAACTTGTATCATAACGATAAATAAATACGGTATCATTCTTTTTAAAAGTATATTCAAAGCCTAATAAAACTGTATCAATTTCGTTGTTGTTGTATTCATTTCTAAATACATGTTCTTTTCTAAGTTGGCGATACATAGTGCCCCTGATACTTGTATCTTTTATGGATAATAACTTTATGTAGCCAATTTCGCCTAATTCTGATGAATAATACCATTCAGCACCAATGGGAGCCCATTCAGATTGCGCAATAGAATTTAAAATAAGAAAGTAAAGAATAATTGTAATGCTTAATGTTTTCATAGATTTAGTTTTTAAAAAATTTAAAACTCCTTGATTGGGTTACTTCACTGAAGAGGGATAAAATATAAAACCCACCAGATAAATCACTTACGTTTATTGAATTACCATTTAAAGGCTGTTTTTGTAAGCAATGTCCGGATAAATCGGAAATGGCAAAATATCCTTTAAACGAAAACGGCAGTCCATTCAACGTGATAAATCCATCGGTCGGGTTCGGACAAACATTTATTTCAAACGGAAAACTTGTATCCTCCTGAACAGAAACATAGGGGTCGAATTTATAGGTTGGGTTCCAGATATCGAATTGTGCACTGGTTAAGCACCCGAAACTATAATCGCTCAGGCTGTTCAACGGGTAAAACCCGAAATTTGGGCCTACCCCCTCAATGAATTTCAGTTTCTGGCTGTATGGCCCCAGGGGCTGCCAAAAATTGAATTCCACCACTTTCCGCCCGGTCCAGTAATAAACGGTATCTACCTTTAAGGTGGTTTCTTGCCAATTCCATGAACCTGTGTTTTCTTGCCGGTACACTGGTGTAACGAATTCATCCCCTATATTTAGGGTGATGTCATAAATTAGTTGTGCATCGCTTCCATTGGCGTCAATCAGGCTCGAAAATACCTGGGTACAGCTGCTGATCTGCTTTAAAAACAGCGACTGATCGGATAAAGTTGATTTTAATTCGGCCAGGGTGAACCCTTCCAGTTCGCTTGTATTTTGAAGTACCAAAGAATCGGGCCCCTGCTCCATAGAGGAATGATAGGGGTCATCAACGGTTTCATCGGAAGGAATAAGACCGAGGGCAACATAGTGGCCCCACGAGGTATTTTCCCACAACGAATAGTAGGGGGCAACACCGGGTTCTTCTAAAATACCCTCATAAAAATCGTACACCTTCCCGGTTTTTTTATACACCCTTAAAACTGTTGACCATTCGTAATCCGAATAATCAGGAATTGTTAACTCGAAAATACCAAAATTAGGCCCTATGCCCTCGATAAAACAAAACTTTTGGCTGTAGGGGCCAAGTTTCTGGTAATAATTGAATTGAACTACTTTTCTTCCTTCCAGGTAATACACACTGTCAACAACCAAAGCAGAATCTATGCTCCAGGAATTGATGCCCACCCCATCCATATTAACTCCATGAATTCTTGCGGTAAATGTGCCACCATTATCCAAACTTATATCGTAAATAAGTGCTTCTTCGTGAAATGGATACAGTCCGTTCCGAACATAGAGCTTTGAATTGTCTTCATTGTGTCTAAGATATGTTTCATTCGATGGAGGCATTTGTAAATCAATAGGAAATCCAAAATGTTGAATGGATTTATACCTTGAATAAGTAAATCCATCATAGTGTTGAAAATCCTGAAAGCAGATGCTGTCGAAACCATGACGTGTTCCAAGATAAAATGGGTCATCGTTATTATAAGCAGCTTTCTTATCAACAAAAATTGTAGTTTGACTAAATTGTACAAAGCTTGTGTTTTCGAGTACTGATCGGTATTTTTGAGCCTTAACACTTTGTGCAGCATATAGGAGCAGCAGTAAGATCATTATTTTTTTCATTCAATTAATTTTTAGTTGTTATTCACTTAGTTTGCAGTTTTTTTGGTACCCTGCCGTGCCTTTGGGTGTTTCATAAGCCTTTCATTTTTGTGGTTTATTAAAATAGAACTTCATTGGTTTGCCGCTTATACCGGGGCCGATATAAACCCAAAACCTGTTTGGCACTATGGGAGTGTCGGTTTGCTTTCCCAACCACATACTTACGGCTAAGGTATAAAATATTTGGTGTTTAACAATACGAATGGTCGCTTTTTTGTGTAAAAAGGCAATGGAGTCAGGTGTAAATTGATAATAGCCACATATATACAGTAAAAGGGTAAAAATTAAAAAGCATTAGAAATGCCTATTACGCCACAAAATATTGATAATCTGAGTTGTGGGTTCCTGATAGTTTCAATGAATCAAAAATACAAGTAATGGTAACGTTATAATAAAAATGATCGGGATTAGTGTTCTTTAATTGTGGGGTTTAAATATGAAAATAACCCCCGAACTGGGTTTCACCGTCAATTCCATTCCCTTGTACGCAGTATCAACGGCAGATATGGAAAAAGTTTCTCCGAAACCAAAAACTGGGGTAAACTCCAGTTTTGCACTTATACTGATTTTCATTTCGCCAAAGGCATGTTCCGGTATTTTTAGTTTAAACTTTTGTGATGTGTATTTATTAAAATTTACCACAATAAGTATATATTCACTGGCCGTATAGCGCAGGTAGGCATAAATAAACTGGGGGTCGGGCCCGTGGTCGAAGTGGTTTGCCCACATCAGATCGTAAAAGTTTCCATGGGAGAGGGGCTGGCTGCTCAGGGTAAGATTCAACAATTGAGCATACGCCTGGCGCAGATTCTTTTGGGATTCGGATAACCGGGCTCCGTCAAATTTATTGTTATTCAGCCATTTTTGAAATTCCGGGACTACCCAAAAATCAAAAATAGTGGTTTTGCCATCATCGCCGCTATACCCAGAAATACCTTTGGTAGGTTCTCCAACTTCCTGACCAAAATAAACCATTACAGGGCCAGTGCCAAGGGTAGCAGAAACAATCATTCCGGGCAATGCCTGTTCGGGTTTTTTTGCAAAAAATTCAGATGCAATCCTTTGTTCATCGTGATTTTCGAGGAAACGGAGCATGTAAGCATCCAAACCATTTAAATGCTGCCAGCAACGGGTTATATCGCTGGCCGGGATACCGCAACAGATAATAGCCCGGAGGGTATCATACAGTCCAACCTTATCGTACAGGTAATCGAATTTGCCTTGATATATGTATGCATGGTACAAATTGGGATTGTAAACTTCGGCAATAAACAACAGTTCCGGAAATTCCTGTTTAAGGTTTGTGACGGCATAGTTCCAGAACTCCACCGGAACCATTTCGGCCATATCGCAACGAAAAGCATCAATGTTTTTTGAAGCCCAAAAACGGAGCACCGCCACCATTTTATCCCATAAAGATGGAATAGGGTCAAAATGTTGCTGTTTTTGGTTCAAATAATCAACACCATAATTCAATTTCACGGTCTCGTACCAGTCATAGATGGACGGATTGGGATGGAATTGATCGTTGCCGGTGGCTTTAGCGGGGAATTCCAGATAGGGTTCCCGTTTTTCACCAGGTAACAGGGTTCCCATTTGGTCGTTCCATTGCAAAGGCTGGCCGGGGATATAGTAAAAATCGTTTTTAGGCGAAAAGGCCTGGGTGGCATCGTCATTCAAGCCAAAATCGGTTGCCGGAAACTGGTCGGAATGGTATGGCCGTGCCAAATGGTTTGGTATAAAGTCGATGATAACTTTTAACCCATTTTTATGAGTCCGTTGCACCAATTGTTCAAATTCGTGCATCCGGTCCGGGATGGATTCAGCCAAATAGGGATTTACATCATAATAATCGGTAATAGCATAAGGAGAACCTGCCCTGCCTTTTACAACACTAGGATTCTGCCCAAATATTTTATATCCGGGATACGATTGACAGGTTGCATGTTCAATAATACCGGTGTACCAAATGTAGTTTATTCCCAAAGCCTTGATTTCCTGGAGAGCTTTATCGGTAAAGTCGTTCATTTTTCCCACCCCATTTTCCTGGGCTGAACCAAAGAGTTTTGGATTTGGTTGGGTGTTGCCAAACAACCGTGGCAATACCTGATAGATGGATAGCTTGCTCATGCTATTTTTTGGTTGACTTAAAAGTTAACCTTTGATAGACACTGGGGATAGGCATCTTTTCCAATACTATGGCCGTTCGTGAAGGAATGTAAAGTTTTATTTGCTGCTGTTTTGAATCATCTTGAACCATCAGGGAATGATAGCTTTGAGTTTCGTCCAATCGGCCAAAACCGCCAAACCTTAATTCATCGGTACTAAACAGGTATTTGTATCGCCCTTCGGGAACAGGGATCCCATAGTCGGTGTAACTTGCGGTTGGATGAAAATTGAAAATGAAAATGTATTTTGAACGTGAAAAAGCAATTATTTTGTCGGGTTCATTCACTTTTTGGATATAAAAAGGAAAGATCATGGTCAGGTTCTCTGTGCGGAGGATTTGAACCATTGCTTTATCAAATTCGTTCAGGAAACGGTATTTCAAATCTTCACGATCCACCAGACTCCATTGACGGGTGGCATATTTATAAGACCAGCCATTCCCTTGCCTCGGAAAGTCAATCCATTCGGGATGCCCGAATTCATTACCCATAAAATTCAGGTAGCCGCCACCAGCGGTGGTTGAAGTAATCAAACGGATCATTTTATGCAGCGCCATCCCCCTGTCAATGACCAGATTGGTATCGTCAATCAACATGTGGAAGTACATCTCTTTATCCATCAACCGGAAAGCGATGGTTTTATCGCCAACCAAAGCCTGATCGTGCGATTCACAGTATGAAATGACCATTTCCTCGGAACGTTTGCTGGTTAATTCATGATAGATGTGCCCGAGATTCCAGTTTTCGTCTTCCTTTTCTTTCAAGGTTTTAATCCAGAAATCGGGAATCCCCATGGCCAGCCGATGGGTAAATCCCATGCCTCCATCGGCTACCGGAGCGGCAATGCCCGGGTATCCGCTCATCTCCTCGGCAATGGAAAGCGCATTGGAGTTCAGTTCCTGAATCAGGCTATTGGCCAGGCTCAAATATACGATTGCTTCTTCGTCCTGGCCCCCATCAAAGTAATAGTTATAGTTGGTAAAGTCGCGCCCCAAGCCATGATCGTAATACAACATGCTGGTTACCCCATCGAACCGAAACCCGTCGAAATGAAATTCTTCCAACCAATATTTAATATTTGAAAACAGAAAATGAATGACTTCGTTTTTGCCATAATTGAAACAGTACGAATCCCATGCAGGATGCTCGCCACGGGTTCCCTCGTGAAAAAACTGGTAACGGGTCCCGTCCAGACGTCCCAATCCTTCCAACTCATTCCGTACCGCATGTGAATGAACAATATCCATAATTATCCTGATTCCCAACGCATGAGCTTCGTCAATCAATTCTTTTAATTCCTCTGGTGTACCATAACGCGAACATACGGCAAAATAGCTGCTTACATGGTATCCAAACGATCCGTAATAGGGGTGTTCCTGAATAGCCATCAATTGAATAGTGTTGTAACCTAATGCGTGTATCCTGGGTAGAATATTGATCCGGAATTCGTTAAAAGTTGCTACACGTTCTGCTTCACCCGCCATCCCAATGTGTGCTTCATAAATTATTGGAGCTTCGGAGGTAGGTTTTAGCCGGTGTTTCCATTTGTAATCGTGTGGAGGGAGCCAAACCTGGGCACTGAAAATATGGGTATGCGGATCCTGAACCACGCGGCGGCTCCAGGCCGGAATCCGCTCACCTTCACCGCCATCCCAATAAACCTTTAATTTATAAAGATGGGAATGATTAATAACATCCGAACTTAACCGGAGTTCCCAGCTTCCGTACCCTACTGGTTTAAATGCAAATTTCTCATTGGGTTCCCACTGGCTGAAATCGCCAATTAAAAATACCTGTCTGGCGTTGGGTAACCATTCCCTGAAAAGGATAGACCCATGCTCTTTGAAGCATCCAAAAGAATGGTGCCCGTTGGCAAAATCGGACAGGTTGGGGTGTTTGTCCTGAAGCAATTCCTTTTTTTTAGCATCGGTAAGGTTCATGCGTTGTTTGATAACATCTTTGAATGGCGTCAACCAAGGGTCTTGTTGCACGATGAGCGGCTGTTTCATTGTTTAGGTCTGTTGATTTTTCTATAAATGTAGGAATTTTCATCAAAACAGGGATTCAAAATTAATTCAGGTTTGTAAATTTAATTCCAACCGATCATTTGTACCAGTTGTTTTATGAATTATTCAGGCCGTTCAAGTATTTATTTCCGTTGTTTTACTGTTATACCTGACCTATTCGCAATTATTCAAATTTTAGGTTTTATATCACATTTTAGATATTTTTTATTCTGCTAAATTTACCCAAAACATAACAATTAAATCTACTAACTATGTCGAAAAGAACTATTGTAGCCATGCCTGGCGATGGAATAGGAAAAATTGTATTGGATCAAGCCATTCGGGTATTAAATGCCGCCGGCTTCGAAGCTGAATATGTAAATGGTGATATTGGCTGGGATTTTTGGTGCAGAGAGGGGAACCCTCTTCCACAGCGTACCCTCGATTTGCTTGAGAAACATAAAATAGGTTTGTTTGGTGCCATTACCTCAAAACCCAAAGATGCGGCCTTTGAAGAACTGGCTCCCGAACTGAAAAACAGAGGATTGGTTTATTCGAGCCCCATTGTGGGGTTGCGCCAACATTTCGATTTGGATATCTGCATCCGCCCTTGTAACACTTATAAAGGAAACCCGTTGAACTTTATCCGCCGGGGTGCCAATGGCAATATTGAGGAACCGATAGTGGATGTGGTCATTTTCCGCCAGAATACCGAAGGCTTGTATGGCGGCGTGGAATGGAGCCATCCAAAGGGAGTGGTGTACGAAGCCTTAAAAACGCATCCAAAATTTGTGGAGAACTTTGGCAATGTGCCAGCCGAAGAGATTTCGGTATCGACCCGGATTTTTACCAAAAAGGCCACCGAACGGATTTTACGGGCTGCCTTTAACCATGCCAATGACTTTGGATACAAATCGGTGACCCTGTGCGAAAAACCCAATGTTATTCGCGAAACCTCGGGCATGATGTACAAAATGGCCCAGGAAATCCAGAAAAAAGATTTCCCGGATATTGAACTATGGAATACCAACGTTGATGCCCAAATGATGTGGTTGACCAAAAACCCCGAAGATTATGGTGTTTTGGTGGCCGGTAACATGTTTGGCGATATTATTTCGGACGGATTTGCCGGGCTGATTGGCGGATTGGGCTTTGCTTGTAGCGCCCAGATGGGTGCCAGTGGGGTGGCCGTATTTGAACCTACCCATGGTTCGGCCCCAAAATATGCTGATTATAAAGTATCCATTGTCAACCCCATTGCCATGATTGAATCGGCTTGCATGATGCTGGATTATATTGATGAAAAAGAGATTGCTGCCCGCATCCGTAAAGCCATTGCAACAGTAATTGAGGAGGGTAAAATACGTACCTACGACATGTTGAAAATGAGCGGGAAGCCCGATGTTGTTGAAAAAGGAGCCGCCTCCACCATTCAGATGACCGATGTCATTATCGCAAAACTATAATTATTAGTGCCGTAGCCATTGGATGACTATTTTCATCGGAAAAGAAGTCATCCGATGACTTTTAAATAAATGACTAAAAAAACAGACCAATGAATAAAGATGTAGAAAAACTCTGGGGCGAGGAACTGTCCTGGATTAACGATAACCAACTCAGGGAAAAAACAGCTAAAGTTTGGGAATTGGCCTTGGAAAAAAGTGTGCTTACACCTGCCGATTTAAACACCATTCCTTTTACCTTACTCTGTGGACCCGATTTGAAAGTTACGTTTATGGATCACAAACGTTCGGTAGTTCATATTGCCAAAGATGCCGGCGAAAAAATCAATGCCATGTATCATGGGGAATTGAAAGCCGATATGGATGTACTCATTTCGGGGGCTATTTTGTGCGATGTGGGTAAATTGCTCGAATATGTGAAAGATGCCAATGGAAAAACCGTTCAGGGAACCTACGGAAAGTATCTGCGCCATCCATTTTCCGGGGTAAGCCTGGCCGAGATGTGTGGTGTTCCGGCATCGGTTTGCCACATTATTGCCACCCATGCCGGTGAGGGGAATCTGGTAAAGCGGATTACCGAGGCTTACATTGTCCACCATGCCGACTTTATGACCTTTGAACCTTTCAGGGAACGGTTGATTGTGTAAATTATAAAATTAAACCGCCTGAATGGCGGTTTTTTTATCTAAAAGCAACCTATAGACCTGCTTATAACATCTAAAAGTTCATAAAAAAACTTAGATAAATTAGCAAGACAATTTTAACAATTTAAAAATTTGCACATGAGAACAAGTTGCTTTCCCCTACTTATTTTACTAATGGGTTCTATTTTAATGAATTCGTGCAGTTCTGATTCTGGTATCGGGCAATTTGACAGCCTTGTTATTGAGGATGAAGACAACCCGTATAAATTTCAACAATTAACATTTACACTTAGCCTAAAAGACAGTGAAAATGGCTACCTGAACCTTGATGTTGTTGACAGCCTGAGTATGTTTGTGAATGCCAAATACTGGGGTGTTTATACATCGGGGGGTAACGATACACTGAATAAAACCGATAGAATAGTTGACCAGTTAAGATATTCTGATAAACCCATTGAATACCTGTTTATTGCGCCCTATGTTTTAAAAACCGACAACTTTGAAACTGCTGGTGATTTTGTTGAGTACCTAAATAACCGGATTATTTTAACCCCGGGTGAATATATCTGTGAATTGAATGAAGTAAAATTTAAAACATTCGAAGGTAATTGGATTACAAAAAAGATTCAGGTTTTTGTTGGATTTGATGTGATTCAAAATACTACCAGTGCTTACATGGGGAAAATTGAAGTAACATTCAATGAATAAACCAACTCAAAATACCTTATCTAAACAACTATAATACAATAAAATATGGAAAAGAGCCTAATTATAATATTGTCCCTTTTATTTTTAATAAGTTGTTATGATCCTTCATCGATCAAGGTTCAGAATAAATTGCCCAAAACCACTCTCAGGAATGTGGAATGGGGAGGGATTCCTCTGGCTTCCCAAATAATTACAGGAGAGACCTCCACAAAAATTGAAATTGATGCTAAAAACAATTATTACGATATTGATTTGCCAGAGGAACATCCTTTGAAATTTTATATCGAAGTCAATGGAGATCTGGTTTATCTTGAAACGAAAGAGGCTATCCGGTTAGAGATTGAGGATAATTTAACCATTGAGATTAACGATTCGACTCCGGTGATAAATCCATTACTTGAAAATCAATAATTCAATCTTAAAATTATTATTTTTGTTACACTTAGGCATTTGAATTTAAAATCTTTTTTAAGAATGAACTCAAAACAGGTTGGATTGACCAAAGACGTTGGTTTTCAGGTGGGGGTCCGGCGGACTTTTAACCTCACCCCCGAAGAAGCATGGGAAAAGCTGCTTTCAAAAAAAGGGAAGTCCATTTGGTTAGGAAAGCTTATTTCCGGGGATGTAAGTTCGGATTTTGGATTCCGGACAAAAGATGGGATTGAAGGGAAAAAACGCGTTTTTAAACCATTTTCGCACTTCCGGATTGACTACAAAAAAACAGAATGGACGAACCAATCCATGCTTCAGGTCCGGGTAATTAAAATGAAAGATAAAACCAAAGCAACCATCAGCTTTCATCAGGAAAAATTATTGGATAGCAACCAACGGGAAGAGATGAAAAAACATTGGGAAGCTGTTCTTGCAAAAGTAGCCGAAATAAAGTAGCTGCATATAGGGATCCGAAGGCATTGTTTATTCGATCAATTGCATCTTATTCCAACGCTGATGGATTTGGAATTAAAAAGAAAAAACCCCTATTTTGGAATAAATTAAACTGCACTACTTTGAAACGGATTATCCTACCTTTTTGTTTGGTAATACTATTGTTGCAATGTGGCATAACACTTTTACAGGCCCAAATCAAAGATATTGGGTTGCCCTTCATCAGTAATTACCCCCGTGAAACCTACAATGCCGAGACCCAGAACTGGTGCATCACCCAGGATGATAACAACGTGATGTATTTTGCCAACAACAGTGGGGTTTTAACCTTCGATGGAACTACCTGGCAATTGTTTCCGCTTCCTAACAACTCCATCGTCCGGTCGGTACTTTTTGTAAGCAATAGAGTGTATGCCGGGGGATATAATGAATTTGGTTATTTTGAGAAAGATGCCAAAGGCGACATGAATTATGTATCGCTGTCGGCACATCTTAGTAAGGAATTTAGCAGTTTCGACGAAGTGTGGAGAATCCACGCTTCATCTTATGGTATTGTATTTCAATCATATACGAATATTTTCATCATTAAAGATAACGATGTAAAGGTACTGGAACCAAAGTCACGGTTTGGGTTCTCCTATTTAGTAAACAATACACTTTATGTTGTTGACAGGGAATTTGGATTGTATTCCATCGAAAACGGGAAACTGGTTCCGGTGTTTTTAAACGAGACCCTTTTTCTGGACAACGATGTGACCTTTATCCTTCAAGGCAAAAAACATGAATTGCTTATCGGGACTACCAATTCCGGAATATTCGATTTCCATAACAATGAGTTAAGGCCATGGGGTAATAAAGTGAATGAAGTATTCATTAAAAACCAGACCTATACCGGACTTGAACTGAACCAGGAACAGATTGCCATCGGGACTATCCAAAATGGGATTTATATCATCAATAAGGATGGTAACGTAGTGCAACACCTGAACCGTTCGCGCGGGTTGCAAAACAACACTGTGTTGAGCATGTACTTCGATAACTATAAAAATCTTTGGCTGGGGCTCGATAATGGCATTGATATGCTTGAAGTCAGCGCTCCCATTACCATTCTGAATTACAGCTACGATATTGAAACATCATATACATCGATCATCCATAATAACATTCTTTATATTGGAACCAACCAGGGGTTGTTTGCCAAACCTACCAATGAGATTGACAACGAACATTTGCTGGATTCAAAATTCACGAAAATCCCGGGAACACTGGGTCAGGTTTGGAAGTTGAAGATGGTGGACGGAAAACTCTGGTGCGGCCACAACTTTGGTACATTTCTGATTGAAGATTTTAAAGCCGTCCCCATTTCACAGATCCCCGGGGGATGGGATTTTATAGAGGTCCCGTGGGAAGAGGGTTATGTTATTGGTGGTAATTACTCTGGGTTGGAGCTTTTCAAAAAGAACTCTTCCACCAGCAAATGGGAAAGCCTGGGTGCTGTAAAAGGAATTCACGAATCGTGCCGGGAGTTGATGTTCGATGAAAACCACAACCTGTGGATATCACACGGCTTAAAAGGTGTTTTTAAAGTTACCCTTTCAAGCGATTTTAAAAATGTCATCGGTTTTCATCAATACGATTCAAAAGATGGGTTGCCTGAGATTCCTTACAGTTTGATTTCAATTAAAAATCAGTTTTGTCTGTTGGCCAACGACAGCCTGTTTAATTTTAATGCATCGCGCGGGCAATTTGAGTTTAACCAGGAGCTCACCTCAATGTTTACCGGAATTAAAGGGATTTCACATTTAATTGTTGAATCTAGTGGTGATATTTGGTTTTTTACAAGAACGGGTATGGGGGTTTTCCGGCTCATGGAGGATGGAACATATATTAAAGTGACCAATCCATTTATGCGGGTACAGAAACTTTTTATTTCGGGTTCGTTCGAAAATGTGTACAGCCACGATAAAAACAACACCTTTATTGGCAGTAAAGAGGGAATGCTCCATTATTCGCTGGGGGCCACCAAGGCGCAGAACATTAAATACCACACATACATCAGCGAAATAAAAATCAAGACCCGGAATAAAGAGACCGAGGAATTGGAAAACCAATTGACCGAACAGAGGATAAACCTGGAGGGCAGAAATGCCAACATTTCCTATAAATATAATTCCATCTCGTTTAAGTTTTATACCCCCTTTTACGAAGCCGCCAACCAGATACGGCACTCTTACCGCCTGGTGGGCTTTGATGAGGAATGGTCTGATTGGAACGACATCAATTTTAAAGAATATACCAACCTAAAAGAAGGAAAATATACTTTTGAGGTTAAGGCCAAGAATATTTATGAAACCGAAAGTGTGGTTTATAAATACCCTTTTACGGTAAAGCCTCCTATTTATCGGAGCCTAGTAGCTTACATCTTTTATATTGTAGCCTTTATAACCAGCATTTTGGTTAACCTCATTTATTATAAACACAAGATTGAGAAAACCCGAAGGATTGAAAAGCAGAAACATAGCATGGAACTGGTGTCGAAAGAGCAACAGTTTAAAGAAGAGGTAAAACAATCGGAAGAAAAGATTGAACAGCTTGAACAAGAAAAACTGAAAAGCGAGATGCGGCACAAAAACATGGAACTGGCCAACTCGACAATGAACCTGATACAAAAGAACAAACTCCTGAACAGCTTGAAGAAAGAACTCCTGGTTGTTTCAGAAAAAGCAAAAAGCGATGCGGTGAAACAGGACTTAAAGCAGATTACCATCCGCATTGATTCTACTATGAAGAACGACCAAAACTACAAGGTGTTCGATAAGTATTTTGAAAGGGTGCATCAGGATTTTATCACCCGGCTGAAGGAACGGCACCCGGAATTGACTCCAAAGGAAATCAGGTTGTGTGCCTATCTACGGATGAACCTTTCAACAAAGGAAATTGCCCCGTTGATCAACGTCTCTATCCGTGGACTCGAAATCAGCAGGTACCGGTTACGCAAAAAACTGGATTTGGAACGCGATGTGAACCTGATTGATTATATCATGAAAGTGTAAAGGTTTTTGTTGCGTATCACGGGGTGCGGAACTTTATTCTCGCGCAAAGACGAATATTTTGGAATTAGTGACATTATATTTTTGGGACACTTATTACACCGATTTCATTTTTAATCCTCCATAGGGAGAATGAACGGACTTAGTTTTACGGTATTGAAACGCCTGTTTAAATTATACCAAGCGACTAAAATTGTTATAGAAAAATGCCCCCTGTTTTGCCCAATTTTCGTTGTAATTCCTTAAATTTATAATACTTATTACGTTCTAAAAAATTACTTTAAAGCAGGAGGTAAAGATGGATCGGTCAAAACCTTTCGTAATTACAATTAGCCGCCAGATTGGTAGCGGGGGAGCCTATGTCGGGCAACAACTGGCAAAAAAACTGAATATTTATTACGCCGACCGTGAAATTCTTGGTATAGCAGCCGAGAAACTATCGGTTTTAGAAAAGGATTTAGAGCAACAGGAGGAAAAATTGCAGTCGTTTTGGGAAACCTACTTCCAAATTAGCAAATACGCCACGGATGCCTATCTAAACCCCAAATTGATTCAGCCAACTACCTTTGAATTATTTAACACTGAGTCGGAAATTATAAAACATATAGCCAGCGAACAATCTGCTGTTATCATCGGCCGTTGTGGTTTTCATATTCTACGGAAACATACCAACCGGGTCAGTGTATTTTTGCACGCCGATACCGCCTTCAGAGGAAAACGGATTCAAGATATGTACAAAGTATCTGAAAAAGAGGCTTTAGAAATGATTACCCGTACCGATAAAGAAAGGGCCTGCTTTATTGAGGAATATACTGGAATGAAATGGACCGATGCAAGACAATTTGACCTTTGTATTGATACCGGCAAAATAGGGATTGATAAAAGTGTTGACATTATTATCCATTTTCTGGAATCTATTTAACTGAAAAGCTGGCAATACTTTGGTTTGTTTAAATATTACCTAAATTCTACAGGCGAAATATAAATGTTTAAAAGATGGGGTATCTAGTCGCACTACGACTTACAGATTTGAGGATTAACTAGATGATCCTGATTAATGATTTATCGTATTGAAAAAAAAGTTATTTTTATTTTGTCTAAATACTAATAAATCCTATTTTTGGACTCACAAATTAAATCACAATGATGACAAATCTTTTCCAGTTCATGTGTATGTGTAATTTCAAATCAGCAGGTTGTTGTATGAAAATGCGTATGCTTTGGGGTGGTACAGATTAAATGATAATTACTTTTTTTATTTATCAGCCCTTCAGAACTAATCCGAGGGGCTTTTTTTTTACTTAAAAATAGGATTTTATGCAAAACGTAATTTGCCCCATTTCAAATGAGAGAGTTCCGGAACATCTTCCCCGGATTACAGCGTTTATCAATATTGCATTGATAGCTTTTTATATTTCGACGCAATGGTTATACCTATTGGTATTTTTGTGTATTGACTTTTTGCTGCGGGGTTTCAATTTCTCAAGTCTTAGTATTATTCATTGGTTGGCCAAAGGAATAAGTGCCCTTTTCCAATTTAAAACTCCAATGATTGATAAAGCCCCCAAGTTATTTGCTGCACGTTTGGGTGGACTGATGTTTGCCCTTTCTGTGGTTTTCTTTTTATCGGGGCAATTAACGGCTACATTCATTATTGTCTCTTTGGTTGCAGTTTTATCTACGCTGGAATGTGTTTTTAGCTTTTGTGCCGGATGTTATATTTATCAATATGTGGTACTTCCATTCTATTCCCGGAGCTAGTTTAATGTCATAAAAATAGTTGGAATGTCATACCATGAGACGGTTTTAGGTTGCTAAATGGGGTATTTTCGTGAAATACCCTATTTTACTGAAATTTTTAAAAATAGCCACTTATGGGTTGCCAAAGAGAATATTCATGCAACAGCAAAATGGATTATCTTTGATGCAAAACTTAGTGTATGATTACTGAAAAAAGGATACAATCATTTACCGATTTTCATCAAATAATTCATGAGCATAACAAGCATTGGTCACGATGGTTTTACCGGGGAGAGAGTAGTTTGGAGCATAAATTGGTCCCAAAAGCCGGACGCCCCCATTTTGTGGCCAAAAACCTGAACGATAAGGATATTTTCGAAAGATGGTGCCGGCATGCAGTGGCCTATTTTGATAAACCTGTTGAAAATCAGTGGGATTTGCTTGCAATTGCTCAACACCATGGATTGGCTACCCGTTTGCTCGATTGGACATTTAATCCCATGATTGCCGCTTTTTTTGCCGTAACCCTTCCCGACAACTCCTTGGAATTAGATACTGAAAGCATTATTTACGCCCACTACTCGGAGCGTGATTTTTTTGATACGGAGCTATTTCCAAACCCATTTCATATGGAGGACAATAAAATCACTAAAGATAAAATCTACCGATTGTCGGCACGTTCAATAGTTCCAAGGATTATGAGGCAAGGGGGGATTTTTACCATCCATTTTCCACCCTCGTGTGCATTGGATGAAAACCTACCTGCTACTGACAGGCTTGAAAAGATTATCATTGATAAAGATTTCAGACGGCAGTTTAGCTTGGAATTATCGCATTATGGCATTAATAAAATGAGCCTTTTCCCCGACTTGGATGGACTTTCGAGGCATATCAACTGGTCGTTTTTAAACCTTGATTATTGAAGCTCAATGTTGTTCCTTCAAAGGATGCGAAGGAAGATAAAGCGTGTTCAGGTTTTGAACCATTTCAATAATTTTGCTTTTTAATTCATGGGGGCTTAAAATATCCACTGCCTCGCCCATTGTTAGAATCCAACGGGCAAAGCCGGCAATATCAGGATTCAGAAAGGTCATTTTGATTTTTTCTCCCAGAGCTTCTTCTTTTATAAACCCATACCAATACTTTGAATCGGAAATTAAAAGTGCTAATTGTTTGGTAACTAAAATGTTAATTTCGATATAATTGTTCCGCTTTTTTTCAGATTCGACAAATTCGTTGAACGATTGTTTCAAATCACGGGTAAATTTTTCATCGGTAATCTGAAGGTCTATGATACGGTCGAGCCGGAAATCGCGGTAGCTTTGCCGCATGCGGCAAAAACCGATAAGGTGCCAATTCATGGCATAAAAAATAAGGGCAATAGGTTCCACTTCACGGCTAGTTTGTTGTTGGTTGTAATTAGAAAAGTAGCTTAACCGGATTACTTTATTTTGGATTAAAGCCGATTGCACCTCGTGGAGGTAAATGGATTTTGGGGTAGGGGTTTGAGATAATCCATTATAAACATGCATATGTGTTTCAAGTATTCCCATAGCCTCTTTATCGTGAGGTTTAAGTACCGATTTTATTTTGAACAACGCATTCTGCAACGATTCATTGGTCTGCTGGTCCGAAAGGAAAGGGACCAATTTACCTGCCAGGAGCAATGACAATGCTTCTTTGGAATCGAAAAGGATAGGAGGGAGCACGAAATCGTCGCTCAAAAAATAGCCGATACCTGCCTCAGCTCCAATGGGAACACCACTTTCTTCCAAAGCCCTCATGTCGCGATACACGGTACGGAGGCTGATTTGAAAACGGTCGGCAATTTCTTGAGCTTTAACAACTTGCTTGCTTTGCAGTTGAATTAAAATGGACTGTAACCGCTCGATCCTGTTCATAGATTTGAAATCCTGTTAAACAATGTTAGTAATTCAATTTCGCTTATATAGCAGAAAAAAATATTTTAGTATCAAGATATGAGACAAGAAACATGAGATTAGAGATTAGAAATTAGATACAAGAGCAATTAGACTATTAAGTTTTTAGTTTTTTAGCTAATGAGATAATTAGCAAATTAGCTAATGACCATCCCTGTAACCATTCAACCCTGCAATCTTGATACATGACTTGCGGAATCAAGGAAATTTCAAGGTTGAGCCTACTACGTAAAGTCATCCGGTGAATAATTTTTATGGATTCACCGGATGACTAATTTAGAATTTCTCTGTTTTCCGGAGTAGCTCAATGTTATTTTCTCCTCCGGGGGATTGTTTGCAAATTATTTGCAGCCATATATTGAGCAAAGTTTGGGTATCCTTCATCTTTAATCAATTGAATGCAGGCAGCTCTATCGGAATTAAATACCAGGCCGAAAACTTTTCCTATAAAATTATTATAGGTTTTGCATTTTACATGTCCGGGCTCGGAACAATCCGCACAGCTCAGGTATCCTTTTTGTTTGGCACAGGATCTGATTTTGCACCATGAGTTACTTTCGGTGACTTTACAACCCTGGCAGGTGCCTTTTTTAAATTTGAAGCAATTTGCACAGTATAAACCACAATAGGCAATTTGATCTGTTTCCATTCGAATAAATGTGTAAGATTTGGGTTGTGTAAATGTATTTAATTTAATATTCCGAATTGAATCTCAGTCCGATTATTTTCTGGTTTTTCGAAATCACAGTTTATATACACTTCGCGGCAAACCATGGAAGGTTTCAGGTCTGAGGCAGTCATTTGTGCCATCAGTTTTGAATAACTCTCGCCTAAAAGTTCCCAACTTCCGAGATGTTCGGTTGAAACATGCATAAACGGGGGCAATTTTTCCAGACGGAATTCACTTTCTTGATGAGGGTTACCAAAGGTGGCCACCGGTAGGCAGATTTTTAGCATAAAATCGGCATTTGGATCCAATTCGGCCCAGGTGTAAACCCAATACTGAGGACCTGTAACATGAAATCCATTCGAAACGGCATCTGAAACCAACCTGCGGGGTTTGTCTTCTAAAATCTGTTTTAACATCTGCATATTGGTTTTCAACTCAATAGCCAAGACAGTCATGGCTGGTGCAATTTTTTTTTTCCATCATAATTTATTTAAAGTTTATGCAATTTTAAACAGGGTAGGTGACAGCCTTATGTCAGCAGGAAAAAATATTTTATGAATTCGCTGAAAAAGAATTAAATTTAGAATTGAATCGCATCAAACAGAGCATCCATGGTTTTTGAAGAAATCCAGGCTATATCGAATAAGGAAACGTCCCAGGAAATTAGCTCCATCAAAGGTAAATTGGTGGATCTCCTTTATTGGATTGTTCTCATATTCATGTGGTTTGCACTTGTAGGTTCATTGCTAAGGATTATCGAAATCGGATACCGATGGGTAAATACCATTCAAATTGTGATGGTTGCTTTATTTTTGACCTCTTTTATCATCCGCAAAAGATTGAGCTATTTTGTGAAGGCTTCGTTGTTATTAGGAATCATCCTTATTATTGGGATTTCCGGTTTGCTTTCATTCGGATTATATTCTCAGGGGTCTTTCTTCTTGTTGTTGTATGTCATCCTGTCTTCTATCATCATCAGCTACCGTTGGGGAATTATTAATTTTCTGATTTCATTATCGGTTTTTACCCTGACAGGTTTTTTAATTTTAAACGATTTTTTGGTCATCAATGATACAGTTGTTTCCTATTCAAATTCATTTGCATCGTGGGTTATGGCCATTATTGTTTTTAGCACCATAACTATTATCATCATCATTTTTTGGCAATACATTTTGCAATATCTGAATCAGAAAATTGAGGCCAGCATTTCACATGAAACGAACCTGAACCGAATCAATAAATTGTTGTCCAAAGAGATTGATACCCGGAAACAAGCAGAGTTGATGCTTAAGAACCAATACGAAGATAGCCGGAAATTGAATCAGGAGTATCAGTCGATAAACAAAGAACTGCAGGAGGCGAATGCAAAGCTGGAAAAATCAAATATCCTTTTGCATGAGGCCAAAGAAAAATCGCAAGCAGCCGATCAACTGAAATCGAGTTTTTTATCGAATATTTCGCATGAAATACGGACACCCATGAACGCTATTGTGGGGTTCACCACGTTAATCAACAGCGACGACTTGCCGACCGATGATACCCGTAGGTATCTGAATATCATCCAATCGAGTACCAATAACCTGCTGACAATAATTTCGGATATTGTTACCATGGCCAAGATTGAATCCGGTCAGTTTTCTATTCACCCTGAACTGATAGACGTCAATCAGTTTCTTGAAGAAATTACAGAAAGATATACCCGCGAGATATTTATCCTTAAAGAGAATTTGATTGAATTCCGTGTTGAAAAGAGGACTCCCGAACCCTGTTTTATCATTTCAGATAAAGAAAGTTTAAAACATATCACCACCAAGCTGATTGACAATGCAATAAAATTTACCGAAAAAGGGGCCATCATCCTCAGTTTTGAACTTTTAGACAGTGGTTCATTGGCCATATCGGTTAAAGATACCGGTATAGGGATACCCCTAAAAATTAAAAATGAAATCTTTGAGTCCTTCCGGCAGGTAGATGATAAAAATACACGGAGGTTTGGGGGTACAGGGTTGGGGCTATCTATCACCAAAGGACTTGTGGATTTATTAAATGGAACCATCCAGTTTATTTCGGTTCCAGGAAATGAAACAGTTTTTAGTGTTAGTATCCCTGTTATTATTAAAGAAGGTAACGGAGCCCCTGTACCTGCTAAAACCTTATTACTCAAGGGCAAATCCATCTTAATTGTGGGGAAATATTCCTGGGATCATAAAGAGCTGAATCAGATCCTTCAAGAGACTAATGCCATGTTAACCTATGTTGAGAATGGATTCCAGGCTTTGGAGATGTGTAAGCATGAACCAGTCATTGATTTGGCCATCATTTCCATGATTTTGCCCGATGTTAATGCACTGGATTTGATGAACCAGATGAAAATCAGCTTGCCAAATATTATAATTCTGGCACATTTGCCCAGCGAAAAGAAGGAACTCGTCCATGAAAAAGAACGGACTTGGGACGGATTTATCCCGAATCCCATCAAAAAAGAGGAACTTTTTAAAACACTTTCCAAAATTAATCGGGCTAACAATTTATAGAGCTTTAGACCATTCTAATAGGTTCCTAACAAAAAAATCCGGCTTTCACTAAAATATCATTGTGCAACATGTTTTTTTCTATAATAAAAAACAGTCTAGGATAATTGATTTTTATAAAAAGAAGTATTTTTGCAATTCAAAGCAATCATTTCTTAAATATCTGATTCACAATGGATTTAATAACTAAAATTAAAGAAAAGGCAAAACAATACCATAAAACCATTGTATTGCCCGAAGGTACCGAAGAACGTACCATCAAAGCAGCCGATATTGTTTTGGCCGAGGGAATTGCAAAAATTGCTTTAATAGGCAACAGACAAGAGATTGAACAATTGGCCACAAAATTTGGTTTGCAGCACATTTCAAAGGCTCAGGTTGTTGATCCAAAAAACCATGCAAAAAAAGATTTATACATCGATAAACTGGTTGAGCTGCGCAAAAGTAAAGGACTTAGCCGCGATGAGGCTACAAAGCTTTTAGAAGATCCATTGTATCTGGCAGTAATGATAGTAAAAATGGGGGATGCCGATGGTGAAGTGGCCGGAGCAGCTAATGCCACTGGCGACGTATTACGGCCAGCTTTCCAGATTGTTAAAACCAAACCGGGAATCAGTGTGGTTTCAGGAGCCTTTTTAATGATTATGAAAGATAAAAGCTATGGCGAAAACGGTTTGATGGTTTTTGCCGACTGTGCCGTTCATCCAAACCCCACTGCCGAAGAATTGGCCGAAATAGCTGTAGAGACAGGTAAAACCACACGGGCCATTGCCGGAATTGAGCCAAAGATAGCCATGTTGAGCTTTTCAACCAAAGGTTCGGCCAAACATGAAATGGTGGATAAAGTAGTTAAAGCCACCGAAATAGCAAAAAAGATGGCTCCCGACATGAAAATTGATGGCGAACTTCAGGCTGATGCAGCTATTGTTCCTGCCATTGGGGCAAGCAAAGCTAAAGGTAGTGAGATTGCCGGTCATGCCAATGTGTTGGTTTTCCCGACATTGGAAACCGGAAATATTGCCTATAAACTGGTTCAGCGATTGGCCGGAGCCGAAGCTGTTGGTCCTGTGTTGCAGGGAATGGCAGCACCCATTAATGATCTTTCCCGGGGGTGTTCGGTTGATGATATTGTCAGCTTGGTGGCAATTACCTGTAATCAAGCGGCCGCAAAATAATAATCCTATAATAATTAATTAAAAGTAAAAATGATTGTATTAGTTCTGAACTGCGGAAGTTCGTCGATAAAATATCAATTACTTGATATGGCCAATATGGACGAACCAGCAGTTAAAGCAGTTGGAGTGGTTGAACGGATTGGGTTACCCGATGGTATTTTAACCCACAAACCCGAGGGTGGAGGCAAGTATAAATTTACTGAAGAAATTCAAAATCATGAAGTTGGCATCAATTTCATTTTGGAAGCTTTGACCAGCAGGGCGCATGGTGTTATTGAAGATGTAAACGACATTCAGGCTGTAGGTCACCGTGTGGCACATGGAGGTGAGTTTTTTACCAAAAGCGTGATGATTGATGAACAGGTAAAACAGCGCATCGGGAAATTAAGCGATCTGGCTCCATTGCATAACCCGGCCCACCTTGCAGGCATCGAGTCCATGGAGCGTTTGCTCCCGAATGTTCCACAAGTGGCTGTGTTCGATACCTCGTTCCACCAATCCATGCCACCGGAATCTTTTTTGTATGCCATCCCTTATGAATACTACACTAAACATAAAGTGCGCAGGTATGGTTTCCACGGAACCAGCCATAAATACGTGGCTGAAAAAGCCTGCGAGTTTTTAGGATTGGATTTCAATAATTCAAAACTCATCACTTGCCATTTGGGTAATGGGGCATCCATTGCTGCCATCAAAAACGGGAAATCGTTCGATACCTCCATGGGCTTTACCCCGGTTGAAGGCCTTATAATGGGGACCCGCGTGGGTAACCTCGATGCAGGTGCTTTATTATATTTGATGGAAAAAGAGAATCTTGATTTAAAAGGAATCAACGATTTGATAAATAAAAGGAGCGGTATATTGGGTATTTCAGGCATTTCGTCCGATATGCGCGATGTTGAGAATGAAGCCTGGAACAATAAAAATGAACGGGCCATTTTGGCTTTAAGCATGTACCACCTGAGGGTAAAAAGGTATATTGGCGCGTTTGCTGCAGAAATTGGCGGAATTGATGCATTAATCTTTACCGGGGGTGTCGGCGAAAATGGCCCTGAAACCCGTGAAGAAATATGCAACGAAATGGAATTCCTTGGGGTTAAAATTGATAGGGAAATTAATAGCGGTGTCCGCGGAAAAGCTACTCTTCTGAGTACACCCGATTCTCGTGTAAAAGTAGCGATTATACCTACCAACGAGGAAAAGGTGATTGCAACCGATACCATGCGGGTGATTCTTGGTCAACAAAAGTAATACCGGATTCATATACCGAAACCCCGCCAAAAGCGGGGTTTTTTGTTGCGTGCTTAACTAAAAAAGGCTATTGATTTTAATTCAATAGCCTTTTTATTAATTGCGGATGATGTTTAACTTGATTTATTCATAAGTCGAGTCGTGGAAAGAGTTAATTCAATTTTAGAAATAAAAATGCAACGTAATTAATCCACTTCCTTCTGTAGAAATCTCTAATGAATTTGATTTCCCTTCAATGGAAATATCACTCTGCCCAGAAATGCTTTTAATCCTTGCACTTTGATTATTATAGATTCCTATTAAATATAAGTCACCTCCCAATGACATTTTGGGGGTGAAAAAATATTCCACACCTATTTTTGCGCCTAATCCAATACCCAATGAACTTCCTCCATCTATGGTATAATCATTTACGGAACTAGTACCGTCTTCATATTCAATTTTTCCTTCATAATATGTGTTGCCCCAATTATCTATTGTTACATACGGAGATTTCTGTAAAGCAATAAAAGCACCATAATTTCCTCTTATCCTACTATTAGTTCCTATGTATTTTTCAATACCAGCAAGTAATCCCATACTAAGTGCTGTATTAGTCAACTTGTCTTGTTGAGTTTCATCAACACTCCCACTATATTCGGCTTTATGGGAATATCCAATGCTAAAACGGGCAATTAAAGCTGTTTTATCCTCAAAAAAATACTTACCTGAAATGGTTACCGGACTATATACGCTACCAAATGTAGGCGTATAGTTGTGGTCTTTGTTAAAAAAGTTACCTAAATACATTAAAAATGGTGTTGCATCTATTCCCAGCCCATAACTACCTTTAGTAGGTAATATAGGAATACCATGCTTATTCTTTAATGTATCACCTGTGTTAACCTGTGCATTCATTACGAAGCAACTAATGAAAAGTACTGCTGTAATAATAAAATATTTCATATCTGTTTTCTTAAAATTGTTTTCGAATTAAGTGTTTTTTTTCTTTAAAAAAAAAATTTTTATTGTTTAATTTGCTTAAACTTATTTAATTGTATATGAAAAATATCTTATTTAGCTTTCTTTTACTCATTGTTTTAAATTCCTGCGAGGATAATAGTGATTCAATTCATTTAAGCAAACAATTAAAACTCAGTATTTCAAGTACCGAAAACGATATAAAACTTAATTGGTCGTTATTACAGGTTGAAAGTTTTAGTCAGTATAGTGTTCAGTGGTCAATTGATAAAAATTATTGGACTTCACTTATAAATATTGATGATTATCAAACCACTGAATATACTTGGCCTAAATTTGGGCAATATATGACGGTTTACTTTAGGGTATTAGTACAATATAATGAATATCATATTAGTACCTCCAATATTGTTGAATTAAACAACCCTGATATATTCAATTTTAATGTTTCACCCACTTATGCTTGCTGGTGGCCTGAAGAAGATATAATTTATGTTGCCAATTATTCAACAATTGAAAAGGTAAACTATGTTTCAAAAAAGAGTTTACTTCTTCAATCCATAAATCAAGGAATCAATAATATTTATTTATTCGATTATAATGGGGTAAAAGAACTTTACATTTTATCAGGAAACAGACTTCTAATATACAACCCCATTGATCTCACTAAAAAAGATGAGATTGTTTTTGAAAATTCATTATATGGATTAACTTCAGATGATAATGGCCATCTGATAGTTACAGATTACTATTATATAACTGTATATGATCGAGGCACTAAACAAAAAGTCTCAAGTTTATATGCAGGACAAAATGTTAAATTACTGTTTTTGAGTTCTAAAAATCAAATACTGACAAGTGATTACTCTTATATTTATAGATATTCATTAAGTACAAATGGTCAAATTTCTTTTATTGATCAAACTAATTATAATTATTCAAATGAATTAATATTAAAAACAAATATTGCTGAGTCATATATTGTGAGAGGAGCTCAAGGAAATATATTTGATGACAATCTGAATCAAATTGGCACTATTTATAATATTTCAAATTATAATGAATGTAACGATTATACCTTTTCGAACAATTCAGTTTATTGTAGTTCTGACGAATCAAATAAAATATATCAATTTCAATTGCCTAATTTGACTAAAATCAATGAAATTAGCTTATTAGGAGTCCCTACGTTTATTGAATATGATAACAATACACTTTATGTGGTAATAAAAAACAGTTACGATAATTGGGGAAAGTATGTGTATTCATTGGAAAAATTTACCGACAGCAAATAATTGATATTATATTTTTTACTTAAAAATTTGACTTAAGTTTTTAAAGAGGCTGTTTCATTTAAGGAAGCAGCCTTTTTAGTGCACCGTGCTGTAAAACACGGTATATATATAAAATACAAGCATTAGTTTTGCATCCATAAATAAACGCAATAAATTATTGAAATGAATATTACTAAACTTGAACAAATGTATGAGGTACTGCGGGGAGCCGAAAAAAAACGGTTGGTAGCCGTTTGGGCCAACGATTCGCATACCATTGGTGCAGTCAGTCAAGCCATTGATCTGGGAATTGTTGAAGGGACTTTGGTAGGCGATGTTACCGGGATTAAAAAAGTTTGCCATGCGGAGGGTATTGATGCGGGCAAATTTCAACTGATTGATTGCAAGTCAGATTCTCAGGCCGGTGAAATCTCCGTGAAACTGATAAACGACGGAAAAGGCGACATCCTGATGAAAGGATTATTATCTACCGATAAATACATGCGTGCCATTTTAAACAAGGAGTTTGGTTTGTTGCCCCCAAAGGCGGTGTTAAGCCATGTAACCGTTGTTGAAAATGCCTATTACCACAAACTCTTAGTGGTGGGCGATGTGGCCATAATCCCCGAACCCGATCTCAGCCAAAAAATTGCGATTGCCAATTACCTGATACAAACAGCCATTTCGTTGGGAATTGAAAAACCCAAATTGGCCGTGGTCTCAGCTTCGGAACAGGTACTTCCAAACATGCAGTCATCGGTAGATGCCAGCATCATTGCAAAAATGGGCGATCGTGGGCAAATCAAAGGAGCCATTATTGATGGACCTTTATCGCTGGATGCTAGTATTGATATGGAGTCGGCCCAGACTAAAGGCATCACAAGTGCTGTAGCCGGAGATGCTGACTGTTTGTTGTTTCCCAACCTTGATGCAGCGAATGTTTTCTATAAAATGAATTCCAAAATGAGCAAAGCGGAGATGGGGGCTTTTGTTGCAGGAGCTAAAGTCCCATGTGTATTGTCTTCGCGCGGGGATTCTACTCAAACAAAACTAAATTCAATTGCCCTGTGTGCCATGCTGGCTTTGACAAAATAACATTTTAATAAAATGTAAATTCAAAATTACCAATAGTTTAGGTGTTTTAAAACAAGCCTAAAATGTTGTATAGAACACAAAAACAATTGGTACATCATTCGGATATTCAGAACTTTGCACAAAAAATAATCTATGGATAAAATTAAAATACTTGCCATCAATCCCGGTTCCACATCTACTAAAATTGCCGTTTACCATAACGATAAATCCGTTTTTTTGAAAACCATCCGGCATGCAACCGAAGAACTGGAGGGATTTAAAAAGATAACCGATCAATTTGAGTTCCGAAAAGAGGTCATTTTAAAAGAACTGGCCCATGCCGATATTGATGTTTCCCAGATAAATGTGGTGATTGGCCGCGGCGGGTTGATAAAACCGGTTCAGGGGGGGGCCTATCAGGTAAATAAACGCATGAAAGAAGACCTTGAAAAAGGAATCATGGGCGAACATGCCAGTAACCTGGGGGGATTGATTGCTTTTAATATTGCTCAGTCAATTCCAGATGTGAAGGCCCTGATTGCAAATCCAGTGGTGGTTGACGAATTGCAGGACGTAGCCCGGATTTCGGGCCACCCGGAATTTGAAAGGGTTTCAATTTTCCATGCCCTGAATCAAAAAGCCATTGCCCGTCAGTTTGCCAAGAGCCGCGATACCAAATATGAAGAGCTCAATTTAATTGTTGCGCATTTAGGAGGCGGAATTTCTGTAGGGGCACATTACCGTGGAAAAGTAATTGATGTGAATAATGCTTTGGACGGCGATGGCCCTTTCTCACCCGAGCGGGCAGGAAGCCTTCCGGCAGGCCAATTGGTACGGTTGTGTTACAGTGGAAAATATTCGTACGATGAGGTAAAAAAAATGCTTACCGGCAAAGGAGGGCTTATGGCCTATTTTGGAACCAACTCCTCATACGAGATTGAGGTAAAAGCAAAAAACGGCGACGAAAAAGCTAAGCTTTTGCAGGATGCCATGGCCTACCAGATTGGGAAAGCGATAGGCGAAATGGCCACCGTCCTTTATGGCGAAGTTCATGGAATTTTGATCACTGGCGGAGTAGCTAATAATAAAGAGATTATCAGTTATATCCGGAATATGGTGGGATTTATTGCTCCGGTGTTCGTTTATCCGGGCGAAGACGAAATGTCGTCACTGGCCATGAATGCCCTTTTGGTTTTACGGGGCGAAGTGGAATTAAGGGAATATACTTAACTGTCCGATTCTTTAATTTGAAGATAGTTCAAATCATTTAGGGTGTTGATTTTGACACGGGGATAATTTTACCGTTAAAATATTGATGGCCTTCTCGGGCAAATTTCCAGATAAATGAAGCCATTTCACTGGCTGAGGTTGGGGCTATGTATCCTGGAAAAGCTTCGGCCAACATTTCGGTACCAACAGCACCCAGGGCTAAGCAATTGAATGATACCCGGCTGTCTTTGAATTCTTCGGCCAAACATTCGGTTAAGCCCACTAAAGCCGCCTTGCTCGATGCGTAAGCCGCCAACCCGGGAAACTTTACGCTACCCTGGAACCCACCCATGCTGCTGATATTCACCACATGCGATTTTTCCGATTTCAAAAGCATCGGCATGCAGGTTTGAATCAATGCCAATGGACCCATCACGTTGACACGGTACATTTGTTCCACTTCCTGGTGAGTCAGTTCCGTAAAGGGTTTGGCTACCAAAAAACCTGCATTGTTTATCAACAAGTCCACTGTTCCGCATTCCTGGGCGATGAGCTTACCCAGTTGTTCATAATTGGCAAGTGCTGCCAGATCAAAAGCAATGGGAATTACCTGGGTGTAGGGTTGTATCTGCCGGCATTCCCGGGTCAGGGTTTCAATTTTATTTTTGTTTCGTGAGATGATGATTACTTTATCGCCGACCTTTTGGGCCGCCAGTTTTACCAGTTCATACCCAATTCCACGGCTTGCACCTGTTATTATAATATTCATGTGTGTTAAATTAAATGAAAAGACTAAAATACATTATTTTTACAGATACATTCTATAGGTATTCATGGAAGCTGTAAAATGTAGATGGATTATACATATCGATAAAGAATGGCTAGTGTCAAGTCAAGCATGCGTTTGCATCAATTCACCCGGTGATTCCGGGCGTGAATATTAGGCATAATGCTAAATAAAAAAGTCACCGGGTGAATAGTACCCGCCTTTTATATTTGACTTGATACTATTGTTGTGTTATATTTAAATTGGCGGATAAATATTGCATTTTCCCCCTCTCCCTTCGGGTTTCTCCCCCAAGGGAGAACCTGCTCCGTTTGAGCGGTCTAGTCCACGCCATGGCGTGGTGCCCCCAAGTAATAGGCGATGGGGGAATATAATTTCTGAACTTCCGACATTACTATATTAACATAACACTAGTATTGGTTTATAAATAACTAATTCAAGATGAAAAAAGGGTTCATTCTTATGATTTTCTGCCTATTTTCCATGGTGGTCTTTAGTCAGGGTGCCATTGGTAAAAAGCGGACGTTGAGCGACAAAGTTTTTTTTGGGGGCGGTTTTGGGCTTCAGTTGTATTCTGTGGTTGGTGTCGATGTTTCCCCTATTATAGGGTACCGGCCGTTTCCATCGTGGTCAGTCGGTTTTAAAGGGAATTATCAGTTTTATAAGAAACAGGATATGGACTTTACCACGCAGATCTATGGCGGGAGCCTGTTTTCAACCTATACTTTTTTCGAAAACGTGGTAGTTTATGCTGAGTTCGAATCTTTAAACATTGATTATTCCTATTTTAACCCATATACTTCGCAAACCCAAAAAGACCGGTACTGGGTTCATAGCCCATTGATTGGGGGAGGATTTGTCCAACCTATTGGGGAACGTTCCCGGATGTTGATCATGTTGCTCTGGAACCTGAATGAATCGACGACCACGCCCTATTCAAATCCTATTTTAAAGATCATGTATTTGTATTGAATATGCTTTGTTTACAGATTCTCAACCAGCCAATCGGGTTTGTACAAATCCTTATGTTCGCCGAAACTTCCGATCAGTTCTTTTCCAATGACCTTATAGGCACATTTTTCGCCATAAATCTGCGAAAAATAGATGTGCGCCTCGGTATCTTCATTTTCAACCATGATTAAATGTGCCAGGTTTTTCCTTTTCCAGCTCGACAGGCTTGAATGGCAAATAGGGCAAATAAACTTTACCCGGTTTCCTTCAATAATGGTGAAGTCGTCGCTAAAGGAGGAGTTGTAATTCCCCAATTCCCCTTCAATCATTATCATACCTCTCAGTCCGGTCCGGGTTTTACCTGTGAGGATAATCCGGTTGCCAATATTTACACTGTTGCGGCATTTTGGGCAGATGTATTTTTCTTTCATTGAATAACGTTTTTAGGTTAGTTAATTGTTTAAGAAAAAATACAAAAAGAAAAAACGCCAGTCAATAGGTAACTTTTTTGGAACTATTTTTTGTTTAAAAAGGGCTCAATCCCTAGAACCACATGAACCATTCCGGATCGGTGTACCGGCTTAAATGTTCCCCATAAGTTGCTTTCACCTCTTTTTCTTCGAGCTTAAACGTGCATTTTTCGCCATAAATCTGTGAAAAGATGATGTAAAACTCCTTACCATCGCCCTCAACCATAACGAGCCGTGCCAACCTGTCATTTTTTTTATTCCCCAGATGGTGGTGGCATAAAGGACAGATGAAACTGATTTTGTCGCCTTCGGCAATCGTAAATTCTGAACTTACTTTACTGGTATAGTTACCAAGTGTAGTGTGGAGCATGACAATCCCTTTTTGGTCATACTCATTTTTTGCAGCAAGGACAATATCCTCACCTACGTTGATGCTGTTCCTGCATTCCGGACATAGATACTTTGTTTTCATAACTGTAAGGTTTAAAGGTTACCATTCATCAATGCCCATATAAGTTACGAAATAAATAGATGCAAGTCAAGTTGTTTTAATTGAATTCAGGTGGATGAGTGTTTTATTGAATGATGGAGAACTTTACATAAATAGAAGTCTGGATTTTCATTTTCCGGAATTGTATGGTTTGGTTTTCGAATCCGGAATCTGAGCTTGAAAACGACTGCAATTTGCTTGGTCCATCAACAACATTTGCATACACTTCATATGGGTTTGAATTCTGATTTAGTTCGTTAATTTTTAAAGCATTTCCGGTTTTTTCGCCAATGGCAGAAAGTAAATAGTCTGCTTTTTCTTTTGCTGCTTTAATGGCTAAAATCCGAATCTCTTTTTTGTATTCCTGGAGTTTGGAATGACTCACCTTTTGGATGCAAGCATCTTGAATATTCAGAATATCTAGTTTTTCAAAAACTTTTCCAACTGTAAAGGCATCTGTAACTTTTAAGATATATTCAGTTTTTGCAATCACCTCTTTTTTGCCAAGCCTAACTTTCAAGTAATTCGAATTGGCATCTGATAAGTAGAGATTTTCGAGAGGTATTCCAATGTCAGTTAAAGCTGCTTTTAAAGTAATCTCTTGTTGTTCAATCGTAACATTTTCTTTGCCCTCATTATGTTCTTTAATAACAATGGAAATATAAATTTCATCAGGAACTATTTCTTTTTCAGCCACTCCCACTACTTCGATAAAAGGTGAATCATTTAGATTTGGACTCAGGTTTTGTCCTTTCAATGTAATCCATCCCAATAAAAGAGATACTATTAATAATTTTTTCATATGCGTTTGTTAAGTAGTAAAATATTTTTTAAACCAAATCCCGTATTGAATCTTTATGCGATAAATCAAAATTCCCAATATTTTGTAAATGTAGCGGGTTCAATCCTTCGTAACGGATAGCTTCCATCAAATCTTTGAAAGCTGTCATGTTTTTGATTTTTGTTGAACGCGGGTGGGGCCAGGGAATTTCTACATCTTTCACGATTTTGGCACCTTCCTGACCATTTTCATGTTTGTAATACTGCGAAATTACAATTAAACGGGTTCCCATGAAGATAGCCTCTTCCAAACTATGGGTTACAAATAGTACGGTTTGCTGTGTTTCTTTCCATTGTTCCAGGGTAAATACTTGCATTTCTTCACGGGTACCTTCATCCAGGGCACCAAAAGGTTCGTCCATTAAAAGGACCTGTGGCTTCATGATCATAGCCTGGGCAATGGCCGCACGCTGTTTTTGGCCTCCTGAGAGTTGGTTGGGGTATTTATCGGCATGTTCAATCAACCGCACTCTTTCCAGATATATATCGGCTTCGCGGCGGAATTCCTTCCGTTTTTGCATCCATTTTCTGGTGCGCATTATGGGATCGAATAGGTTGAAAAGCTCCAATTCCAATCCGAACATGACATTTTCACGGACTGTTTTATGCGGGAAAAGCGAATATTTCTGGAATACAATACCTCTATCCCTATTGGGACGATCCAAAGTTTCCCCATTAATAGTTACTTCGCCATGTGAAGGTAACTCAGCGCCTAATATTAAACGGAGTGTAGTTGATTTTCCACACCCTGTGGGGCCAACTACAGTTACAAATTCTCCTTTTCTGATTTGTATGTTGATACCATCCAGGATAACCCGCCCATCATATTGCTGGCTGGCATTTTTTAAAGAGATAATATAGGGTGACATATTTTTAGTTTTAGGTATTCTTGAGGCATTTTTTATATATGTAAGTTAATTATTTTCAAGCCACTTAAACCGTTTGTCGATCCACCGCCTCAGTAAATAATCGATAAAAAAAGCAAATAGACTTATCCAAATTACGTATGGAATGATGGTGGCCATATCCATATACCTGCGGACCACAAATATCCGGTAACCCAATCCAGCCTCGGCAGCTAAAGCTTCACCGGCAATTAAAAACAGGATAATGGCTTTGAAATTTAAACGGAATGTATCGAGGATTTTAGGAAAAATCTGGGGAAACACAATTTTATAAATTATTTCATGGGTACTTGCATTCAGGGTTTGTCCTTTGGTAATCTGCTCTTTTGGTATTTCTTTAACTCTTAGGTAAGTATCGAGAATTAGGGTAGGAGCCACCCCGATAACAATTAATGCTATTTTGGCCGTTTCTCCTAAACCAAAGATGATAAAAAGGATGGGCAAAATTGCCAGTGCTGGAATTTTATCGAAGAACAGGACAAAACGGTATAGTAATTTTTCAAGATAGGGGAACATTCCCATATAAAGGCCAAGCAAAATCCCTATAAAGATGAAAAGAACAGCAATTAAAACCCGGTATCCACTTGCTTTGGTATCTTTCCACAATTGCCATTCTCCATTCTTTAGCATTTCTTTGAGCCGACCGGCTTTATAGGCCTCTTTTAACGTACGGGGTTGATCTGTTACTATTAGTTCTCCCTCTTCATCATATTCTTCGGTGATTACAGGCTGGAAAATAGCTTTTCTAAAACTTTCGGCCATTTGCCCGGCAGTGGGGATCAGCTTATCGCTCGGGTTTTCTTTGTGCCGGTTGTATGAAGCAATTCCATATATAAGGATGCTGATTCCGAACAAGACCAATCCAAGAGTTATAGTTGACCATTTAGAAGGTTTTGCATTGATATTGAAGAACATATGCTAGTTTTTTACTGCGTATAAAGTTAAAGAGGCTCTCTAAAAAGTCACGGAGTGAATATATTTTTTAATAAATTAAATGCTAAAACACATATAATCTGTTAATAAGAAATTCACGCCGTGACTATTGATTAGATAATTAATACTTTTTAGACAGCCTTTTTATAGCTATAATTTATTTTCGGCTGCCAGTTTCATAAATGAGTCATCGAAATGGAACATTACATTGCTGGCATTACCAATAATTATTCCACCCGGAAAAGAGATGCCTAAATCTTCGGCCGATTTTACCCTATCGCCGAGTAATTTATATTTGAAACAGAAATTACGCACCTTTTTCATATTCCCCTGGATTTCGTCACCAGCCATGTATGTAATAGCATCGGATGCTTTGTAGAACATGGCTGTAGTTTTAAGCTGGGCTTTATATTCAGTTAAAGATGAACCTCCTGCCTTGGCCATCATTTCCATGGCATTGTCGGCTTTAGGCCCGCGGGTACTCATGATTCCCATTACCTCGAACCATGCTCCGTTTAATGCTTTGGCCAGGTCTGGGTTATCTTTTAAGGTTTTTGAATTTACCATCATCAGATCGAGGATTTCGCCAGGAATTTGCGAAGAATCAAATATTTTTGTGACACCCGGAGTCTGCATTATTTCCATAACTAAAGGATTCCAAGTTACTACAGCTTCTTGTTCAGAGTTAGATACAAAAGCAGGTGCGATGTCGCTATCGCTTACATTAATTACTTTTACATCGGTATCTTTCATTTTGCTCATATCTAAAGCACGTGAAAGAAGGTAGTGCGATACGGAAAACTCGACCAGACTAACCTTTCTGCCAACCAAATCAGGTATAGTCAGGTTATTGCGTACAAGAATGGCATCATTTCCGTTTGAAAAATCACCTAAGATTACAGCTGTGCTTTCAATACCTGATGCAACGGGTATGGTAAGTGCATCCATATTGGTCATGACGCAAGCATCCACTTCGCCGCTGGTATAAGCTTCAATAGAGGCTATGTAATCCATTTTTACCAACTTAATTTCCACCCCATACTTTTTTGCCCAAGTATCCAGAATGCCTGATTTACTTGCATAATCCCATGGGTTCCACCCTGCGTAGATGGACCATGCTACTTTAAAGGAAGTCTTTTTTTGTGCATTTAGTGGTTGAAAAGCGGTAACTGCGGTCATCACTAAAGCTAATATCCAGAAATTGATGTTTTGCTTTTTCATTTTTTTAAAATTTATTTAGTTAAATTATTGGATTTTTTATTCTAATGCAGTGATATCAAGTATCACGTTATCTTTAGCTGCAGAGCCTTTTTCCATCCTTTCAATGGTTTTACTTGCTTCGTCAGTCAGGTTTTTAAATTTGGATATGGTTTCGCGCATCGCGGGAAGTGACTCCCTGCGGAAGCTGCTGATTTCGTCCATAGCCTGATTGAGCGACTCAAATGCCATAGCCAGTTTATCAACATTAATGGTTGACTCAGAGGCCATTTTTTGGATTTCAACTCCTTGAGTCTGCAATAAATTCGCGTTATCGGCAATTAAATCGGAAGTAGTCTGATCAATTTTCTTTTTGGCTTCGAGCACCTGCCGTTGTTTATTCAGTGCCAACCGGGTAGTAACTGCTATACGAAGTGCACTGGCTGTTATGGTTACTGTGCGGTTCACCCCGGTTATTAACTCATTATTATTGCGTACCAATAAATCGTATGAAATAACCCCTTGCTGGTTTACGGCTAGAGTTGTTTGTAAATCGATAATGCGCTGGTTTAATGGAAATAGCAATTCTTCCTGAATGAAACGGTATTTTTCGGATTCAGCTTCCACATCTGTTTTCAATTTATGCTCCAGTTTCTTATATAGATGTTCGCCAATTTGAATGGCACGTTTAAGGCCATCGAGGCTATCGCGCATGCTCTTTTTGTCGAACTCTAAAGTCTGGTTATCATCCATCAGTTGATCCCTGCCAGCTTTCAGGTTTTCAATAATGTCACCAATAACATGCTGGGCCGATTCGTATTTTTCAAAATAGCGGCTGATGGGGTTTTTCTTGCCCAGGATATTTCGGAAAAATTTTGCAATGGCGCCCTGAGGGCTCGATAAATCATAATGACGCGGGTTTAGGTCTTCAACCTGGTTGCGCAAATCCAGCAAGCTTTTTGCCACAGGACCACCATCTTGAGTATTTGAAAGTGTTTTAACTGACTGGTCAAGTATCTTGCTGTGGTTGGCCAGGGAATTTTGGAATTTGATACCCATTTCATTGACATACCTTTTTTTTGTAAAATCATTCAACTTATCCGATAATAAATCATCGACAAGCTGATCGGTTTTAGCGTCGATTGCCGGATCTACAGTTTCAATAATTGCTGGCGATAATCCCAGCTCTTTTTCAATTTCCGATTCTGTGGGAATGGTATTGAGTTTTAGGGCATCTTCTTTTGTATCGAAGGTTAGTGTCTCAGTAGCTGTAGATTGTTCTTTTTGAGGATTTGGTTCCATAATAAATTGGGTTTAATTAACGTGAATAATAAGTTGAACGCATGGCCATTTCTTCAAGCGCCTGCATGGAGTTTTCCATGCCCATTTGAGCCTCGTTGTTTTTACTTCGGGTGATTTCAGAAATAGCAATAGTCGTTTGGTCTATCTGGGTAAGGGCGGCTTCATTTTCAGCCAATATTTCATCAATTTTATTTTTTAGATTGTAATACGATTCCCGGCTCCGTTGTAATGCCTCCATCTCTTTTTTAACGGCCATATTGTTTTGGTCTTTTTTGGAAACCTCTTTCAAAGTAGTATCAATATAATCTAAATCAATGGAATTCATTGTTTTTGAAGCTATCATGATACGGTTGAGGTTGTCAATGCCTGAAAGATAAACCTCTTTGGCTATTCCATAATATCGCTGATACGTTAGTTGAGATGAGTCAAATTTCTGGTTAAGGACTTCAACCAATACTTCAAATTTCTGATCGAATTGTTCCAATTGACGTGCTCCATGTAAATTTTTAAATTCCAGTAAATCTTCTTTCAGGTTTTTCCGTTTCTCTTCTGTATGTTTATCAATAATTTTATGGAGGTTTTCAACATACTTTTTTTCAAAAGTTTGACCTTTGAATAGGGTATTGTAAACAAAAGAGGAGGCGGAACCTCCCAAAATACCCAACATGACAAGAAAAATTGGATATGAAAAACCAAATAACGCGCCAACAATTCCAGTTCCAGCAATAGCCGGTAACGAATACCTGAAACTCCAATGGTCGAGTGCCGTATCCATTAGAGCTTTTTTTATGGCTTTTTGGGTAAAATCTTGCGAAGTTGGTATTTTGTTTTTGGTATCTTCCATCGGATTAAAAAACTGGATTATTGCATCAATACAAACTCAACTCTTGCCCAACGTAAGTAGAACGCCCGGATATTCTCGCCAGCTTTTTGAACCGGGGGATACTTATCCCCTAAACCTTTTGATAAAAGCCGGTTAGGGTCAACCCCATGTACTGCGATTAACCTGCTCCGGACAACATTGGCTCTTTCGGTGGAAAGTTTCATATTGGCTTCTTCGTCTCCTTTGCCGGTATGGCCCCGGATGACCACCCGGTAATCGGGATAATTGTTGAGAAGCATAAGAGCTACTTTATCAACAATTTCCTCACCTTGGTAATCGAGCTGGCTGGTGCCGCTTTGGAATGTGACTGGTTCCACTCTCATGGTACCGATTTCGTTTAGCTTTGTCCATTCTTTGTCCGATAACACATTAAAACTCTTAACAGTTGATTGGCTCCCGCTTGAGGTTTCTGAGGATTTTATTTCTTCTAAAAATGAACTGTTGATCAATCGGAATGGATCGTCTATATCCTGATCAATGGTTTTTACACGGCGCATGACATCGGAACAAGCATAAATGGAATTGATGATACCATCGTTTGATGGCATGCCTATGGCCATTGGTATATCAAATAATTGTTGACAATTTTGAGATAACGAGAACCATTCTATATTTTTAATCATGGTTTCCACTTCGGAATTGTCAATTTTACTAATATTTGCAAGTTGCTCAGTCATCTCATCGGTTCGCGATTCATAATAATTTAAAACCCTGAAGTAGGTTTTTAAAAGAGTGCTGATGCTTTCCGGGTTTTTTGCAACAGCATCGCGGTGAAAAACAATCACATCAATAATGTAACCAGAGAATTTGTCGCTTCCCCATAGTTTCTTCATACCCAATTTATTGATTGCCCTTGACACATCGGGTTCCCACATAACAAAAGCATCGCCTACATTACGGTCTTTGGTGGCTTCCTTAGCTTTTTTATAAACCTCTGCTGAGCCACCTAACTCGTGCCGCCAGGAGGCATCGTTTTCCAGGTTATCCAAATCAAAATCGGAGATGGTCAAGTCCAGTAAAAAGGCACTTGGCGATTTACCCGTGTAATAAATAACCAGGTTACTGTTATTTAAATCATTAATTTTCTGGTTAGGCAGTACGTCGGAAAAACCAACAATGGCATCGGCACCTTTCGATTCGCAGATGGCGGAAACAATTACTCCCGGGAATTTGAATTTCATTCCATGTTCAATGTATGAATTGATGGGCAATACAATAAAATCGTAAGCCCCATCATTAAATTTTTCAAGGCGTTGTTCATAATTGCCGCCATCATCGTCAAACTTAAGTGCAAAGCCTTTCCGGGCCAATTGCTTTTTCATTTCAACGGAATGCAGAAAGGCATACCCGAGATAACTATCGCCAGCCCAATTAAGAGTTTTGGTTATTTTTTTTGCATCGGAAGTATCCGCCTGCTTTTTATCGAACAAGAATATCTTACCGAAATAGGCCAGGAGCGCGAAAAGGGCAATAATGAAGAACAATACCAAAGGGCCTCTTTTACTTTTCATAATCAAATCAAAAGTTTATTTTTCAATTAAAGGTTTATCTAAATCAAATTCCGTGGGATCGAAATCTGGTAATTCGCCGATGGTTTTTTCCAAAGCTTTACCCAATTGTTCGTAGTCATGTGCATCGGTGTATGAAATGGAATAATTTTTCAGCGAGTGAAGCCCTTCAATGCACAACCCGATTCCGTAAATGGCAATAAATGGGTACCGCGAGGCTTCACGGAGTGCCAGTTCAAATTTATCGGGTTCATTTGCCAAACCATCGGTTACAATCACCAGGCGGTATTCTCCATAACCTAATTGCTTTTTGTATTGTTCTACAAGCCGGTTAACTCCAAATTGAGTAGCTGCATCCAGTGGTGTACCTTTTTCAGGAATTAAGCGTTGTATGGCATCAATAATTTTCTGATGGTTTTCAGGACCTAAGGCCACATATTCCTCAATTCCGGTTTCATTAGGTGTACCAAATACCAGCAACCCGAGGTTGTATTCAGGTGGAATTTTGTTAATATACTGAATGATTGCTTTTTTGGCACCATCCATCTTTTTCTGGCTCGCGCAATATTCATCCATGCTGCCGCTACCGTCGAAAAGAATGTAGATGTTCCTGGTTAATTGCGGTTCTCCATCCGATTCATCAAAGGTAACCTCAATATCGGTCAGTTCGGTTTTATTCAATTTGGTAATTTCAGGCTCTTTGTGTTTATTCTTTTTGGAGTCAGAGCATTTTATAATAATTAGTACGACAATTATCGTAACAAGCCATAGGATATTTTTTGTTTTCATTTTGGTAAGAATTTTAATTAGTCGAGCGGACTGAATTCTTCCAATTCGGCTTCCACCTGCTTTATACGGAATACCACCCTGCGGTTGGCTGCCCATTCTTCTTTAGTGCGCGGCGGGTTGTATTTTGGCGTAGCAACTCCAACACCGACAGCAACAAATTGCGATTCATCAATATTGATTTTTTTTGATTTGCAATATTGTAAGAAGCTTTTACGGACATTTTGCGCCCGTTCGAGGGAGAGCGATTTTACCTGCTGTTTCATTTGACCAATTTCAGCTTTGCTTTTTGCATCGGGTTCATTATTGGCAAGTGCTTTTTCTGCCTTTAAAATACCTAATGGATCGGCATGGCCTTCAATAACAACCAAAGCTCCGCTATTTGTCTCTGCAATATCTAATGCCAAATCGAAGTCAGCAGCATATTGTTCCATAGAGAATTCACTTTGGTTGGCCTCAAAGTTAATTTCAACCACAAACAAGGTTCCTTCCTCTTCCCAGGATGTTGACTCAGCATTTATTTTATTTTCAACAGATTGGGCTACTTTTGATTGATTGAATTTTGGTTTTGTTTCAGCAGTTTGAGCCGCATTTTTTAGACCTGATACCAATTGGGTATAATCCCATGAAGCTTGTTTCAAGGTCAGTGCCGTGGTTATTAAGCCCATAGATTTAAAGGCTGTTTGTATCTCACTGTTTAGCGTGTTGAAATTCCGGGTAGTTCCGGCTCCTGTAAAAAAGGACTTGTTCCCATTAAAACCCACGTACTCACAATCGGCTAATAATGCTTCCGCATCTGAGGTAAACTGAGACGAGCCCATTAACTTTTCAGCAGCTTCGCTAATAAGCTGACGGTATTTTGCCTGTTGTGCTGTTTTATTTCCAGTCAAATTGCGTAAGGTTTCTTCCGATTGCAAAAGTGATTTTACAAAACTCATGACAGAGTTTTTATTGGCATCGAAATAATCTTTACGCACGGCATATACATCACAAATGATTCGGCTGGCAGTTTTTGTTGAGAGTAGGATAGAGGCCCCTTTTACAGATCCTTCGGAACCTGTACCAATAGTGCCGTTTGAGGTTAATAATAAAGCATCAGGAATGATACACATGGCAGCATCCAGCGAAGCATCTTCTTGAAAAGCGGTTACCGGGTCAACAGCTTTTCCTGCTTGTTTGTCAGAAATAGTAAGATTCGCCATCCATTTGAATTCAACCTGGTTCATCCTGCCAGCTTTATTGAAAAGGTTTGCTGCATAATCCATGTGAGGGCCATACATTTGGAGGGCAATTTTTTTAATATTTTTCAGGTTCTTCCCATCACGTACAACCATAGCATCGCCACCGGTACTCCAGGTCAGTTGATAAATAACGACCAATTCGGTTCCCGATCCTTTAAATGCTTCTGCCGCGGAATTTATCATCCCTAAAGTTCCGCGTAGATAGGGTGTTTCACCATTTAAACACATCTGTACCTGTTTTTTGAAATCATCTTCCTTAAAAAGGCTGACAGTTAACCCATTTGATTTGTAGATACCGTCCATTTCACCAAGGATGGTAGCAATATCACCCCCCCACGTGATCATCGGAACTTTTACGATACCTGTATTGGTTACTGGTTTTAAATTGGTACTTACAAGTTGTGATAATGGTTCGGCCTGCATATAATCGCCTACCTGAGCATTTGATATGGAAAAACTCATAATCAGCAAGACTGTCACAACCTGAATTTTAATTCTTTCAAATTTCATAATATTGGATTTTAGTCGGTTTTAACTATTGATAATCAATGGACAGTATATAATATTAGTTGTTTGTTATGCTGTAAACTTTAATCGAAAATTCTAATTTCATTTAAGATTCGTAAGTCATCACAAGATAATGGTTTTTGTTTATATTGCAACCCTACTCTTATGCGTATGCTTCTAATTTAAAAATCAAAACTGAGCTTTTTTATACTGGATATGTATTCCTTTTTCAGTTAAAAGAGTAAGTTAACCAAATTGGATGATAGAAGGTGCACTTCTAAATTTTCCAATCTACCTCCCTACCAAAAGGGGTCAATGCCAAGGAGGCCAGTTTGAAATGCTGAATGGCAAACGGAATTCCAACGATGGTGATTCCGAAAATAATTCCAAAAATCAAATGGCTTAGGCATATCCAGATTCCGCCAATAAAAAACCAGAGGATGTTCATAAGGGTGGACAAACAACCCGGGTTGCCTGGTTTTATACGTATTTGCGAACCGAATGGCCACAACGCCAGTTTTCCCAGTTTTAGTGTCTGCAAAGCAAAGGGGATTCCGATAATTGTAATAAACAACGGGATGCTGGCCACAAAATATTCCAGTGCAGTAACTATTCCGCCAAAAACTAACCAGATTACATTTCCAAGGGTTTTCATTATCTTAAAAAAGCATTATAAGTCATCGGACGCATGTTTTTTCATTAAACATATAATTCATCCGATGACTTTGATTCTATCGTTTACTTTTTAGCAGTTTCCTTAAATACAGAGGTTGCCGTGGCAATAATCCCTGAAATGTCGGCCATATTCTGAGGAATGATCATGGTATTGTTGGTGGACGCCAGTTTTCCAAATTCCAGCAGGTATTGTTCGGCAATACGCAGGTTTACGGCATCTTTACCATTGGCTGAACCGATAGCATCTGCAATGGCACGGATACCTTCGGCCGTAGCCTTGGCTATGGATTCAATTTCGGCGGCTTTACCCTGGGCTTCGTTGATACGTTTTTGCTTTTCACCTTCCGATTTGGCTATCAGTTCCTGTTTATCACCCTCGGCCACATTTATTTTGGCTTGTTTTTCACCCTCTGATTCTGCAATCACAGCCCTTTTTGAACGTTCGGCACGCATCTGTTTTTCCATGGCATCTTTAATACTTTGCGGAGGCACAATGTTTTTTACCTCGTAGCGGGTCACTTTGGCCCCCCAGGGTTCACTGGCCTTGTCAATAGCCTCAACAATTGAAACATTAATGGTATCGCGTTCTTCAAAGGTTTTATCCAGTTCCAGTTTCCCGATGATGCTACGCATGGTGGTTTGGGCAATCTGGATAGAGGCAAAACGGTAATCATCAATTCCGTATGAGGCATTTTTCGGGTCCATTACCTGGAGATATAAAATACCATCCACTTCAACAGAAATATTATCGCGGGTAATACAGGTCTGGGGTGCTACATCAATGGCCTGCTCTTTTAAGGTATGTTTGTAACTGATTTTATCAATAAAAGGAATCAGGATGTGGAACCCGGCCTGAAAGGTATCGTTGTATTTTCCAAGCCGTTCCACAATATAGGCGCTCCGTTGAGGGACAATTTTAACGGTCGAAGCAATAATAATAATAACTAACAAGGCTAAGCCTAAAGCGGTAATAATGTTTGATGTTTCCATGATTAGTTGTTTTTTATGGGTTTCACAATAAAAGTAATATTCTTTTTCGCAACAATAACAACCCGTTCACCGGGAGCAACGGCTTCTTCCGATTCCGCCTGCCAGGGGCTTCCGTGGTATGATATTTTTCCGGGTTGACCGGGGCCAATGACAGTTTCGGCTACGGCAAACGAGCCGGTGAAGTCGTCATCGGGATCTTGGGTTTGGTCTTTCTTTTCAGAGAAGAACCGGTTTTTAAACCATCTGCGTAAAATTACCAGACTTAGGATAGAGGCTATTACAAATAGTACAATCTGCATCCCGACACTTATTGGGAGAAAAAGACTGAAAAGGGCTGTAATCCAGGCACCGATACCAAAAAAGATAAGTATCAAACCGGGAACAAATAGTTCGATTAAAGCGAACGCGAGTCCAATTAAAAACCACATCACGGGAGGGTTTTTTAAAAATTCTAAGGTTGACATTTTTTTAAGGTTTTGGTATTAATTTTTGGTTCGAACGTGTTTGTGACGAATATCATTAACCAAAGTTACATGATATTTTGATGTAAGTGAAATTGGAATCAAAGAAACATTGCATCTGTTTAAATTGAGAACTGCATCTTTACAATGACCATTGATTTCCGGACGATGGAACTCATATCATAGTAAGGGCGGTTTTCGTATTGAAGGGTTCCTTTAATTTTATGTTCAACAATGTAATAATTTAAACCGACATTATGATGGATCAGGCGGCGGTTTAAACCGTCAAAATAGCGATAGGTAAGTTCATAAAAGGGTTGGACCCTTCCTGACTTTTCCTTTGATGGCAATAAATAGGCTGTTTGCAAAAGTGTTGACATTCCGGTCCCTTGCAAAAATTCGCTGAGCCCGTTACCATAAATATCGGCAAAACCAAAACTAGTGGTAAAATTGGGACCATAGTTGTACCAAAACTGTCCCACATAGAAAGTTAATGCACTGCGGTTCTGAAATGGGTAATCAAGGAATAAATCCACAGCCAGGTGGGTGGCATTAAAATCCTCAAAGGTGCCATCGGAATAATAGCTGATGGTAGCATCGGGATGAAAATCAAAACCAAATCCAAGGTTTAGGACTTTCTTTTGGCCCATGTAGGTGCCTGTTTTGAATGGCATGGCATTACTTTCTTTATCAAAAAATTGCCATTCAAAATACCCTTTGTAGCTGAAGTTGTGGTTGGGCTGGAAGTAAATTTTATTGAATTCAACAGTTGCAGGAATGGTATTGGCTACAAACGGTTTGGTAATGGAGGTCCGGTAGCTGAAAGGGCCAACGTTTCCGGTAAAAAAAAGCCCCAATTGGCGTCCGGTCTGGTCATCGGTTGATAACGCGGGCAAAGCGCTGACAGGAACATCGGCGGTAAGTGTTTTGGTGGCGCTGGCACTGGAGTACCTGGAAATGCCATTGTACATGGTTAACCCGGCACCGGCAATCAAATAATCTTTGTGAATTTTCATGCTTCCCCAGGCATCGTAGCAATAAAATTGGACTTTGCCGGGAGCGTTACTGTTTATTGAATTTGTATGGGATTGCGGAGTTAATGCCGTTTGCACAAAAAATGTATATCTGTCGAAAGCGAGGTGCGTGGTAAAGGAAGTTTGCCGGAGAAGTAAATCAACATCATGGCTTACCGGATTGCCTTGGTTGTCGGTGGTATTTGGGTTTAACTGCATGTACCGCATCCAAATCTGGCTATGGATGCCCACATTCAATTCAAAGGTTTGGTATTTATCCGTTTTCAACCTGATTCCTTCCTGAATTGCTACATACAGGGAATCGGGGATTTTTTGTGAGAATCCGTGAAAAGCGGCAACGAAAATGGCTATGCCCAAAGCAATATTTTTCATATTTTTTTTTGCGAAATTAGGTGATAGTTCTATGATTTTGTTGGATTTTCATGGGTTTTAAGGCATAAAAAAACCCGAAGGTTTCTTCGGGTTCCTGTATGTATTTGTAATTATCTAGAAAATAAATCCAATACTGGCTATAAACTGGCTTTGACGCTGATCGGTACTATAGGTATAGTCTCCAAGTGAGATATTGTCACCCAGTTTACTCAACGGAAATTCGTAACGCACATCAAGAGTTACTTTTTTCAGAATATCCAAACCAATGCCGGCTTGTCCACCAAATGTAGCTTTTTGAGTAACAGCGGTAAAACTGTCTAACATTTCATTAATCTCTTCTGAAGCTGATTTATCTGCTTTATTTCCCAGTTTAAAAGTAGCTACTGGACCTCCATAAAGGCGGGCTGGACCAAATTTCACACCTACCATTACAGGAATATCGAAATTGGTGTATTTAATGTCGGCAGCTGAACTTATTACACTGTTTGCAATATCCTCGGCATCTTCTTCCTGAATATTAATGGTCGTTTTGGTCTGCGAGAATATCAATTCTGGCTGAATAAAAATACCCAAAACTTTTACACGGGCAAAAGCCCCAAAATGGTAGCCCATATCATACGATGATGGTTCAAAAGATACTTTTGGGGCAGTGATAGTATAAAAATCAGGATTTGCTAATTGGCTAGCCTTTTCAGCATCTGTTAATGCATTATTTGCAAGAATATCAGCAATATCAGTATAATGAGTCGGGTCAACCCTAACAGTTGGTGGTTCATCAATGCTAAAATCATCAAAACTGATTTTCGATGAATTGACACCCCCTTTTAAACCCCAACTGAATATTTGGCTGTTGGCAGCTACGGCCATTATTAAAATACCTGCCATTAACATTAGTTTTTTCATAATCGACATTTTTGGTTAAACATTCACGGTAAAGTTACTATTATTTCTAAAGTTTCAAAACGTTGTTTTTTTAGGTTAACCAATATGGATGGTGTTTCCCAGATATTTTGGCTTTTTGTTTATCAGGATATCGATAAATAATTTTATCCGGGCCATCTTTTCACGCACCATGGTCTTTAATCCATAGGAAGTTGGAACATCCTGAGCATTAAACCCTACCACATCCATGTTCTGAACCCGGCCAATAAAAATAGCCCGTTCATTTTGGAATTTTTGCGAGATAATAGTGAGTTGGGTTTCACCAAATACTTTTTTTGCCCGGATCATCGAATCCCAGGTGCGAAAACCGGCATAATCGAGAAAAATCCGTTCTTCAGGAATGCCGGCTTTCACCAAATCATTCTTTATGGTCATCGGTTCGTTGTATTCAATCAGTCCGTTGTCGCCACTTATTAATATGTAATCAATTTTCTGGTGATTGAAAAGAATCAGGGTAGCCTCGATCCGGTTTTTATAAAACAGGTTAATTTCACCTTTCCGGATATATTTGCTTGTACCAAGAAGCAATCCCACTTTGTTCTTTGGAATCTCGGACGCTGATTGGTAGAGCTTATTGCAGGTTTTATGATGGATAATCTGGTCGGGAAGGAATAAAACAATGAAAACACTTGCCAAAATAATGATGAACAAATAAAAATACTTCTTTAAAGGTTTCGATAATCGTTGGGTCATTGGTAACTTGCTGCATTTAAATTTTATTCGAAATTGGGTTACATGTTATTAAAGACAAATTAAAAACTTTTCATTAGATGAACCAAATACATTTACCGTTGCTTATTTTGAATTAATTCTAAATAGGAAAGTGCTGAAACTTAATTTTTTTATATTTGTGCCAGAACTATTATTACAAATTAATTACTACAAACTACATGAGAATCTTTAGCTTTTTATCAGTTTTACTATGTTTATCGTTGCTAACGCATGCCCAAAAAAAGATTGGGTTCCATGAGGGCACTAAAAAAACATTTTTGGTGGATGGAGTTGTTCAAAACTCATTCACAGCAGCTTTTCATTTATCAGAGTTAAGTGTTAACCCATTTACTGCTAATCAGGAGGAATTTCTTTCGCTTACTGCCGATGGTTTTGGCCGTACTTACGAAACCGGGCAACCTGACTTGCCTATTTACAATCAACTGATTGTGGTTCCAAAAGATGTAATCCTCTCTATCGCGGTTATAAACACGGACGAAGAGGAAATTGATATGTCCGATTCAAAAAATAACCGACTGCTAAAACCTGCCATTGCTTCCATTTCAAAGAGCCAGAAAAACCCAGAAAAGATAAAATACGAGAAGGGAAAGGCATACAAACAAAACAGTTTTAACGATCGCCCGGCCGTTGAATTGCATGAGGTTGGAATCATGCGCGATGTTAAACTGTATGAGTTGGTGTATCGCCCGGTTTTATATAATGCTGTTGCAAACAAAATTAGAGTAAGGCATCAAGTTCAAGTGAAACTTGCTTGGGAAGGCCAATTCCCTTCGTATATGGATTGGGATTTTACAGATATCGATACTCATACATCACTGGTAACCTCTGCAAAGAGCTCCTTGGATCAGGAGACTTATGTTATTGTTTCTCCTACTAAGTATAAAGAAACCCTACAATCATTTGTAAATTGGAAAAGGCAGCAGGGCTTTTACGTCATCGAAGCCTATATAGGAGAGTCAATTTCTTCACCCGATAAAAATGTGATTAAAACTTATCTGAAAAATCTGTATGACAATCCAGCTTCGGGAACAGCAAAACCTTCCTATATTTTATTGGTAGGCGATGTGGCCGATATTCCTGCCTGGAATGGCGAAACCGATAGCCATGCCACCGATTTATATTATGCAGAATACACCGGAGATTTTTTGCCTGAAGTTTTTTACGGACGTTTTTCGGCAGTTACCACAACCCAGTTAAATATCATCATTACCAAAACATTGTATGTAGAGCAAGGTTCAGGCAATTTACGCGGTTATCATAGTGAACATTTATTGGTAAGTGGAGTTGATGCATCGTATGCACCAACTTATGGAAATGGAGCCATCAATTATTTTATGGATTATTACTCCAATGAACAAAACGGAATAAATGCCCATTATTACTTATATGGTTCAGGTTCACCCATTGTTTCAAATAGTTTGCAGGCCCACCAGGCGATGATTGATGATTTTGATGCAGGAGTTGGGATTGCTTATTACACGGCTCATTGCAGTGCCGATGGTTGGGCCGATCCTTCATTTGATATTTCGGATATTTCATCCTTAAGTAATATCAATAAATATCCCTTGATGATTGGTAACTGTTGCCAATCTTATTCATATAATACAACATCGTTTGCCGAAGAAATTGTACGCACAGCCAATAAAGGGGCTGTTGCATATATTGGGGCCAGCAATTTTTCCTATTGGGACGAAGATTATTATTGGGGGATTGGATTTACCTCAAACATTGTGGCCAATCCTACTTATGAAACCACCGGGCTAGGTTCATGGGATGCATGGTTTCATACACACAACGAAACCGATGACCAGCATGCCTATACTGCCGGGCAGATACTGAATGTTGGCAATTTGGCTGTCCAAAGTTCAACTTCCGATTTAAAAGGATATTATTGGGAAATATATGGAATTATGGGCGATCCGTCTTTAGTTCCTGCAAAATACCAAACGCAAGAAATTGAACCTGTTTTTACCGATATTTTGGTTGTGGGCCAAAGCAACCTGAAAGTTACCGCACCTAAAGGAGCAACCATTACGTTGATGGAAAACGGTAAGTTGGCCGCATTTGGAAAAGCGGATGCCACCGATGTGTGCGATTTGACTTTTGAACCATTGCAGCATATTGGCGAAAACCAAATTATTATCACAGCTACACATCCCGGTTATGCTCCATTTATTGATTCTTTACGGGTCATTGCTCCAAACGGGCCTTTCTTGGTAATTACAGAAATCCTAATTACGGATTTGCTAGGAAATCAGAACAACATGGCTGAATTTGGTGAAACCATGGGCGCCTATTTTCAAATTCAAAATTTTGGAAATGAAGATGCTCATAATGTAGTGATTGAATTAAATACCGATAGTGAGTGGGTGTTGCCTTTAGGCGAAAATCACACTATTGAAGTTGGGACTATATTAGCCAATGAATTAAAGGTTTTGACAAGCCCATTACAAATACAACTTAAAAATAATGTACCCGATCAGGAAGCGGTTGTTTTTAATGGTAACCTTCATTTCAGCGATAGTTTAAATTCCGGATTTGACTTTGACTTTACTGTAAATGGACCTGATTTGAACGAATCGAATTGGTTGGTGGATCAAGCTGGAGTTGGTAATGCCAACGGAATTGTTGAAGTCAATGAAGAAGTTACAATGACCGCATTTTTTGCCAATGCCGGGCATGCTCAGGTTTCAAATACAACCATTAGTTTTTCGTCTTCCGATGAAGAACTGTTGACTGTTTTATCGGAACCTGTTATTTTTGGCGGGTTCGATCCCTCTCAAACCAAATCCGTTGATGTAGTTATTAAAGCTGGAGCGGATTTCTTTGCCGGCGATCAGGTATTTTTAACCTACCAGTTAGCTGCTGGTGACGGCCACCAATATCTTTTTGAAGGAAAAATTGCGGTTACTTTAGGCGATGAACCCGACATCTGGATGGGTAACGGTTCACAAGAAATTGTTACTGCAAATTTCTACGATTCTGGAGGCCCTGACGCCAAATATAGCAATAACGAAAAAGATACACTTACCTTGCTACCGCATCATAGTGGTGAAGGGTTAATGATTGATTTTGCACAGTTTGAGGTGGAGTCGTCCAATACTGGCTGTTGGGATAAACTTAAAATTTATGATGGAGCTAACACCAATGCCCCTTTATTAGGTTCATTCTGCACTATAAATTTCGTGAACAGTTTACAAAGCCAGAATGAATCAGGAGCATTAACTTTCGTATTTGAATCGGACGACAATACCACCAAGAACGGATGGAAAGCATATATTTCATCTTCGCCAAAAAGCACAGTTACGTTTTCTGTTACCAATGGAATCGATCAGGTAGCTGACGTTGAAATTTCATTGGCTAACAGAACCCTTCTAACCAATGAGCAGGGATTGGCTTTGTTTATGAATACCCTCCAGGACGGAGAAAAGACTTATACCATTTCGAAACCCGGATATTTTTCTAAAACAGGAAAAATCAGTAGTGTAACTGGTGATACCACTTTGGTTATTCTATTGGAAAAATTGCCAGAAATCTGTTTCACAGCCTTTGAAAATATACTTCCTTTGGAAGGGGTAAGTATCAACTTTGATAATCAAACCATGGTTACCGATGCCAATGGCAGTGCCTTGTTTACAGGAGTCCTGCCAGGGACTAAGTCGTTTAGGGCTACAAAAACAGGGTATGTTGATACCACCGGGACTATTGTAGTCGGAACGGTTAACTTTTGCTACAGCCTGCATTTACGGTTAAAACCTACCTATTTGGTTAAGATGGTAATTTCCGATGAATTCGGTTTGGTGAGCGGTGTAAAAGTGACTGTTGGAGACGTTGAAAAGCTAACAAACACCGAAGGCGAAATTACCTTTGATGGTTTGAACCAGGGGAATTATGGTTACACCGTTGAAAAAGAGGGTTACCAAAAAGTAACAGGCGGATTCGACATCACTGATAGCGATTTGGTAAAGAACATTTCAATCAGCCATATTACTTATGGGGCTACTTTCAATGTTACAAGTAATAGCGGGCCTGTTGATGCAGCCGAAATATCAGTGCTTGGCGATATGATTGCCACAGCCAGCAACGGAAAAGTATCCATGTATGGAATCATTCCTGCCCAAGATATTGCCTATTCGGTAAGTAAATTAGGTTATACTACCCATGAAGGAACTTTTGATGTAGTGAATACCGATGTTACCTTGAATATTGAACTGACCTATGTTGACATCCATCAGTTGACCAACAATGGATTACAGGTGTATCCAAACCCTGTTTCGAAAGATTATCGGGTGCGGGTAACTTCTGTTGAAACAATGGACCAGCTACAAGTGTTTAGCTACAATGGAGCGTTATTAATCAATTATTTGGAGCCAACGAAGGAATACCTGATTGATTTCTCAAAATTCTCCAAAGGAATTTATATCTTACAAGCCCGTGTTGGAGAGCAGGTGCACTATGAAAAAGTAATTGTAGAGTAATATTTTAAGTAATTCTGTTTCAATTAATTAATATGAAATGAACCATAACGACGTTGGGTTTTAATCAACAAAAAACGTTACAGTTCATTACCAATAAAGTAACTTATTAAGTTATTGACTGCTGTTTAAAATACTACTCTTCGATAAATGAAAGGTTATGAGAAGAGTAGTATTTTTTTTATCCCTCCTGTTGGTTTCTTTGGGTTTGCAAGGACAACCCCGTGCTATATTTCTCCAGGATAAAACGCCGAATGTTCAAATACTCAGGGAAGATGCCCATACAAAGACTTTTTCATTTAACTATTCCGAAATAAGCTTTATTGAAGTTGAGACCCCACAAGGAGTTTACAACCAAATGGCCATTCCCGGAACATACCGTAGCGGAAAAACGGGCGAACCGCAATTGGTCAGCTCCCAAAAACTCATCGTCATCCCAAAAGGAGCTCAGGTAAAATTATTTGTAAAATCCTTTCAAGAAGGAGAATATAAACTAGAGAACTTCACTTCAAAATCAAAACTGATTCCGTACCAACCCAGTTATGCCAAGGATATTCCTGTTGAAGCCCAGGAGTGGGTCATTTCGGAAAAGGCATATCAGAAAAATTCATTCACTAAAAAGCCAATTGCTGAAATTGAAGTCTTGGGAATACTGCGGGGAATGCAAGTTGCCAGAATTACTGTTAATCCGGTAGCATACAACCCGGTGAGCCATAAAATAAAATGTTACAACAACATTCAGGTGGAGGTGAAGGTGAGCGGAACAAAGACATGGAGTGAACCGCTTCCGGCATCATCCTATTCCCCATATTTCGCCAATATTTACACAGCTTTAAATGTAACCAGTGCTTACCCCGATCATCCCGACCTGGTAAATCATCCGGTACGATATTTAATCGTGAGTCCGCCTCAGTTTGTAAATTCTTTGCAAAGTTTCATTACTTGGAAAACCCAAAAGGGTTTTGATGTGGTTTTAGGAAATACAAGTACCATTGGAAGTTCACCTGCTCAGATAAGGTCCTGGATACAAACCCAATATGCCGATACCTTGGATGGAAAATCAGTTCCAAGTTTTCTGATATTGGTAGGCGATATTGCTCAGGTTCCAGCTTCACAAACGGGTATTCGCACAGCCAGAGCCACCGATTTGTATTACGCCAGTGTAGATGGCGATATGTTTCCCGATATGTATTATGGGAGGCTTCCTGCCCAAGATACTGTACAGTTATTGGCTATGGTTGCTAAAATATTACTTTACGAGAAGTACCAATTTACCGACGATTCATTTTTGGACCAAGCAACCCTCATTGCTGGTGCCGATCCCATCTGGAACCCTAGGGTGGCTCAACCTACCGTAAAATACGGTACCGAGAACTATTTCAATGCCATTCAGGGCTATTCGGTGGTAAACAGTTATTTGAATAGTTATACCGATTGTTATACAAATGAAAAGGTTTCAGTTGGTTTTATAAATTATACCGCGCATTGTTCGCAAATTTCGTGGGCCAATCCCGTACTTACGGCTGATAATGTATCCAGTTTTATCAACCATGGAAAATACCCGTTAGCAGTTGGCAATTGTTGCACTTCGGGCGATTTTAGTATCGGAACGTGTATTGGCGAAGCTTGGGTACGGAATCCTTCGGGAGGAGCCATCGCCTACCTGGGTAGCGTTCCTGATACCTATTGGTGGGAAGATTTTTATTGGGCAGTGGGTGCCCACGATCCCGTTTATAACAGCTATCCTACGGTTGAAGGCAGTTCATTGGGAATGTTCGATGCCCCCTTTAGTTCAGATTATGTGACAACCGGAGCCTTGCTTTTTTCCGGGAACTTAGCGGTTACCGAGGCGCATAATCAAGGATACACCAGTGATGTGGATTCAAAATACTATTGGGAAGCCTACCATTGCCTTGGTGATCCTTCGTTGATCCCGTATTTCCGTAAAGGGCGAATTCAAACGGTAGTCCACCCGCCCAGGTTGGAATCAGGGGTTGGAGAGTTTATTGTTGAAGCCATGGAAGGTTCAACCGTCACACTTTCCACCAAAAGTGGGATGTTGGCCACTGCACAAGTTTCGGGTTTAGGTAGCACAACCCTTTTTTTTGATACCCAATTTGAGGGCGATTCGGTGCATCTGGTGGTTACAAAACCAAGCCATCAACCTTATATTATTGATGTTCCGGTTACAGTTTCAGATAAAGCCTATTTGGCTTTAAAGTCATTTCTGGTAGATGATGAAATGGGAAACAACAACGGGTTGGCCGACTTTAATGAAAGTATGTTCCTGAATTTGACTGTTGAAAATATCGGGGCGGCCACATCTGAATTTATCGAGGTGAATATACAAACGGAAAACCCTCTTATTGTTTCTTACAACGGAACAATTTTCTCGCATGATTCTTTAGGAATTGGTTCAGTCTTCTCGTTAAATAAAGTAATCGAAATCAGAATTACCGATTCGGTACCCGATCAAACAGAAGTTTGGTTCAATGTACAGCTTTCCGATAGTTTCCCCGGGCTTCCCCGGAGGTATTATAACTATCAACGGCCATTGCTCATCAATGCACCGGTTCTGAAGCTAATACCCAACTTAATTGTTGACGATTTTTATGGAAATGGCAATAATCTGGCCGATGCCGGAGAATCGTTAACGTTATCGGTGAGTTTTACCAATGCAGGGCATGCTATGGTCAGTTCAACTATTCAGATGCAAAGCTTATTTGGAAATTCTGTCTCCACGATTGACCCCGGCAGTTTTTATTTCAATCAAATACTTCCCGGAGATACCCTGACAGCATCCTTTGACATTGCAGTTTTAAATACAACGGCTACCTGCGATTCGTTACAAGTTGCACTTACAAATGGCATTTACCTGGATCAAAACATTTTTTTGTTGTCCATCGGGTTCGATTCCATCGTCCAATTAGGAAACGGGGAACAACTTTTGGGCGAATATCCTTTCAACAATTATTATAAAAACAACCGGACCCAAATCCTCTTTAAAAAGGAGGAAATGTACCAGGGGAACCAACTATTGAAAGCCGTCTGGTTTAACTTTTCGGATATAACCTCAGATGCTTCATTCCGTGATCTTCCAAATTTCACCGTCAAACTGATATCGGCTCCATTGGAGCAATTATCTACTTTTGTGGATATGCAACAGGCACAAACCCTTTTTGATACCTCAATTTTTATGTTACCAAACCAAATCGGTTGGTATCAAATCAACTTTACTGATGCTTATTGGATGCTTGCGCCCGAAAACCTGATCCTCGAAATTAATTGGGGAACTTCCGATAACTATGCACCAAGCCTTAACCGGACAAAGGTGTATGGACATTCAACTTCTTTTAATTCGGTTGTTTTTGGTGAAGATGACAATACATATCCGGCACCATTTGCAGGCGTTTCAAAATGGAGACCCAATGTGCAATGGATTTATGACACCTTAGCCGTGACAAATGTGGAGGTAAAAGGTGATTTGCCTCTTGATGGAACTACCTCTGTCAGCAATTGCCAGATAAATATCGGTGATGATATTTTGTTTTCTGATACCTTGGGGCGGGTTAAATACTTTAGCACAAAATGGTCCGAGGCTCTTACCGTTTCGGCTCAGGCCTATGGATATCGTGATACACTTTTCAGTTATTTTAAGGAAGCTCCTTATAGCTTTATTCTCATTGAATTGAAAAGAAACCCCCAAACCATTTTTGTGGTTAAGAACCAATGGGGAATGCCCATTGCAGGTGCAAATATTACACTAAACGCGCATGTTGCAACTACCAATAGCCAAGGGACTGGAGAAACATTTGCTGCTCAAACAGGAATATTTTCTACCTATATTATTACCAAAGAGGGGTACCACACGATAACAGATTCTATTCTGCCAGATTCTTCCATAGAAGTGATAGAAATTACCTTGTCCAATGATTTTGCCGATGCGCATTTTGTAGTGCTTGATTCCAGAAATCAACCGATTCAAGGAGCCATGCTTTTGGTGGATGGCCAACCGGTTTATTCCGATTCCATGGGTTCAGCATTTGCAACTGATTTGGTGCAAGGTCTGCACACTATTTCTATTCACCACATTGGGTACCAAACTTATGATGGAGCTATTTTAGTTGGGGATATTGATACTTCTTTCACATTTGTATTAGCCACTCTTGGTACCGTGAATTTCACGGTTACCGATGGTTGGCAGCCCCTAGCCAATGCAAGGGTGATTTTTAATGACGATACCCTGTTTACAAATCCGTTGGGTAATGTTTCTAAAACTCAGGTTCTGGAAGGAAGTTATTTTTGGAATATCTCAGCTACCGGATATTATTCAACTGCTGACACACTTCAAATGTTTGGATCGGATACCAGTATCCATATTGCATTGGCACCCATTCCCGATGTGATTCTTTTTGTATATAATGGGAAAGTACCGTTGGTCGGGATTCCGGTGGATATCAATCAACAAACCCATGTAACAGATAGTTTCGGGCTTATCAAGTTGGTGGATTTTGGTTTAGGCGGGTTTGACTATGGAATACAGTTAGCGGGTTATTATCCGGTTTCGGGTCATTTTAGTTCCACAAATTCCGATACCCTGCTATCCATAAAAATGAATGAAATCGCAGATGCAAAAATCATCGTCACACACCAGGGGATTGAGGTTGGGGGTGCTTTAGTTGTATTGAATTCTGATACTTTGGTTAGTGATTTTACTGGTGTAGCTACTTTTGTTGATTTGGGAACAGGCGATTTTAATGTTCTTATCCGCAAAGAGGGTTTTTATGACATTGAAACCGATATTCAAATTGAAAATTGCGATACGGTTTTTAATTTCGGATTGCAGAGAATCCCCGAAATCACATGGCAAATTACAAGTAGCGGAACACCCGTGGATAGCGCGATTATCTTATTTGATAGTGTTACACATATTACCGATATTTTTGGACAGATACAATTATATGAACCCATTCAAGGTTGGTATTCCTATCAAGTTTCAAGAACAGGTTACTTTTCCATTTCCGATTCTCTTTCTGTGGGAGAGGGTGATACTACGGTGCATTTGGAAATTGAAAAGATGTTGGAATTATTATTCACAATTACCGATGGTATAAGCCCAATAAGCCAGACTCTGGTTAATTTAGATGAAAATAAGATGCTTACAGATGACAATGGAGATGCACTATTTCAAGGGCTGTATCATGGAAAGTACCATTATTCGGTTATAAAAACAGGATATTCCGCCAAAGAAGATTCCATTGATCTATCTACCGGTTTTACTCATGAATTTGTATGGCTGGAGGAGGAAAACTATCAGGTATCGTTTAAAGTGACTGATGAATTAGGAAACCCCATGGCTGGGACTCTTGTCGCTTGTGCCGATTTTGAATCCCTGACCGATTCTTTGGGTGTGGCTATCCTGTCTCCATTCTCCCCCAACCAAACCTATAGTTATACCATTTATAAAACCGGTTATGTAGCGGCATCAGGTGATTTTACCATCCCGAATGCCGACCTTTTTATCGAACTACAACTGGAACTGGAAACATTTGATGTTACCTTTAACATACTCGATGAACAAGGGACTGTTCAAGGAGCCTCAGTGACCTTCGACCAAAAGGTAAAAACCACTGGACCAGAAGGTATTGTTGTTTTTTATGATTTGCTGCCAGCCGTGAACATGCAATATATTGTACGAAAAACGGACACCCATATCCCGGATACAGGATTTGTAACCTTTCAATCTGATACATTAATTGTTGTTCCTCTGGCGTTATTGTCCAATCCTGAATGGAAACCGAACGTATTTCTGGCGTATCCAAATCCAACCCACAAGGTTTTATATCTTTTGGCAAGTTGTTTTGAATCAGGTAGCCGTTTCCAGGTATATAACGCCCAGGGTTTGCTCATCAGCCATGGAACATTGGAAAACCCTCAAACCAGAATTGAACTTCCGGATGTACCTGTGGGTTCTTATGTTATAAAGGTAATTTGTAGTTCCTATACCATGCAAAAAGTATTTATGGTATATTAGATAATTAAAAACTACATCGAAAGGCCTGTTATTCAATATTACTAAGGAGTATCCGTGTAGGTTAAATTATTCAGAAATAATAAGTTCCAATAAAAACGTTTTAACCGATTTTAAAGGTTACATTTGAGGTTTAATAGAAAGTAGCCATCATGTTTGAAAAGAAGCCCAGTACCTTTAAATCTCCCGACCTATCAAAAATGCAAGAAGTAGTAATCGACTTCAGAACAAAGATTTACATTTCGATGGACGAAGATCCGATTAAGGCAAAAAAGAAATACATTTCACGCCATAACTCCAAGTTTGAATAACCCATTCTTGAAAACTTATTTCCCTGAAACCCTTTATTAATCCAATTTGTAGCTTGATATCCAAATTCATGTAAACCTTGTTTCCACAAGTCGGGTATCAAGATTACAGGGTTGGTCATTAGCTAAAAGACTAAAAACTTAATAGTCTAATTGTTCTTGTCTCTAATCTCTAATCTCTAATCTCTTGTTTCTTGTCTCATATCTTGATACTGACTACTTGATACTAAAATATCCATTCTGCTAACTAAGCGACATAGAAATATGTATGTAAAGCACTTTCAAGGGACGTAAATATGCAATGAATTCTTTTTACTTTCGGCCAGTCTGAATCTGTAACCTTTTATGGTTTCCGGTGACAGATAGGTAATTAATATTCCAAAAGCAAACTAAAATGAAAACGAAATTGAGTATGTTGTTGGTTCTTGGCTTGGCAATGGCTTCGTGTAACCAAAAATTTGTAAACAATCAAAGCATGGAAAACCCATTATTGACAAAATTCGATACCCCATTCGAGGTTCCTCCTTTTGAAAAAATAAAAGCGGAACATTACCTTCCGGCCTTCAAAGAGGCAATGAAACAGCAAAAAATAGCGGTCGAAAAAATTGTAAATAATGCCGAAGAGCCAATCTTTGAAAATACCATCGAGGCTTTTGAAAACAGTGGAGCCTTGTTGGAACAGGTGGGAAATGTTTTTTACAATATTACCGAAGCAGCTACAAACGATGAACTCCAAAAAATCTCGGAAGAGTTGGCCCCATTGGTAGCCGAACACTCCGACGACATAAGCATGAATCAGGAATTGTTCATCAAAGTGAAAAGCATTTATGATAAAAAAGACCAATTGCCACTTTCGGTGGAACAGATCACGCTTTTAGATAAAATGTACAAAGGATTTGTCCGTGGGGGTGCCAACCTTGATGAAACGGCAAAAACACGCTTCCGCGAGATAAATAAAGAACTTTCGGTGTTGTACCTGAGATTCAGCAACAACGTGTTGCAAGAGAATAACCGGTTCCAGTTGGTGGTTAACGATTCTGCTGATTTGGCAGGCCTTTCTGAATCATCTGTTGCCGCTGCATCCGCAACTGCCAAAGAAAAAGGACTTGAAGGGAAATGGGTATTTACCATCCAAAAACCAAGTTTGTTGCCCTTCCTCGAAAGTTCGCAAAACAGGGAGCTCCGCGAGAAAATGTTTAAGGCTTACACCTTGAAAGGCGACAATAACGACTCCATCGATAACAAAGAGCTGATATCAAAAATGGTAAATCTTAGGCTAGAAAAGGCTAAATTATTGGGTTTCGGTAACTTCGCTTCATTTATTTTGGATAAAAACATGGCCAAAACAACTGATCAAGTGTATGCATTGTTGAACAAATTGATGCCAAAAGCATTGGACGTAGCCAAACAAGAGGTTGCCGATATGCAGGAAATCATAAAATCGGAAGGGCATTCTTTCAAGTTGGCACCCTGGGATTACGATTATTATGCTGCAAAAGTTAAAGAGCAGAAATTTGCTTTAAACGAAAACCAGATACGGCCATACATGAAATTGGAAAATGTCCGCGAAGGAATGTTCTGGGTAGCCAACCAATTGTATGGAATCACATTTACCCGTTTAGAGAATATGCCTGTTTATCATCCCGATGTGGAAGTATTCGAGGTGAAGGAAGAGACTGGGCAGCATGTGGGAATTCTATACCTGGATTATTTTCCGAGGGATTCAAAAAGGGCAGGAGCCTGGTGTACCTCGTTTAATACTGAGAAATATATCAATGGGAAGCGGATAGACCCAATCATGTCTATTGTTTGTAATTTTTCAACTCCAATTGGCAACAATCCCGCATTATTATCGGTAGATGAAGCCGAGACCCTGTTTCATGAATTCGGACACGCTTTAGACGGTTTATTTGCCAACAAGCATTATGGAAGCTTGGGCACACCCCGCGATTTTGTGGAACTTCCTTCACAGATTATGGAAAACTGGGCCTTTGAGCCCGAAGTGTTAAACCATTACGCGTTGCATTATCAAACGAACGAACCCATGCCCAAGGAATTGATTGAGAAGATACAAAATGCAGGAAAATTTAATCAGGGATTCGTAACTACGGAATATATTGCCGCCTCCCTTCTTGACATGGATTGGCATACCATTGCTGAGCCCAGAATATGGGATGTTAACGCTTTTGAAAAAGAATCCATGTCGAAGATAGGGCTCATTGATGAAATATTGCCACGGTACCGTAGCACCTATTTCCTTCATATATTTTCGGGCGATGGTTATGCCGCAGGTTACTACAGCTACATTTGGGCCGAAGTCCTTGATGCCGATGCTTTTGAAGCATTTAAAGAACATGGTTTGTTCGATAAAACAACCGCGGCCACTTTCCGTACCAATGTCCTTGAACTTGGAGGGACTGAGGATGCCATGAATTTGTATAAAAAATTTAGAGGCACCGAACCTAAAATTGAACCTTTGTTGGAACGCAGGGGTCTGAACTAAAAATTCAGCAGTTAATAGTAATGGCTTGAGAATTACGGTTTTTAAAACGGTATTCTCAAGTTTTTTTTATGTTTCTCAGGATAACTGGGCAGTTATACATAAAAAATATCATCTAAAATCATGGATTATCAATTATTATTTTAAATTTGTTATAAATAACCTTCGTTGCATCTTAATGAGGGGCATTGATTTACTAACATTTTTATTTTTTTACGATTATGAACATTTATGTAGGCAACCTAAATTACAAGGTTCAGGAGAACAAACTAAAAGAAGTATTTGATGATTATGGTACAGTTGAATCTGTAAAAATCATTCAAGACAAAGCAACGGGCCGTAGCAAGGGATTTGCATTTGTTGAAATGCCGAACGATGCCGAAGGTCAAGCTGCCATCGACGGACTTAACAGTTCTGAATTTATGGGACGTAAATTGGTGGTAAACCAAGCCAGACCAAAAGATCAGTAATAACCTTTAATTGTTATGTATATGCAAACTGGTACAGTCAAATGGTATAACGAAACAAAAGGTTTTGGTTTCTTAGTTGATGAGCAACAGAAAGATGTTTTTTTGCACCGTTCTGGATTAATTGGCAAACAAATACTTCAGCCAGGAACAAAAGTTGAATTTGAAATTAAAGATGGGGAAAAAGGTCCGGTAGCTGTAAAAGTGAAAGTGATCAAATAACATAAAAAAAACCCGGTAACTCCGGGTTTTTTTATATCATAAGGTTTTAATTAGCATCCTCCGCAGCAACCACCACTTCCACAGCCATCGGTAGAACAGCCGGTTCCACAGCTTTCAGCCAATTCTTCAGGTTTGGGGTCACGTACTTCAATTACTTTGCCTTTGAAATGCAAATCTTCACCAGCCAATGGGTGGTTAAAGTCCATTTTCACAATAGATTCGTTCGATTCCACTACAATTCCATGTAAACGGTTTCCGTAACTATCCATCATTGGAATGGTATTACCCACGGCAATCAGTTTTTCATCTACTTTACCATCCACTTCAAAAGCTTCCATGGGTACATCCACAATGGCTTGCTCGGTAACAGGGCCATAAGCTTCTTCGGCAGTAAGTTTAAAATCAAAACTGTCGCCAACAGCTAAACCGGCCAGGTTTTTTTCAAAATGCTCCAGCATCCGGCCTTTGCCATATAAAAAGGTTAGGGGATTATCTTTTTCAACTTTTTCAATAAGTTGTGCATCGGTGTCATCGTATTTTAACTCATAAACAACCGAAACCATTTTTTCTTCTGCAATGTTCATCTTAATATCCAAGGTTTAATTTATACTCTTTTTGCTGCGAAATATAATTCATTCAAAAACGGTGCAAAGTAACATCCAAATAATCGTTATTCAAAATTTTTCTAAATAAGAATTTGGCATTTGAAATGTAAATACAATCAAGTGACTGTTAATGTTTTGTTAAAAATATGGACAAAAGGAGCTAAAGTAAATTTTAGCAATTTTTAAAAATATATAAAAGGTGAAGCACTATTTTTACATTTGGAAAACTTAAATTCAATCGAAATGAAAATTGCCTTTAAAGATATTGAAGAAAAGAATCTCTCTGAGGTCAAGAAAATCTATGACTGGTATATTCAAAATTCTACAGCTACTTTTCATACGGAACCAATCACCGTTGAGCAGCTTAAGGAGTTTATTTTCATCCTACATCCCATCTACAAATCGTACCTTATTTATGAAGCAAATAATGTGGCTGGTTATTGTTTCCTTACCTATTACAAAAAGCGGCAGGCTTATGACCGAACCGCCGAAATTACCATTTATTTGAAGCAGGATTCTTGCCAGAAAGGGATTGGTAAAGTGGCATTGCTCCATTTGGAACAAAAAGCCCTTGAAACGGGGATCAGGAATCTGATTGCCATAATCTCCGGCGATAATAGCGGAAGCATACACCTTTTCGAGAAAATGGGCTATTCCAAATGTGCCCATTTCAAAAACGTGGGCGAAAAGTTCGGAAAAGTGCTCGATGTAGTTGCTTACCAAAAAGAACTTTAGTTTTTCCTATAACTGCATGTAATCCGAGTCAAATTGCAACCTTTCCGGTTTACAACCAAAGGATTGAGGCATTTGTCTGAAAATTATAAACCGTATGTTGTGAATTGATAAGCCACCTCAATCCTCTTAAATATTACTTATGGAAATGGCCTTTAAATACGACCATTTCAATCCAATAAATTTAAGAAAACAAAAAGGGTTGCCGAATCTTTTGAAAACTACATATTTCCCATTATCTTAGTAAACTCATACACGTTTATTATACTGCAATTCATATCAAATGGATAATTTTAAAAGCAATATTGTCTCCTTACTCCATGATGTAGAGATATTCTCGGGTTTTGAGGATTCCATTCTTGAAGAATTTGTCGATAATATGAAAGAGGTACATCTTAAAAAAGATGAATCGCTTTTTAAAAAAGGAGACAAAGAAAGCGCGATGTATGTGATAATTGATGGTTCGGTACAGGTACATGACAATGAATATATTTTTACTACCCTCAATAATAAACAGTTTTTTGGGGAATATTCCTTAATTGATTCTTCAGTGCGGTCGGCCACAGTCACAGCGGTTAGAGACACCAAACTTCTTGAACTTCAGCAGTCAACTTTTGATAAAGTTATCCAGAAACGGCCTGAGCTGTGGAAAAATGTTCTGGTTTCGCTTATTAAAAGGTTGCGCGATTACAATATTCTTGAAGAAAAGTTAACCCTTCGGACCTTGGACATTCAAAAGAAGAAGTTTGAAGTAGAAAAGGAAAAGGAAAATATTTCTGCCCAAAAGAAAGAGCTGGAGGCCATTAATGCGACAAAGGATAAATTTTTTACCATCATTGCTCACGACCTGAAAAACCCTTTCAATACGGTGATCGGGATATCTGATGTGCTTCTGAATAAATACGATTCCTATAGCAAGGAAAAAGCCATAGAATATTTGGAGCAGATTAACCGTTATTCAAAAAATGCTTTTAATTTGTTGGAGAATCTTTTACAATGGGCACGTTCACAAACTGGTAGTTTGAAGATTAACTTCCGAAGGGCCAATGTTTCAAATGTGATTGACGAAGTTTACGAACTCTTCACGGTTACGGCTTCTCAAAAGCAGATTCATTTGGTAAAAGAGGTCAATCCGAAATTGCACGGGTATTTTGATGTGGCCATGGTTACCACGGTAGTCCGAAATTTGGTTTCCAATGCCCTAAGATATACGCCCGAACAAGGCAGGATATTAATACGGGCCGATGAAACCGGTGATATGCTGACTATTAAAATCAGCGATAACGGGGGCGGAATTGAACCACAAAAATTGGAATCCCTTTTCAGGATTGATGTCCGCCAGAATTTTGAAGATTCAGACGAAATGGATGGCTCCGGGTTAGGGTTAATTATCTGTAAAGAATTTGTTCTGAAAAATGGAGGCGATATTTGGGTGGACAGCAAATTGAACGAAGGAACATCATTTTTCTTTACCTTACCTAAAGCTCTTTAAATTTTTATAATATTGTAAAAAACTATTGATAGTATATGGCTAACTTAGGATTCACTATTCGCGTTGCCTTGGGAATGCTCCCAAAAACTGATAAAATAGAATCGGCGCAACACGGTTTACAACAAGAATTTGTTAAACTTCAGGAATTTAAAGATTCAGTGCTTCTTCAGGAGTTTCAGGAGTTGAAGAAATTTGTTGAATCGGAAGAATTTTTGACCAACAAGAAAAACATTCTAGGCCTTGACTATAAAAAGACCGAAGAATTTAAAAAGGAACAGAATTATTTTAAGTTATCAAAAAATAAAGAGATTATTAATTATTTCAAGGTTCTTGAATCAGCCGACTATCATCGGTTTCTTGAAGTTGAAAAATCGGAGGAACTAAAAGAGTTCCAAGAGCTTAATTCCTACCTGGAAAGTAAAGCCCATCACGAGATTGTGGAAAAATATGATGCCCGGTTGAAAGAGGAACAGGGGAAACTTAAAACCTATCAACAGCAAAAGAAATCAAAAGCTATTAAGGATCATATTTCAACTTCAAATTCTTCGAAATTGAAACTTCTAAATGAAGTGGTAGGTTCTGAGCAATTGGCAGAATATCAGTCGCTTTTGGAGTTTGTAAATTCAAAACAATTGCAAGAATTTAAAGAAGCTTTGGCTCAACAGTTAGCCCTCGAAATGGCTAAAAAGGAACAGGTTAAACAGCTTTCTAAAAACCCGGAAGTAAAGGCCTTTTTAAAGAAAAAGGAACCCTATGATGATGAAAAGCCATCTTTGGTTGCTGAATATGAAGAGTTAAAAGCGTATGTTCAATCATCGGACTATCCAAAACAACTTGATACGTTGCGGTACAAAAATACGGACCAATTTGTCAAAGAATCGAGATTTAAGACCTTGGCTAAAGACACCAAGCTTGTTCAATATTTCAAGTTTGAATCTTCGGCTGAATACAAAACCTACCTTCAGTTCAATGATTCGAAGGAGTGGACTGCTTATCAGGAATTGGAAGCTTATGTAACATCACCCCTTTACCAGGAGAATATTGAAAAATCAAAGTATTCAAATAGTGATGAATACAAAAGTGAAGAACGGTTCAACCAATTAAAAATCAACGACAGCATCAAGTTCTGGCAGAGGTATGGTTCCTCAAAACCCTTTGGTCAGTTTTTGAAAACATCGGATTCCGCTTTATTAAAAGAATTTGAATCGTTGAAAGAACTGGTTACCTCTGATAAGTTTCAGGAATATAAATCGTACATGCTTGATAAGCAGAAATGGCAAAAAACCGAAGAATTTACCAAAGAATCCAGGTTTCTGGAATTGAAAAATTCAGAAGATATAAAATGGTATGCATCGGTGGTAGGCTCAACCAAGTTCAATGAATTGAATGCCTGGCGGCTCACCTTTGAAGACGATTTTACCTCAGGAAAAGTGGATGAAGAAAAGTGGATGAACAGTTACTTCTGGGGAAAAATGCTTCTCAACGACCGCTATGTATTGGCTGGCGATAAACATTATTACACCAACAACAAAAACGTGGAGTTGAACGGGACCACTCTTAAAATTATAACCAAAAAAGAAAATTCCAAAGGTAAGGTATGGCATCCGGTTCATGGTTTTTTCGAAAGAGATTTTGAATACACCTCGGGCATGTTGAGCACCGCGCATAGTTTCAGACAAAAATACGGCAAATTTGAAGCGAAAATCAAGATAGATGCTAACTTCCCTGTCTATCAAGCTTTCTGGTTGAAAGGTGAAAAAATATTACCCGAAGTGGATGTTTTCAAATTCAACATGGACAAGCGGAACCGCTTCCAGATGTCGAACATTTGGGGTGATGCCAACGATTTTAAGAAAGCACGGAAAGCAACTTCAAAAATTAATGGAAGTGCTTTTGCCAAGGATTATTTTATCTATTCCCTGGAGTGGAGCCCTGAAAAATTGATATGGAAAATAAACGGGATGGAAGTATTTACTACCACTTCAGGAATTCCTGAAGAACCTTTGTATATGATGCTTTCAGCAGGAATTCAAAACAATACAGCCACCGAACAGTTGCCATCTGCTTTTGAAATTGACTGGGTACGTTGTTACGAAAAAGTTTAAAACTCTGTATTGATATTTATATCTTTGGAGGCTGCTTTTGCAGCCTTTTCTCTTTTTAATGGTTCCATATCATTTTTAATTTATATGATTGATAAAAAGGATTTTAGGATTGTTTTTATGGGTACACCTGAGTTTGCTGTTGAAAGCCTGAAGGTGTTGTTGGAAAGCGGGTTTAATGTGGTAGCTGTGGTAACAAGCCCCGATAAACCTGCTGGCCGGGGGCAACAGCTTAGCCAATCAGCAATAAAAACATTTGCTTTGGAAAAAAATATTCAGGTGTTGCAACCCGCCAATTTGAAGGATCCTAATTTTTTTGATCAGATGAAAGCCTTCCAAGCTGATTTGAATGTGATAGTTGCATTCCGGATGTTACCAGAAAAAATATGGAACATGCCCCGGTTGGGTTCTATAAATCTGCATGGTTCTCTATTGCCTCAATACCGGGGTGCTGCTCCCATCAATTGGGCAGTAATCAATGGTGAAAAAGTTACCGGGGTTACTACATTCTTCTTAAAGCATGAAATTGATACAGGTGACATCCTTTTTCAAAAAGAAATACCCATTGAGGTTAGTGATGATGCGGGCTCTGTTCATGATAAACTGATGATTGATGGTGCTAAACTGTTGTCAAAAACGGTGGATGTAATTTGGCAAGGGCAGTACACTGAAATTCAGCAAAGTAAATTGCAAGCCTCGGAACTGAAACATGCACCCAAAATATTTAAAGAAGACTGTAAAATCAATTGGAATCGCGAACTGATTTCGATTCAGAATCTAGTCAGGGGATTGAGCCCTTATCCAGCCGCATGGACCTATTTTGAAAACGGGGCTGGACAGCAAATCATGTGCAAGATTTACCGGACTAAAATAGAAGAGGTTGCTCATGCACATTTGAATGGGACACTTCTTTCAGATGATAAAAGTTACTTGAAGGTGGCTGTTGCAGATGGTTTCCTGTTTATAGAGGACATCCAAATCTCGGGAAAAAAACGGATGCCCATCTCCGAATTCCTGAATGGGTTCAAAGAGATTAAAAAATATAAGGCAGTTTAGAACCAACTAAACTGCCTTATAAATAGATGATTTATTTAGTAAGCTTTAGCAAAAAGCACTCTTTGATTTGAGGGTTTTCCGGAAAAGATACAAGTTCCATTTTCTAAAGGATTGTTAACAGGAATACAACGGATGGTGGCTTTGGTAGCCTCTTTAATTTTATTCTCTGTTTCAGTAGTTCCATCCCAATGCGCATAAACAAACCCACCTTTGTTTTCAATAATATCAGTAAATTCTTCCCAGGTATCAACGGCGTATGTTTTTTGTTCTCTGAGTTTTAAAGCTTTCTGATAGATATTTTCCTGAATATCCTCCAAAAGTTGCTTTACGGTTTCTACAATGTTTTCCTGCGATATAGTTTGTTTTTCCAGAGTATCACGCCGGGCAATTTCTATGGTATCGTTTTCCATATCACGGGCTCCAAAAGCTAACCGGACAGGCACTCCTTTTAACTCATATTCAGCAAATTTCCAGCCTGGTTTGTGGGTGTCACGATCATCGAAAAGCACCGATATTCCGGCAGCCTTCAATTGATTTTTGATTTTGTTTCCAGCTTCGCGCATAATCTCATACTGGTCATCTCCTTTGTAAATAGGTACAATCACTACCTGGTTGGGGGCCAATTTCGGGGGTAATACCAATCCGTGATCATCGGAGTGCGACATTACTAAAGCTCCCATCAGCCGGGTTGAAACGCCCCATGATGTAGCCCATACATAATCCAATTTGCTCTCCTTGGAATTGAACTTTACGTCGAAAGCCTTGGCAAAATTTTGTCCCAAAAAGTGAGAGGTTCCTGATTGTAAGGCTTTGCCATCCTGCATCATGGCTTCAATGGTATAAGTATCGATGGCTCCGGCAAAACGTTCGTTTTCGGTTTTTACCCCTTTTATTACAGGAACAGCCATAAATTTCTCAGCAAATTCGGCATAAACATTAATCATCCGGATAGTTTCTTCTATGGCTTCTTCCTGGGTGGCATGGGCCGTGTGACCTTCTTGCCATAAGAATTCGGCAGTACGTAAAAACAAACGGGTACGCATTTCCCAACGCACTACATTTGCCCACTGGTTGATTAAAATAGGGAGATCGCGATAGGATTGAATCCAATTCTTATAGGTGCTCCAAATAATGGTTTCTGATGTAGGGCGGACAATCAACTCTTCTTCCAATTTTGCTTCAGGGTCAACTTCAATTCCCGAACCATCGGCTTTGTTTTTTAACCGGTAATGGGTAACCACGGCACATTCTTTGGCAAATCCTTCAACATGGCTGGCTTCTTTGCTAAAAAATGATTTGGGAATAAATAATGGAAAATAAGCATTCACATGACCTGTTTCTTTAAACATGGTATCTAACGCAGCTTGCATTTTTTCCCAAATCGCATATCCATAAGGTTTTATCACCATGCAGCCGCGCACAGCGGAGTTCTCAGCCAGGTCGGCTTTAATCACCAACTCGTTGTACCATTGCGAATAGTTTTCTTCCCGTGTTGTTAAAAATTTCCCCATAATTCAGTTTGGTATAGTATTTGTCTTAATTAAACCGTTGATTTGGCTGCAAAGTAAATCATAATATTTATATTTAAAAACTTTAACAAGTTGCCGATTATGAAAAATTTCCTACCCATATTATTAATTTGTTCAACAGGTTCATTGTTTTTGAATTCGTGCGTTACTTTATCTCCGGGATACACCAACGATGTTTATTTTAACCCGGATACAGACCAAGAACCAGTAGGGAACAAGCAAGCTAAAGTTGAAAAACGGAATCAACCAAAAGACAGCTTGTACATGGACACTTTACCTGAAGGCGAAAACCTGAATGGTGATTATTCAGAATATGCTGATCGGTTACGTAAATTTCATGACGATGAATATGAGGGTGAATATTATGAGGAAGAGGAAGTTGTGGATAATGATTGGCAGGTAAGTATGAATTTTGGTTTCTCTCCTTTTGGAGCAGGTTGGGGTTTTAATATAGGTTACGGATATCCTTACTATTATGGGTACCCGTATTATGGTTACCCTTATTGGGGTTATAATCCATGGTTCGATCCTTTTTATAGTTGGTATTATCCCTATTATTGGTATTATCCGTGGTATTACGATCATTTTTATTGGCATTCTCCTTATTATGGTTATTATGATGGGTATTGTGGATGGCCTTATTATGACCAAGACAATGAGGACCGCGGGATTGTTTATGGGCACCGTGGAAATGGCACCATCAACAATGAAAGTTCCAATACAAATATGAATGGAGGTAATGGCCGTAAAGCAGCGAATTCATCGGGAAGTGCTTCTGAAAGTGGAGAAACAACTTTAAGTGGCAATGGATTAAATGGGACAAATTCCAGTTTTGGAAGTTCAAGTGCTGAGAAATTAAATACAAATCTTTCTGACCGATTATCAAATCAGGGTTCAACTAGCAATGGTGGAAAGGTTATTTCAACTACAAGAACTACTTCAAGTACAGGAAATAAAGGTTCGGCAGGTTCAACTCCTAGCTTTACCCGAACGAAATCTCAATCGTCGAAAGAGTTAAGTTCCGGGAGAACACGTTCCGGTTACACCCCAAGCTACAGCCGTCCGAGGTCATCATCAACACAAACTTATAATAACTCAGGATATAACACCCGGACTAACACAGGAAATACTACATTAAGTGGGAATAACAGTTCAACAACTAGAAATTCTAATTCAAGCTACACCCGTCCGCAAAGTACCAATTCCTCATCGACGCCTACTTATAATAACTCTAGAAATAATTCATCAACATCGGCTCCTTCCCGTAGCGGGAATAGTTCATCAAGTACCACAACCACGCCCCGAAGTCCAAGTAACTCATCGGGAAGCAGTTACTCAGCACCTAGAACCAACAGTTCATCGGGTAGTTCCAGCAACCGTTCGTCAGGTTCGGGTAGCTCAACAACACGTTCAAGTAGCAGTTCATCAGGTTCTAGTTACTCGGCTCCAAGGTCAAGTGGGAGTTCATCAGGTTCTAGCTATTCTGCACCACGTTCCAGCGGATCATCGTCCTCAGGTACTTCCAGAAGTTCTGGTTCCTCAGGTAGTTCTTCCGGTTCGGGTGGTAAAAAAAGATAAGTCAGGAAGCTAGGATTTTGTTTTATAACTGAAAATTGTTTACCGGAAATGTTTGGTTTAACTACTGATAGACGGATTAATTTCTGAACCTCACAAATTTAAAACTTTGACACTTATGAGACACATTTATATATCAATAATCTTAGTGTTGCAAATTGGGATAGCCAGTTCGCAAAACGAAGTAGATGCTTTAAGGTATTCTCAATTTGAGCCAGTGGGTACTGCCCGTTTTGTATCCATGGGTGGAGCCTTTGGGGCATTGGGAGGCGATGTTTCTGTTATGGCCTCAAATCCTGCGGGTATCGGAGTTTACCGTCGGGGCGATATGGTTTTTTCCATGGCCTGGAATTCTCAAAAAGTTTCTTCTGATTATATTGGCTCAAAAAGTACGGCAACAGATGTTGATTTTAAACCTTCAAATATTGGTTATGTTGGAGTTATGAAGGGTTTGGAATCCTCACCTTGGAAATATGTTAACTTTGGGTTTGGCTATAACCAGTTAATGGATTATCAATCGAAGGTTTCCATTCATGGAGTAAACCCCATTGGTTCCATCTTGCATTATGAAACACTTCAAATAAATCAAGGACAAAGCAGGAATGACAATGCCTATTATTTAGCTGATGCCATTTTTTTCGATTCCACCAGCAATCATTATGTAAATGATTATCAAGATAATGATAGTTATGAGAATGAACAGGAACATCAGTTCTCAAGTTCAGGGTATGCCGGTGAATATGACTTTACATTTGCAGCCAACTATGAAGATCAATGGTTCTTTGGTGCTACGGTAGGATTTCAACGGATTCGGTATGAACAGGAAATTATTCATTCCGAGAATCCAATTGACGACATTGCATTACAATCTTTAACATCGGATAATTATCTGAAAACAAGAGGGAATGGATTAAACCTAAAGGTAGGTTTCATCTATAAAATAAACCAAATGATCCGTTTGGGAGGAGCTTTTCATACACCAACTATTTACAATTTCAGGGATGATTTTTGGACCAATGTAAATGCCCGCATTAGATATGAGGATGGGGAAATTTCAAACAATATGGGAGAGTCCCCTTTGGGATATTTTAACTGGGAATATGCTTCCCCATTAAGGTTGATGGGTAGTGCTGCGGTAGTTATTGGTAAGTATGGGACTGTTTCGGCCGAATATGAATATATCAGTTATTCGAGCATGAGCCTCAGTTCATCGGATCATTCTTTTAATTCGGAAAACAACATGATTGATAGCTTGTACCAAGGTACACATAATGTAAGGTTAGGAGGGGAGCTGCGTTTTGGAATTTTAAGTGTAAGAGGAGGATTTCAGTATTATGGAAGCCCATTCAAACCGTTTGCCAGCAACCACGATGCATATAAAATGATATATTCGGGCGGGATTGGCTTAACGGGAGAGAACCTGTATGTTGATTTGGCTTATCAATATACAGCCCAAAATGAAAGATATTTTATGTACAACTGGGAAGGGAGCGGGGCCGACCTTGAAAAATTCAAATCGAAATACATAGCCGCAGTTGGTTTTAGGTTTTAATTCATGGTTGATTGTTAGATGGAATCCTGTGGAAGTATTTTCACAGGATTTTTTATTGGCCCAAATATTCGTTGAGAAGCTTGGTAAATTCAATCCGATTGATAGGTTTGGCTATAAAATTGGAGCATCCGGCTTTTAAACAGGTTTTTTTGTCTTCATTTAATGCATTTGCTGTTTGGGCAATAATTGGCTTGGTAAAACCAAGTAACCGTATTTTCTTTGTAGCTTCAATGCCATCGAGGCGTGGCAGCCTGATGTCCATTAAAATTAAATCAATATCAGGGTTTAGCCTGACTTGGTTCAGTGCCTCAAAACCATCTCCGGCATAAATTATTTTAACTCCAAAAGGTAGGATAATGGTTTCAATATAGCTTTGGCTGAACGATTCATCTTCAACCAGTAATATTTTTTTGTTTTTCCAATTGAAAATTGTTGGCTCAACTGAAGGGGCTACCGATACTACAGGTGCCTGAGTTGGCTTGTAGGGAATGGTAAAATAGAACGACGAACCAATATTTGGTTTGGAATCGAACCAGATATTTCCACCCATAAGTTCAACAAACCCTTTGCAAATAGACAATCCCAGGCCGGCTCCTTCAAAATTCCGAGAATATCCTTCCTCGGCTTGCCCAAACCTTTCAAAGACCAGGTGGTGCTTTTCGGGGGCAATTCCAATCCCCGTATCTTTTACATGGAACTGAATGAATTTTTCGTTTAATTGGTATCCAATTTCAATGATTCCGTAACTGGTAAATTTTAGCGCATTTTGGATCAGATTGGTCAAAATCTGTTGTAGTCTTGAACCATCACATAATACATATGATTCTGACCCCTGAAGCGGGAGCAGGGTTTTAATTTCTACCTCATCGTTTGTATTAAAGTCGGGGGCAATGGTATGCAACGATTCAATAATTATTTGATTGATATCGTACTCTTTCTCAGTCACTTTAGCTTGACCCACTTCTAGTTTTGAAATATCCAGAATATTATTGATGATTTTTAGCAGCTGGTTGCTCGATTTGTAAATCATGTCCAGATAATACCTTTGTTTATCAGGCGGTTGGGTGGTATTTTGCAGCAACTCGCTAAACCCGTTTATGGAATTCATGGGTGTACGTATTTCATGCGACATATTTGCCAAGAATGCCGATTTCAATTTGTTGTTCTCTTCTGCCTCTTCTTTGGCATTGATGAGGTCAATTTCTGAATTCCGACGGTAAATACTTAATGCATAAAGACTCGACAGTTGTTTTAGTACCTCAATATCTGTTTCATTATAAGGGCGATCGCTTCCAGAGACATAAATCTGGCCAATTAATTCGTTGTTAAAAATTGCGGGTACCATTAAGCAATTCTCCCGGGTCATGGTACATTCCAGAATCTGGTTCTCTTTCAAAAAGCTTTTCAGATGATTCGATAAGAATGGGACTTTTTTAGCCTTAATAAAGTTATTGATGCAAGGAACATTATCGCTTTTATGGCAAGGCTCCATGCCTTTATATTGGGTTTTTAAAGAATAGTTTTCAAAAGCCTTCCATTCCAGGTTTTTTGTTTCGTTGTTTGCTGCTGAAACAAACCCTGTTGAACTCTTTGTAATAGATAGCGAAGTGAGTAAAATCCGTTTGGCAATATTTTCTTCAGATAGTTCTGGCAGAAGGATGTTTTGGGCAATTTCAGCAATAACCCTGTTGATGGAAGCCTCTTTTTTAAGTGCTTTTTCAATATTTTTACTTTCTGAAATATCACGATAAGTAATAACTGCACCAGCTAACTGATTGTTTTTATCATAAACCGGGTAGGTCATGGTTAAAATGCTGGGGCCGTTTTTTACCGAACGGACAGTCCGGTGCAATTGCCGGGTCTTTTTGATAATGTCAATGGAACAGTTCATGCACGGATTATCCATGTTATGAATAACCTTGTAACAGAGCTGGTCCTTCTGGTTTTCAATGTACTTAGGGTATTGTTCTTTAAATTTTTTATTGGCATATTTAATTTTAAAACCGGTATCAATCAAAACCGATCCATCCGACATGCTATCGAGTATTTGGGTATTGTCAATTTCAGATTCAAGTGGAGTGCCCAAAGCATTTATTTTTTTGCGAATGGATTCACCTCTGAAGACCTTATAACCGGCCTCGGCTAAATGGGCGTTTTTTATCTCTTTAAGAATGTAATTGGCAGAAAGTATATTCGAAATAGAATTGAAAGATTTATTTTCTGAGGTGGTTATTGCCTGTTCAAATTCACTTAAACCTGCATTATAATCAATCAACTCCAAAGATTGGTCAAATAACAGAAAGCAGTCATCCAGCACTTTAAAAGCTTCCCAGGTAATTTCCCAAAAATCTTTTTTTAGATCACCCTTCATCATTTCACTTGTTTTACTTTGAATACAAATAGAATCAAAAAAGTAACTAAAAAGTACATTGACTCTCTTTTTTTTGACGATTTGTTAGAAATATTCTCCAAATGTATGAAAAGTTAAACTTCTTAATCTTGATCCTCAATTGATAACAGATTCAATATAAGTTTTCAATATTCATTCGTGTGGGCTGATAGGGAAGGGTAAAATAAAAAGTGGTACCAATGGCTTTATTTGAACGCACCCATATTTTTCCGCCCATTAATTCAATCAGTCCTTTCGATATTGGCAAACCCAATCCTGTTCCACCTTTGTTTAAATCTATGGTCTTTTCACTTTGAGCAAACCGTTCAAAAAGATATTTTTGAAATTCATCGGGTATTCCCGGACCTGAATCCTTTACATAAAATTCAAGCTCTAATTCTTCATTGATGCGATAACCTATTTCGATGAACCCTTTGGAACAGAATTTAAAGGAGTTGCTGATAAGGTTCAAAAGTATTTGTTTTAACCTCGATTCGTCTGTTTTAACAAAGTTTGCCTGGGCATCGGGTTGTTTAACAATTTTAAAATCAATTTGTTGGTTGTCATGGATTTGTTGTGCAAAATGTATTTCAATATCCTGCAATATTTCATTAATGGAACACTCCCTATAGTATAGGCTTAATTGCTTGGTCTCAAGTTTTGAGATGTCCAGGATGTTGTTTATTAGTGATAGTAACCGGTTACTGCTTTTCCAGATGATCTCAAGGTATTTGTGTTTTTCATTATCGGATACCATGTTGTGGTAAAGCAATTCGGCAAATCCGGTGATACCGTTCATAGGTGTTCGTATCTCATGGCTCATATTGGCTAAGAAAGCGGTTTTGAGTTTTTCACTTTCTTCGGCTTTTTCTTTAGCCTTCACCAACTCCACTTCGGATTCTTTTTTTCTAGAAATATCCTGAATAATACCCACCATTTTCATGGGTTTACCTTCATTGTCGGTTAAGGTTACAATGCTCCAATCACTGATCCATTTGTAAGTCCCATCTTTGCATTTTACGCGGTATTCAAGTTCATAGAACTTTTTAGTCCCTTCTAAACATTCGTCAAGGATTTTATAATAGTTTGATGTATCATTAGGATGCAGGTTATTTTTGAACCATTCAGGCAACCGGTTCAGCGTGTTGTTCGAGTATCCAAAAATATTGGCAAACCGTTCATCGTAAAAATAACTTTGCTTATATAAATCAAGCTCCCAAGTACCAAGACTACCGGCCATTAAAGCGAATTGCAGGCGGTTCTCGCTCTGGCGGAGCTGTTTGTAAATAATCTTTTGGCGGATGGAATTGCTAAGTAAGATACTGGCCATTTTTACCATGTGGATATCGGAGAAGTCCCATTTTATTCCTTTAATAAACCTGAAAACCACCAGTGCCCCAACAGTTTGTTTATGGTTCTGAATGCCTGAAATTAAAAGTGATGAGCATTTCATTTCCATCAAGAGTCTCCTGGTTTCGGTAGCTATCCCCGGAAAGTCTTCTAATTGGTGGTAAAAGGCTACTTTTTGTTCTTTTATCATCTCAATCAGGTAGTTTGATTCCGATGGTGGGACTTGGTTCAAATTAAGTGACATGTTTGGCGAATAGGGCGGGTTCCAGATAAACTCCAGTTTTATTGAATTGTTTTCGATTCGGAAAAGCGCCACAATGCCTGCCATACAAAGCTCGCCAATTTCGGAAAGGGTGGTGGTAACAGCATGTTTAAAATCTTCTTCATTTACAAAGCGGGCAGCAATTTCGGCTATTTTACGTTCAAACCGGGCCTCTTTTTCCTTTAATATATTGTATTTAGTTCTTTCTGAAACATCCTGAATGGTTCCCGAGATGCAAAACGAACCTTCCTGTTTGGTGCAAAGGGTATGGATTTCGAAGTATTTGGTTTGAGTAGGAGTGGTAGCCATGGGAATTACTGACATTTCGGGATTTGCCCCTTGCTTGACCTTTTTTAATAATCGCAAAAGTTCAGTAATGTGTTCAATTTCAATAGTCTGTTTAAGGAAACGTATAAATTGGCCGGGTTGGTTTATATCGTGTTGAACCCCTAATAGCGATTTAAAACCTTCAGAAAGTATTAACTTATTTGAATCGGGATACCACTCCCAATACCCGAGGTTTACCAACTTTTCGATTTGACGAAAGTTGATATGTAATTGATCCATGCTTTCCCCTATTTTTTTAATAGTAGTTTATAGCACAAATTTAGAAGTTAAAATAACTTTTGCAAGTTGTTCAATTTATTTGGCTCCTAATTCAGACCTGATATTTTGGGATGTTTTCTGTTAATCAATTTAAAATGAACAGTTTTTAATGAATAAAATATTCAAAAAAAACTGCCCAACATCTCCTGTTTGGCAGTTTCTTGATGTATTATGGATCAGACTTTAAATCCAGCGTAAATACGCAAAGTCCTGACGGTGTGGTAGCAATGTATTTTTTGGGAAAATACGGATACCGTAGTCATAGGTTCCGGGCTTTTTTAGTTCAAAGTCAATTTCGAAAAAGGCTAACGAATCTACTTTTTTGGCCAGTTTGAGCTCAATGGCATCAATTATTTTCTGCCCATTATGAAGCGAGAATACCAACTCAACGCCAATGTCCTTATGGTTGAGCTCTTTCAAGTCGATGACAACTTCGCCATGGTAATTCTCACCCATCTTGAATGCGGCTTTCATGGTGTTCGGAAAATCTATTGAAACCACCTCGATTTTATCCCATGATTCTCTAACCTTCGACTTCCAACGGGTTATTTCAATAGCTTCTTTAAAATTATCGCTCTTTAGCCTTTTTGAACGGGCGTGTAATTTCCGGTAATATTTGTTGATATAATCATCAATCATCCGCTTGGTAGTGAAATGCGGAGCAATATGGGCAATTGACCGTTTGATGTATTGTACCCATTCTACAGGCACATCTTTTTTATTACGGTCGTAATATAAAGGTACAATTTCATTTTCCAGCAAGCTATAAATGGTGGCTGCGTCCAATTCATTCTGGAAATCGTGGTTCGCGTAGGTCTGTTTTTCAGGCAATGCCCAACCGGCCTTATCTTTATAGCCTTCAACCCACCAGCCATCAAGTACACTGAAATTGAGTACTCCATTCATCTCGGCTTTTTGGCCGCTGGTGCCGCTGGCTTCGAGCGGACGGGTGGGATTGTTTAACCAAACATCGACCCCACGGACCAATCGTTTGGCAAGCTCTATATCGTAATTTTCCAAAAAGAGAATTTTTCCTACAAACTCTGGTTTCCGTGAAACTTCAATGATGTGCTTGATTAAATCTTGTCCGGCATTGTCGTTCGGGTGGGCCTTTCCTGCAAACAGAAATTGAACGGGACGTTCGGGATGGTTCACAATCCGGGCCAACCGATCAATGTCGCTAAAAATTAAATGTGCCCGCTTGTAAGTGGCAAATCTACGGGCAAACCCAATGGTAAGCGTCTTTTCATTGACTGAATTCAAAATATCAACAATCAATTTTGGATTTTCATGGCGGCGCACAAAGCTTTCCTCGTAACGTTCTTTCACATAATCAATAAGCCGTTTCCGTAAATGATTACGTATTTCCCAAATTTTATCGTCGCTAACATTGAATATTTTTTCCCAGTAAGCCGGGTTCGATTGATCTTTCAGGAACTCACGTCCAAACACATCTTCATACAACCGTTGCCAGGCAGTTGCTGCCCAAGTTGGGTAATGCACGCCATTGGTAACATATCCGATGTGGAGTTCATTGGGTGCATAACCTTTCCACATGTATTGAAACATTTCTTTCGATACATCGCCGTGTAGCTTTGAAACGCCGTTCATCTCTTGAGATGTTTTAGTAGCCAGCACACTCATGGAGAATTTCTCACCCGATTGGTTTTCTGCTCCTCTACCTAAATTGAGGAACGTATTCCAATCAATTTTAAGGCGTTCGGGCATGTGGCGCAAATAGGTGCGGATTAAATCTTCGTCAAAAGCGTCGTGCCCGGCGGGAACCGGAGTGTGCGTGGTAAATAAGGAGGACGACCGGACTACTTCCAGTGCCTCATCGAAAGTTAAGTTCTCATGTTGAATATAGTTAGAAAGGCGTTCAACATTGATTAGTGCGGCATGTCCTTCGTTGCAATGGAAAACTTCTGGCTCAATTTTCATTTCTTTAATGGCACGGATACCTCCCAAACCAAGCAACATTTCCTGTTTTAGCCTATTTTCCCAATCACCGCCATATAATTGATTGGATATGGTTTGATCCTCGGGTGAGTTTTCGACATGGTCGGTATCCAGCAGGTACAAAGGAACCCTTCCTACCATAACCTTCCAGATGCGGGCTTTTACCAAACGGCCTGGCATGTTGATAGCGATGACCACCAATTGCTTTAATTCGTCATATATTGGCTGAATGGGAAGATCGGAAAATTTCTGCGGGATTAAGGTAGCTTGCTGTTCTCCCGATACGGTAAGATGTTGGGTAAAGTAACCATATTTGTATAAAAATCCGACCCCAACCATGGGAATGTTACAGTCACTGGCTTCTTTCAAATAGTCGCCAGCAAGAATCCCCAAACCGCCTGAATAGATTTTCAAATTATCGGTGAGTCCGTATTCCATGCTGAAATAGGCAATCAGTGGCAAATCAGTAGGTTTGGGTTCATTCATATAGGCTTTAAAATCGGCGTGTACTTTATTTAATTTGGCAATAAATTCCACATTTTTGGTCAATTCATTTAAACGATCTACGGCTACAGTTTTTAATAAGAGGACAGGGTTCTTGCTGCATTTCTCCCACAGTTCGGGCGAGATACTGTCAAAAAGTTCAATAGCCTCATAGTTCCAACACCACCATAAGTTCATCGAAATCTCTTCGAGGGCTTTAAGTTGCGGCGGTAAATCGGAATGAATTATCATTTTTTTCCAAATAGGTTCGTTGCTGATTTGCTTTGTTTCCATGTTATCGTAACTGATTTTTGATAAATACTCGTTTTTTTCGCGGACTGATGCCAGGCTTATCGCTTTTTCATAGGCATCGTAATAGTATTTGCTAAAGTTTTGCCAAATAGTATCTGAAGTTAGTTTTTGGGCTTTTTCACCGATTTTTTTACGGTCATTTGTATCGAGGTCACTTATGAAGAGAACCGCTTTTTCAATTGCTAAAACCACATCTTGGTAGTTGGTCTCGTTTCGTTCAATCACGGCAAGGCCGTCTTCAATTTTTTCCGATTTGTGACGCATCCATTGTCCAAAACCGGATAGACTGGTGGTTATGGTTGGGATACCCACTGCCAGGCTTTCCATAGGAGTGTATCCCCAAGGTTCGTAATAGGACGGGAATGCTGAGAGATGGAATCCGCTTAACAAATCGTAATATTTCATATTAAAGATGCCATCTTTGCCATTCAGGTACACCGGAACAAAAATAACCTTCACTTTTTGTTCCGAACTATTGGTAAGTCCTAACTGATGGCAGCGGTTGATAATAGGATCGTACGAATTGGGATTGAGGTTATGAGTAGTTAACGGGTTTTCAATTTTGTTGGTAGTACCGTTTGTCAGGTTTTCTACTAATTCCTTTCGGGGGCCATAGTTTTCATTGGGGACTAATATAAACCCAACCACATAATGTTTTAGGTCCGGATTTTGGTTCAATTTTCCCAGTGCATCCAAAAAAACATCAATTCCTTTGTTTTTAAATTCATACCGGCCACTGGTAGCTATAAATACCGAATGTTCATCGCAATGGCTCCCTGTTAATGCCGATGTGACTTTGCATAACAGGCTCCTTGCATGGTGGGTTTTTTCGGCCGTAATGGGATCGAGGTGCTCAAGAGCAAAACCATTTGGGGTAATAAAATCGGGTTTGTTGTTTAACAAAAATTCACATTCAGTACTCGTTACTTTACTAACCGTGGTAAAGACATCGGAATATATTGAGGCATTTTTTTCTAAAGAATGTTTTGAAGATACTCCCAATTCTTTGGCTTTTTGATCCGGTTCAAAAGTACCGATTGACTGGTACAGGGGCAATCCATTTCCAGCAATAGATCGCCCTAAGACTGTGGCATGGGTTGTAAAAACGGTAGCAATATGAGGGGCTTTATCATTTAGATACAATACCCCGGCACCGGTCATCCATTCGTGGAACTGGGCGATAACCTGCTTTTTATTCAAATAATAATTGCTGAAACTTTCAATCACCACACCCACTGCATACCCAAATAAGGCCGATTCTACATAGTCCCATTGCCCGCTTAGGGAATCCAATTTGAAGAGTTCCCAAAACCTGGTAAATATTTCATCTTTTTTTGGGAAGAGAGGGGTGTAGTCAACCAAAATAGCTTTTGGTTTTTGTGGCACATTCCAATGACCGATCCGTATCCTTATTTCGCTACATACCGCGTTTTTTTTCCACTCTGAAAAAAGGTGTTTATCCTCAGTAAATTCAGGATGGACGGAATGTTCTTTTAAAATATCGGGACCGATAAAAACGATGTTTTCACCAAAGACGCTTTGATATGATGGCAGCTTTGAAGTAATAACTGTATGAATTCCACCCACTTTGTTGCAAACTTCCCAGCTGGTTTCGAAAAGGAACATAGCCTTATTTTCCATTTTGTTGAAATTTTCAGGTACAAATTAATAAATAATTAATGTCTTATGGGTAAAGCTAGGATACTATTAATCAATTAAAATAAAACTTTGTGATTGTTTTTGGTTGATTTCACCCTATTTAAAACGTTTGTGCTCAATTGAAAAATTTATTAACAATTTTTCAGTATTTTACATCAATTGTCAACCAAACGAATTAAAAAAGCAATAATTCATGTTTTTTTAGATACATTTTGGTTTAGGAAACTTTTTTTTTCATTCGTTTTAACTGCTCTTTCAATCTTTCAATTTCAGTTATTTTTTCGATCAGCATTCCATTCAACCGGTTAATTTCTTTATTTTCAGATGTATCCGGAACAAAGCTATTTACCCTTCCGGCAAAATCGGTTAGTACATTCATGTAATTTATAAAGGCTTCATAAGGATCTTTGTAAGGATTGAAATAGGCGTGTACTTCGCCATCGGTAAACCATTTGGTACTCATGTAGTAAAAATGGTCACTGGCTTGCAAATATTCCCAGTCCTGTAGTAATTTCGGATCGTTGATTTGGTCAATTTTTGGCGATAAGCCATACAACTTGCGGAATGCTTCGTTTTGCATGCAGTTTCCCAGCCAAGCGGTTAAATCCCGCTCTTCGTCGGCCCACGAAATAGCATGGGGCACATTTATTACAGCTACCGGCTGAAGTTTTTTAATAATTGCAGATGGGGTTTCAAAAGTAAACGGCGTGTTTTTTATTACTGCCCGGGGAAGTGATTCTAAAAAATTGAAGATACCTGAATCAGCCCATTGATGTTCGCCAAAAGTTTCGTAATCCAAAAAAAGATTTACAACCTCCTCTTTTGGATTCAATTCGGTAAGCCAAAAAGCAAATTTTTCGGCTGTTAGCGGGTATTGGTCCCAATTTTTGTTCGAAAAGCGGAAGGCAATATCATCGCTGAGCTTGTAGTTTTTAAGCAATAGCTTCATTTTTGGCTGCATGGCATTGTAGTACAAATAATTGGGCGATTTCCAGCCTAAAATATGTTTGGCTCCTTCGGTGAGCATGCCTTTGAATCCCATTTTGTAAATCTCGGCCCCAATCTGGTCAGAATAAATCAGTTCCGTATTCCTGAAAATCTTAGGTTTTACGCCAAATAGCTGTTCAATACGTAAGGCATGTTGCTGAATCTGTTTTTTAAAGATGGAAAAGTCGATTTGCGAAGCCAAGGAATGGGCCGACGTTTCAGCTAAAAACTCAACATTGCCCGTTTGTGCCAGTTGTTTAAAACTTTCGATCACTTCGGGGGCATATAATTCAAATTGATCCAATGCACTCCCCGAGATGCTGAAAGAAATCTTGAATTTGCTTCCATGTTCTTTAATCAACTTCAGCATCAGGGTATTTGTAGGTAAATAACTTTTCTGAACTACTTTTTGGAGGACCGATTCATTCAGGTAATCATTGTAATAATAATGATCCTTACCGATATCGAAGAAGGAATAATTCCGGAACCGGAAGGGTTGATGGATTTGGAAATAAAAGCAGATGTATTTCATAACAATAAGGGTTTAGGTTTTGGATAAAACAGTTTGATACACTTCATGTACCTGTTGGGCCGATTCGTCCCATCTCAGGTTGTTAGCTTCTTCCCAACCATTTTCAATAATGGTTTTGGAGAGTGCCGGGTAATTCAATATGGCATAAATGGCATTGGCCATTTTATCAATATCCCAAAAATCAATCTTGATGGCGTGTTTTAAAATCTCACTTACGCCAGATTGTTTGGATATAATCACAGGAACCCCTGTTTGCATAGCTTCCAGGGGTGAAATGCCAAAAGGTTCCGAAACCGATGGCATAATATATAAATCGCTATGGGCAAACATTTTAAAAACATCTTCGCCTTTGAGGAACCCGGTAAAATGAAATTTATCCATGATTCCAAGACTGGCAGCACGTTCCACCATTTTATCCATCATGTCGCCACTTCCGGCCATTACAAACCGCACATTATCCATATTTTTTAAAACTTTGTTGGCCGCCTCAATAAAGTATTCGGGGCCTTTTTGCATGGTAATCCTACCTAAAAAAGTAACCACTTTTTCATTATCAGCTTTCCCGATATGATTTTGATGTCCATTATGGACTGGCTCCACAGCATTATAAACAGTGGTTACTTTGGTGGGCTTAATTTTGTAATTGTTAATGACAATGTTCCGGGTAAGGTTACTAACCGTGATTATGGCATCCGCGGCATCCAGGCCCTCCTTTTCAATCCTATATACCGATGGGTTTACACTACCGCCGCTACGGTCAAAATCGGTAGCATGCACATGGACTACCAGAGGTTTCCCCGATACTTGCTTGGCAGCCATTCCTGCCGGGTAGGTCAACCAATCGTGCGCATGAATGACATCGAATTCGTAATTTTTAGCAATTTGCGCTGCAACCAAACCGTAATTATAAATTTCCTGATAAAGGTTTGCCCCGTATTTCCCTGAAAAGGGGATACAACCTTCAGCATTTGTTTCAATATAAATATTTTTGCCCTTCAGTTTTTTTTGAGACAGGTTGAAATATTCTTCTGGTGTAGTATATGGGACAAGGTTGGAACCAGCCTCGATGTAATGCAGTTTCTTACTGAATTTCAGTTCACGTTCAATTTGTGTGATTTTTACCGGGATTTGGTTGGCACCTAATAACTCTACCGCTTGTTGGTTCTCATCTCCAAAACTTTTAGGGACCACAAAAAGCACCTCCAAACCTGGAATTTTAGAAAGCCCCTTTGTTAATCCATAGCAAGCGGTACCTAATCCACCCGATATGTGTGGTGGAAATTCCCATCCGAACATTAGAATTTTCATGGTTAATCATTATTATGTTAGGTAATTAAAACTCTAAACAATTCAATCTGCAATTCAGAGGTGCATTTTTGTAAATGTTCTTAGGCTGTTTGGCTATAGTAATTAAGTTATTAACAATCAATTCATAACGATGTTTAAGTTTCTTGTTCAATTAAATATTTCATGCGGATCAGTTCACCGGTATTCATGGCAAATGATATAGCTCCTTTGGCTTTTTGTGGCGGATCGGCATGGTACAGTTCCGAAATGGAGCCTATCCCTTTGATTTGTAGTTCAGGTTCAAAGTTCTTGATAAAGTCATTTGCCATTCGTTTCGCCTCACTTTTATTTATTTTCCATAAGGCATCAATATAGTGTGCAAATAACCAAGGCCATACACTCCCGTTATAGGCTGATTTTTCACGCTGCTCATGGTTTCCTTTGTATTTTGGGGAGTATTCAGGGTCTTCGGGTGATAATGTACGGATCCCATAAGGTGTCATTAACTGGTTGCTAACCAAATCGGTAATAGATTTGATTTGCTCTTTCGTTAAGGGAGAAAATGGAAGTGCGGCAGCCAGGAGTTGATTTGGCCGAAACTGAATGTTTGACTCATCAGCATTCACAAAATCGGCCAGGTAACCTCTGGATTCCGTCCAGAAAATCTCGTTAAACGATGTTTCGATGGCTGTTTTCAGTTCTTGCAACTTTTTAATCCATTTTTTATCTGAAACCTCATTTTGAAATTGCAGGGAAAAACCAATGGCGTTGTACCATAGAGCATTGATTTCCACTTTGTAACCATTCCTGAAAATGGTTGGTTGGTTATTAAATTCCCCATTCATCCAGGAATTGTACGATAAGGCTTCCGGTTCATAAATGAGCGAATTTGTATCAACATAAAAATGTTCCTTTTCTTTTAAATATCCTTCAATAATTCGTTTTACCGTTTTGCCATACAATTCCCAAACAGGTTCCTTTGGGAAGATGCGGCTGAATTGTTGCAGGCTCCAAATAAACCAAAGCGGGGTATCCACAGGAAAATTTGGTGAACCATTTTCAGCAACAATATCAGGGAATAAATGACCTTCCATTTGGGAAACCATACTGTTGATAACCGAATGGTATAGCTTGCTGTCCATTGATGGGAGCACCAAACCCGGTAATGCAATAAATGTGTCGCGGCTACGGATAGGTAACCAGGGATAACCTGCAATTACAAAAGTTTTTTTTCCTTGATGGATAAAGAACTGTTCTACGATATCCATCAGACAGTTTTCAAAACCATCGCGGGGAATCCTCTTTTCTGCCTCTTTTTTATATTTTGCCGATAAATTTGAGGGTGTTGTTTCACTGATACCGGCACTAAAAATAATGGATTCCCCTTTTTTGATGGGAACCTCAAAATAGCCGGGTACAAAAAGGTCCTCTTTATAATCATACCCTCTTTTTTGTTCTTTTATGTATTCAATATTGAAGTACCAATCGGGTGCAGATACAAACTCTACTTTTTTTGAGAATTGCATAAATAAATCGGGATACCCTTGGTACATCCGTGAAGAAATTCCATTTTTAACTTCCCGGACTTTGGTGTTTACATCCATATTGGCCTTACTCAGTTGATGAATGTTCCGGAAAGCCAAGAATGGCCTGAATCTCAATCGGGTATCACTAGTAGCCTCTTCTAATGTATATTTTATTAAAATGCGGGGTTCATTTTCTAAGAATACTTTTTCTTTTGATAAAATAACACCACCTACATTGTAAACAAGTTTAGGCAATGGGGTACTTGAAAAATCGCGGATGTACTTATGGCCTTTGGGTTCATAGGTATCTCCTGCATATTTGTGCAAACCAAGGTTGAATTCTTTCTCATGCTGGATTACGGTTTCGTCCAACGATGAAAGCAGTACATGGCGGCCACCATCCAATTCAGGTAACGGGCATATTAAAAGGCCATGATATTTACGGGTATTGCAGTCGATAATGGTGGTGCAGGCATAGGAACCTGTGCGGTTGGTCCTGATTATCTCACGTTGCAGTGAGTATTCCAAATTAACCAGTTTGGTTTTATCAAAGTTTAGGTAGGCCATGACAGAAATATTTTACAGGTTAAACAAATTTAGTGAAAAAGTAGCTATCTGTTTTGCAACAGGCGTTAATATTTTAAATTAATATGTTCATCCTGTTTTTTTGTGCATTTAAACTTTCTTTTAGCAAATCTGTCATAATTGATTGAATCCGAATAAAAAACCGTTGGGCTCTTTCATTTTAACTAAAATAGAATCAGGTTTTAAAGAATGGTTGATAAATATATTTTTTAAAAGTGCATACACCCCTGAAATTTATTTTCTATCTTGGAGGAGCAAAGGAATTAAACCATTAAAATTTATAGAGCTATGAATGTATTTCAAGGATTAGAACCCAAAGATGTCTGGCACTATTTCGGCGAAATTTGTCAGGTACCCCGTCCCTCAAAACGGGAGGAACGAATCATTGCCTACCTGGTAGATTTCGGTAAAAAACATCAATTGACCACCAAAACCGATGAAGCTGGTAACGTATTGATTGTTAAACCTGCCACCAAAGGATATGAAAACCGACGGACGGTGGTATTACAAAGCCATATGGATATGGTTTGTGAAAAGAACGGCGATACGCATCACGATTTTTTTAAAGACCCCATTAACCCTAAAGTTGAAGGGGAATGGGTAAAAGCAGAAGGCACCACTCTGGGAGCCGACGATGGTATTGGAATGGCTAGCCAGTTAGCTATTCTGGCTTCAAAAGATATTGAGCATCCGGAACTGGAATGTTTATTTACCGTGGACGAAGAAACCGGTTTAACCGGGGCTTTTGCGTTGGAAAAGGGGTTCCTCAAAGGAAGAACATTGATCAACCTGGATTCAGAAGACGAAGGCGAAATATTTATTGGGTGTGCCGGTGGTATTGATACCTTAGCGACGTTGAGTTATAATATCCGCCCAGTGCCTACCAAATCTACAGCTTTTAAAATACAGGTAAAAGGATTGCGCGGGGGACATTCCGGCGACGATATCCATAAAGGTTATGGAAACGCCAATAAAATCCTCAACCGGTTTATTTGGGAAACATCCCGGGCCTACAATGTTAGAGTGTATAAAATGGAGGGCGGTAACCTTAGGAACGCAATTCCCCGTGAAGCATTTGCTATTGTTACTGTGAAGAAAAAATATGTAGAGGATTTTGAAAAAGATTTTTCGAATTATTGCAAGATGGTTTTTCGCGAACTAAAAGGTGTGGAAACCAAACTGACCTTCGACCTAAATAAAGTTGAGATGCCACGCTACGTGATGAAGATGCGCGACCAATGGTCGTTATTGGATGCTTTGTACGCGTGCCCCAATGGTGTTATTGCCATGAGCCACGAATTGCCGGGATTGGTGGAAACATCAACCAATTTGGCTTCCATCAAATTTCATGAAGGGAACCTGATTGAGATTGTGACCAGTCAAAGGAGCAGTATCGATTCATCAAAACGCGATATTGCCAACATGGTTTCGAGTGTTTTCCATTTGGCCGAGGCTCAGGTTCAACATTCCGACGGATACCCGGGATGGAAACCCAACAAAAATTCTGAAATCCTGAAAATTGCTGAGGATAGTTACCACAAGTTATTTGGCCACAAACCTGTGGTTAGGGCCATACATGCAGGTCTGGAATGCGGGCTGTTCCTAGAAAAATACCCTGAAATGGATATGATTTCTATTGGCCCTACTTTACGTAACGTGCATTCGCCCGACGAAAAGATTAATATTGCCACCGTTGGAAAATTCTGGGACCATTTGTTGGATGTGCTGAAGAATATTCCTAAAAATTAATGGAATTCTTACTTTTACAATCCTGCCCATTGTTATGAGGTAGGATTTTTTTTATTAAAATCTGGAATCCATGTGGGAGAGTATCAGTTCCTATTTTGTACTGAATCCTGAAACCGGCTTGGTTGTTTTGACTTGGCCTGTGGTAGTTTTGCTTGTAATTGCAGGGTTTTTAACCGGAGTTATCAATACTTTGGCAGGTTCGGGAACCGTAATTACCTATTCGTTGTTTATGTTTTTGGGGTTACCTGCCAATATTGCCAATGGTACCAACCGGTTTGGGGTTATTTTGCAGACCTTTTCATCGTCGGCCACATTTTGGAAAAATGGAAAACTTGACACTAAGAAAGGATTGTGGTTGGCTATTCCCATTGTATTAGGGACATTGATTGGAGCCCATTTTGCCACCCACATGAAACCTGAATCTTTAGAAATTTGGTTAGGGATTTTTATGCTCATCATGCTGGTCTTTGTTTTTTACAACCCGGAAAAATGGTTGATTGAACAGATTGAGAAAACCTCAAAGAAAGTAACCTGGAGCCAGTATGTGATTTTCTTCCTGATTGGAATTTACGGTGGGTTTATCCACATTGGGGTGGGCATATTTTTACTGGTTGTTTTGGTGCTCAATGCCGGGTACGATTTGGTTAAGGCCAATGGATTGAAAGTGTTCCTGGTATTTTTATACAGTCCGTTTGCTTTGGCTGTTTTTATATACTTCAATCAGGTAAATTACAGTTACGGGTTAATTGCCGCACTGGGTAATATAGTCGGGGGAATTCTGGCTTCCAAATTTGCTATCCGGAAAGGGGCAGGGGTTCTTCGCTGGTTTTTGGCAGTAATTATTGTTTTGTTTTGTGTTCAATTGTTTTTCTTTTAAGCAATTGTTTTGTTTTGCAACCTGTAAACATCATTTAAATTTGTCAAATTTTTTGTGAATTCTAGCCAAACTAAAACTTCTAAATTATTTACAAACTAAGCTTTATAGCTTTCATTTCCGATAGAAAATCACGATTCTATAAAATTTATATCTTTGCCACGATTTTTTATAACCCGATAAAACTTGAATAAACAAAACCCGATGGCGAAGAAAAAGAAGAAAGAGGCAGGAATTGTAAAGAAGATTGCATATACCTTGTTGGCTTTTGTGGCTCTGGTGATTGGAATAAAAGCATACGATCTTTATAAGGAAATTAAATCGCCCAATGTACAACTTTCAGGCCGCGATTCCGATTTTATTTATATCCCGACAGGCTCCGGTTATAACGATGTAGTAAACATTTTATATCAAAACAAGATTATTATCGATAAGACTTCGTTTGAATGGGTGGCAAAAAAAAAGAATTACACCCAGAATGTAAAACCCGGACGATACCGTTTAAAAGAGGGGATGAGCAACGAGACTTTGGTAAATATGCTGCGAAGTGGCAAGCAGGAACCTGTTAAGCTGGTATTTAACAAAGTGCGGATCAAAGAAAAATTTGCCGAAGTTATTGGCAACCAAATTGAAGCCACACCCAATCAACTGATGACCTTGCTGAACAGCAACCTGTTTTTGGCAAAATACGGATTGAACCGCGAAACAGCTTTGTGCATGTTCATTCCAAATACCTATGAATTTTACTGGAATACCAGTGCCGAGGAATTTATGGAACGTATGTACAAAGAGTATAAAAAATTCTGGACCGAGGAACGTAAAGCCAAGGCAAAAGCCATTGGTAAAACACCGGAAGAGGTAATTATTCTGGCCTCCATTGTTGAGGAGGAAACCAATATTAATGACGACAAGGCCAAAATTGCCCGGGTGTATTTAAACCGGATGAAAAAAGGGATGCGCCTGCAGGCATGTCCCACTATAAAATATGCCATGGGGGACTTTGAACTTCAACGGATATTGATAAAACATTTGGAATTTGAACATCCTTACAATACGTACCTGCACGACGGTTTGCCACCGGGACCTATCTGCATCCCGATGGTATCGAGCATTGATGCCGTGTTGAAAAACGATAAAAACAATTACCTGTATTTTTGTGCCAAAGACGATTTCTCGGGGCACCATGCTTTTGCCAGCACCCTGGAACAGCATAACCAAAATGCCGAAAAATATCAGAGGGCGTTGAACCGGAACCGGATATACCATTAGCCCATTGGTTCATTGGTTCATTAGCTCATGGTCACATGGCCTTATTTGCTGTCCTCAATTTTATTGTATGCCGTTATCATTCCACGGATAAGCGCTGCACTGAACCCCTGGTGTTCCATTTCATTCAATCCGGTGATGGTAATTCCTTTGGGGGTGGTAACTTTATCAATCTCAGCCTCGGGATGATTCCCGGTAGCAATTAAAATTTCAGCAGCACCTTTCACCGTTTGGTTGGCAATCTGGGTAGCTGTTTTCGAGCTAAACCCGATTTGCACGCCGGCCTGAACCATAGCCCGGATGAACCGCAAAGCAAATGCAGTTCCACATGCTCCCAAAACCACCGCCGATTCCATCAATTCTTCATTAATGAGAATGGTTTCCCCAATGAGTTGGAATGTTTTTTCAACCTCCATCAATCCTACTTTATCGGAACTATTTTTACTGATGCAGGTTGCCGATTGCCCCACACTGGCAGCCACGTTGGGCATGGCCCGGAATATTTTGATGGTTGGCCCTACATGCGATTTCAATTCATCGAGCGAAATACCAGTAGCCAGTGAAACGATGATATGTTCGGAGGTAAAATGGGGTTTCAGTTCATCAATTACCGATAGGATGCGGTAAGGCTTTAGAGCAAAAAGGATGACTTTACTGTTTTTAATGGCAAAAACATTGTCGGTGGTAACTGTGACCCCACTGTTGCCGAGATGTTCAATGCCATCGGTATTTCTTCGGGTAGCAATCACATTTTTTCCGACATTATTTTTTATCAGCCCTTCAACAATGCTTAACCCCAAGTTCCCACAACCGATTACTGCAATTTTTGTATCCATATACTTTTAAAATGAAATAATATGGCAAAAATATATTATAAAATGAAATATTGAAACAAAAATATGTTTTAATATGTAAATAGATGACAATTAATTTGAGATTTTAAGAGGCCCACTGAATCTAAAGTGATATTGTTACTGATAGCTTCCGACAAATTGGGACAAACTATCAGATGGCTTGCGGGTTTAGGGTATCACAAATTTTTATATTGTTTTTGGAATGAATATTTTAAAATCAAAAGGAAAGAACTAAATCTCAAATACTTCGGTATTACCTTTTGAGATTTTTTTACGGATGGTTTTTATGAATTTGGCAGGTACATCGCCCTGGTATTTATCTAACAATTCCAAGCTGCGGGTAAACCGTCCCAAATATCGGTTTAATTCGGCTTTAAACAATAATTCATCAGGATTGGTTTCTTTTAAAAGGGTTTCCAGATAATCCAGATGTTCAATCCATTTTTCTTTACTATCATAATCGTTCAGTAATTCCGAATTCCGATCAGGGTGGTGGTTCCCCAGATGCCAGATTTCGAGGCGGATCATTAAATCCTGTTCCGGTGTCAGGGCACTGTTTTTAAGGAATTCGAAATAGCGGTCGAACGCTGGCTCCATGGTTTCAGTACACGGATTGTCATTACGGCAGGGTTGGTGATCTTCAATGGAATCAATCAAAAAAACTTCGTTACAAACCGGGCATTGTACCAATTTGCTGAAGAACGACTGACCTGGATAGGTTGTAAAACCATCACTGAATCTTATTATTTCATCATTATCGGTATATTCAGGAAGTTCATGTTTTAATGACACGCAACAGAACGGACATTCAAAAGTTATGGTTTCAAGTTTCATGTAAATAGATTTTTGGGGTTGCTGCAATAAAAAATGTAATTTACCATTTAATAATGCAACCACCCCAACTTGTTATAATCCTAACATTTTTAATCCCTGATTGAATACAATATCAATTGGAATTTTAGATTCCGCGATACGGTTTAAATCGGACTGGAGTTCCGGTTTAATGATGCCTAATTCATCAATCATAGTTTTGGCTTTGGCATAATCGCCATCGCCTTGAATGGTGATAATATCGACGGAAATAGCATTCATGGCTTCGGTCATTTTTTCAAAATCCACGTGGTAGGTTCCGTTTTCAGGATTCCGGGCAAAAGCGCCTTTTTCCATAAAATAATTGAAGCGGACCATATTGGCTTTACCATGGGCACTGGATGCTCCAAACCTTACCGAACGGAAGATTCCGGCCATAAAAGTGACATAATTGTCCATCAGATCTTTGTCTGGGTATTCTCCCATTTTGTGTAATTGAGTTACAAAGAAGAGCCCGAGAATATCAGCTTTTCCCTCTTCCATCGAGGAATATAAATCTTTCAGGTTATCTTTTACAAATCCTTTACCGTTGATAGTTGATTTAACGCCCAAACCGTGAGCTACTTCGTGAAACATTACATTTTCGAAAAAAGCATCAAAGGTTACATTTTTTTGCTGTTCGGCATCAACCAACACATGACTGATAGGAACCATTATCTGGTCGAATTTAGCTTGCATGGCATTCCGCAGTTGCAGTTTGCGGCTGCCTTTTTGTTCGTGCACGCGCGGGTCGTTGGGCAGGTTGATGGCAATGTTTTTACCTGCGGCATTGCAATCGCCGGCATAATAAATCACATCATATACATTGTTATCGGAACTGGCCGCCGGAACTTCCTGTTTATAAGCATCGGGCACGGGTAACCGTTTTTGAAGTTCGGGCAACAGGCTGTTGAATTTTTCCACTTTACGGCTCCATTCCCAATCCTTCACCAATATCTGACCGGAATGGGCGGCACGGTAACCCATAAAACCATCTTCATAACTTTCAATGGGGCCAACCACAAAGTCAATGGTGTTGGTTTTCATGTCCATCCAGGCTAGGTCAGAGGCTAAATAATCATCGGTTAATAAGGCTGCGGCCCTTAGATTGAGGTAGTTTTTTAACCCTTCGTCTTCGGCCAGTTCGGCAGCTTTTTTGAGTAAAGCGGCGGCTTTTTCAACTTCTGGTTTGTAGGCTTCGTGGTAGGGAATATTTGTTAATTTTCCCTCCTTATCGCGGCGGATGATACTATACCAGCTTTTTTTCACCTCGTCGGGGGCATCCCACTTTTCGAATTCTTCGGCAGTAATATCGGCAGGATAGTATTGGGCACCGGCAGGTTTAGGGCTAAAATCGGCTATAAACGCTGAATCGTTGCGCATCCGATCCCACGGGCCATAGTTTATTTCGGCATATTTTTTTAGCACCGGATCGGTAATTTTACTTAAAAAAGTAGTTTTATCGCCAATGGCATCTTTCCAAAACAATTCCTCCATAATGTCGGCACACTCGAACAGGTAAGGGAGCATCTGTTTTTCTTTTTCGGTAAGTTTGCTCACATCGGTGGTCAGGGTATATTCGGCATATTCGTGAACCCGCTGCTCTAAATCGGGTACTGCCGGTTGATAAGTCTCCGGTGTTTGGCATGCATTCATGGTAAAGGCCATCATAGGAAGTGTGATTAATACAAAACGGTTCATACATTCAAGTTTTGAGTTTATTTTGCTGATGATTTGAATCCAAGGGGTTTGCCGGTCTCTACTTTCGACATGTTCATTTTATCCATCATCTGTTCAACGGTGGCTATTTGAATGTTTTCCATTGGGGGAACAACCAAATCCACTTCAAGTGAATAAGTGATGATGGATTGGATCATTTCGCGCATCCGGGAAATGTCAATTTTGTTTTTGCCGAAATCTTCGTTGAACGAACCAAAATTTGCATTGCCCTCTAAAAAGTAATATCCTTCGCGGTTAATGAAGATGCGGGCAATCAGAAAGCCATAATCTCCCAAACGGTTGTATTTAAACGAGTCGGCCAAGAAATTGTACACATTAATCACCCCGAAATATCCATTGAGTTCGTTGTTCTTGACATAGTCGTGGTTCCAGATCCAATGTTTTTCGTCGAAGGTAAAAATGTTGGAGTGCATGTTGAAGATGATCAAGTCGCCGGCCACCTGCATTTTTGCTTCAAAAATCCCGTTATCGGTAAAATCGAGAGCAATCTTCTGGGACTCGTTTTTTAATTGTTTGGCATAATTGTCAATCAAATACTTAATCACCTTTTTCAGGGTGAAAAAATTCTCCAGAGTAACGAGGTAGGTTTCTTGTTTTACCACTGATTTTTCGATCAATGTATCTAAAATGTAAGCGGTATTGTCTTGTTTCTCTATGTTCATTGGTTTTGCATTTTTGTGTGAACCAAAGTAAGTAAAAAACGGGGAATAAATAAGATGCTTTCAGACAGGCCTTTTTTAAGCGTGTTGCCCAATAATTAACTGTAATTCCTGTTGCCTGTTAAAACCACCTGTTCTTTTTATAAATTGCCAGCATGCCTCCTGAAATTAAAATAAAAACTCCCCAGAGTATGGCATAACTATATCTATAATGCAATTCGGGCAGATAATCAAAATTAGTTCCGTAAATCCCGGTGAGAAAGGTGAGGGGTATAAAAATAGAGGTGAAAATGGTAAGTATTTTCATGATCTCATTCTGTCCCTGGCTTATTTTTGTCTGGTAAATGTTGAGTTGATCGGTGAGCATGGCAAAATAGAAATCAATGGATTCAACGGCTTGGGTAGTAAGTTCATCCAAATCGTCGATGTAGTTGCGTGTATTTTTAACAAATAATTCCGAATCCGATTTTTGTAACCGGATGGTTATCTCTTTCACAGGCCTGATGAGTTTTCTTATGTAAGAGATTTCGGTTTTGTAATGGTAAATCTCCGGTAAAGTTTCTTTACTAGCTTTAATTAATTTGTTATCAATGTTTTCGATGTTAGTGCCCAGGGTTTCAATGGCAATAATGTAGTTATCTACCAAGGCATCGAACAACGTGTAATACAAATAATCAGGTCCCGATTGGCGGGTTTTGCCTACCGATTGCCGGATGCGTTCCCTGACAGAATCAAAATGGTCGCCGGTTTTTTCCTGAAAAGTGATTAAATAACCCTTGCCAAGGATGAAAGATATTTGTTCTTCATGGATTTGATTACCATTGGAAACATGACCGATAGCTTTTAGTATGGTGCAAATATGGTCCTGGTTCACCCATAAACTAGGACGGTGGTCGGTATTCAGGATATCCTCAAGCACCAAAGGGGAAATATGGAGTAATTGGCCTATTGTGGCCACATTCTCTACATCGTGCAACCCATCTACATTAATCCAGGTTACAAAACCATTTTCAATTTTTTCGACAGCTTCGCTGATGTTGGCCATCTCAAGCTCAATTACCGCTTCTTTATTGAATTTGAATACCCTGATACGGCTCTTCTCAATTTTTTGATGTCCGATAAATGTTAAACTGCCAGGGCTTTTTCCTTTGGCTAGTAATCTGTTTTTTAAAAATCGGGCCATAGTTATTAAATTGTTACTGAATGCTGGTTACTTGATTCTAAACTCTATAATACCCTATTCGGGTTTTTTGCGAAGGTTTTTCTTTTGCGAAAGTTGCTTTTTTGTGTCGAGCCTTTTTAATACCGAGGTTCTGGAAGGTTTTGTCGGAACTCTTTTAATGCGCGGTTTTAATGCCTTTTCAACCAGTTCAAGGAACTTTTCAATCACTTCTTCTTTGTTTTTTATTTGAGAACGTGATGTCTGGCACGTAACCAATATTTCCCCTTCCAGGGTAAGCTGGTTTCCAAGTTTCTTTGCCAGCTGGCGGATTTGTTCCTCAGTAAGCACTTTCGATTCCATCAAACGAAACCGTAGCTCAACCTTTGAATTGGTTTTATTTACATGCTGCCCTCCGGGCCCGCTGCTCCGTGAGGCCGAAAATTCCAATTCATCCATAAGTTGTTTTTGTTGTTCAGGGGTCAGGTACATAAAACTCACGGCATTTTTTTCAAAGGTAAAAATTCATTGATTCACACCTTCCAAATTTGATAAATTATTGTTGTGGTTGGTCAATGAGCATTCCTATCACTTCTTTAACCGGTTTAATTTCGTGGATGTATTCAATTCCCGGGCCGGCCACCCAAACGTTTTTGTATGTAGCACTAAATGCCGCTTTTTCCATGGTTTTCATTCCCCGGTTAAAGATGATCATTTTCGCAAATTTTTTTAATGTACGGTTTTTATTCAATAGCCTTTCCAAAAGATTGGCTTTGGTACCAATCTGTTCCACATAAGGAGTTTTAATTACATGTAGCGGCGACCCCGACATTTTGTTGGTGGTAACAATATCGGCAGCTCCGTATGCGACTACTGCATTTTTATAATCGATGGCCACTTTGCATTCATGTGTGGCTATAAACGGGGTTCCGATAGAAAGACCGTCGGCACCCAAATCCAATGTTTCAACCGCCTGTTGGTGCGTGACAACCCCGCCAGCCGAAATTACCGGTAGGGTGCAATTGGCTTTTAAAAGGGGGATTAATTCCGAGGCATCAGATGTTCCGGGATGCCCACCTGCCCTGTTATTGACGGCAATCAGTGCATCGGCCCCCAATTTTTCAACTTTTTGGGCATACTTTAAGTCAACCACATCGCAAAAAACTTTAATGCCTTTAGAATGGCAGGTTTCGATAACCTCTTTTGGGTTACCGAGCGAGGTGATGACAAAAGCCACTTTCAAGTCAACGACCGCCTGCAATTGCTGTTTTAATTTCGGATTCGATTTGTTGACAATCAGATTGATTCCAAAGGGCCTGTCTGTTTGTTGCTTTAGGTCGCCAATAGCTTTTCGAAGTTCGGCATCTGTTTTATAGTTCAATGCCGGAAAAGCCCCGGTAATCCCTGCCTGCAAACCTTCCAATATCATAACCGGGTCCGATACCAAAAACATGGGGGCCATAATGATTGGATAGTCAATTCCAAGCATTCTTGTTAGGGCGGTTTCTTTTAACATAAAACAATATTTACCCCGCAAATGTAGTGAAGTCGTGAAAATAGGCAATAGAAAATGGAGAATGGAGAATGGAGAATGGAGAATGAAATTGGAAATTAGATTCCTGAAATTTAGGTAAAGATTATTTGGAAATTATGTATCAGTTCAGGAATCGAATAGTCGGTTGTTATGTGCATGAAAACCCGAAATTTTCTTTTACTTTTGGCAAAATCATAAGAATAAACTATGCACCGCTTTACCTTTTACCTGTTTTTATTTGGCATCAATATTTTCCGGATTGTACCTTTTGGGTTGATCTATTTCTTCGGGTGGATTATTTATGTAATCATCTACCATTTAGTTGGATACCGAAGGGATGTGGTATTGACTAATTTACGGAAATGCTTTCCGGAAAAATCGGAAACGGAACTAAAAACCTTGAGCAAAAAGTTTTACAAAGATAACCTGGCCGATATTTTTGTGGAAGGGTTGAAGGGTTTTACCATGAGCCAGAAACAGTTTAAAAGCAGGTACCGTGTTGTAAATCCGGAAATACTTGATGAATATTACCAAAAGGGGCAAGATGTGATTGCGCTGGCCACCCATTACGGAAATTGGGAGTGGGGCATTCAGGCCGTGGGTTCACAAATCGGGCACCAGGCTGCGGCTTTGTATAAGCCCTTATCGAACAAATATGTGGAGCGGTTTACCAAAAACCTGCGCGAGAAATCGGGGATGAAGCTGGTTTCCATATACGATACGCTGGCTTATTTCCAAAGCAAAAAAGAGAAACCCGTAATTTATATCATGGCTGCCGACCAGTTTCCGGGCGACCAGATGGCCAAAGCCTTGTGGATTGAATTCCTGGGCAGGGAGACCCCCTGTTTGCACGGACCCGAAAGCTATGCAAGGTACAACAACCTGCCTGTGGTTTTTTTCGATGTCCGGCGTGTAAAGCGGGGATACTACACCTTGGAAATCAAAAAAATGATTGAGAATCCGAAAGAGACTCAACCCGGCGACATCACCAAAACTTACATGAATATATTAGAGCAAGTTATTCAGGCTAAACCACATGATTGGCTTTGGTCGCACAAACGGTGGAAAGTTTCCCGGAAACCTCAAAACGATTAGTATTGCCATTTTGTTATTTTGACATTCATTTACGGAAAATAAATACGGAATAATCCTATAAAAACTATAGGATTTATTGCATTTAATAAAAAAAATATTTTATATTTAATACAATAATTATTAACTGTTTATGAAAATTAATACCAAGATTCGATATGGGTTGCGTGCTATGATTGAAATTGCCACTGCAAATAATTCTGAAGGTGTTTTGCTTAAAGATATTGCCCAAAGTCAAAACATTTCCAACAAATATTTAGACCCAATTATTTCCTCCTTAAAAGTAAAAGGACTGATTGTTAATGTTAATGGTAAGAGTAGCGGTTACCGATTGGCCTGCCCTGCTGATGAAATTACTATGCTTGATATATATACAGCGTTTGAACCCATAATAATAGTGGATTGCGTGGATAATTCAAATTTTTGCACCCGCTCGTGTGATTGCTGTGCCAAAGAATATTGGGATGGTTTTAAAACGGAATTAGTAGAAATGCTATCGAAAAAAAAGCTTGCTCAAATAATTTGTGAAACCGCTAAAAGTTAAGAATATGAAAATCAATCGAAAGCTGGCATTTCTGGTGCTGGCAATTTTAGTTTGGGTAATTCAACCTGTAAAAGGTCAGTGGAATCAGACAAGTGGTCCAAAAGGTGGAGGTGTGGAGAGCCTCTCGGTCAGTGGCACGAATCTTTATGCAAAAAATTTTGGTGAAGTTTTAATTTCTGAAAACAATGCTTCCAGTTGGAGTAAGCTAAACGTTGGCACCTCAGGGACCTACATTGATTATTTTTATGCCAAAGATTCTAACCTTCTGGCATTTACCACTGGCAGTGGACTTTATATTTCAAACGATAACGGCACAACTTGGTCGCCTTATATATGGACAAAAATTTCAGGAAGTTATCAGGTGGCATCCTGTGTTTTTAAAGATTCCGATATTTTTGCCGGAACCCGGCAGGGGGGTGTATATTTATCAACTGATAACGGATACAACTGGTTGCCCGTAAACAATGGATTGACTGATACCTTGGTTAACACTCTTGCGGTAATTGATACACAAATATTTGCCGGAACTAAATGGGGTGGAGTATTTGTATCTTCAAATAATGGTACTAGCTGGGCTTCAACCAATACGGGACTAACCAATCTCCAAATTTATTCGCTTATCGTAAAAGATTCAACTCTATTTGCTGGCACTTGGAATGGCGGGGTTTTTAAATCGGATAATAATGGGGCCAACTGGGTTGAAGTAAATAACGGTATATCGGGTGCTGGAATGACTGTTCATTCTTTGACACTGATAGACACAACTATTTATGCATTTACAGAAGGGGATAACTATGTATCCTCCGACAATGGGGCAACCTGGAATGTATTCCCAAAAAGAGTCAGTGATTTTGAACCTATCAATAGCATAGCTGGCATTGGTTCAAATTTGTTTGCTGGTACCGCAGGTGGAGTTTATTTATCGACCAATAATGGTGTAAGTTGGGCAGAAGCCAATAATGGGTTTATAAAAACAAGTGTGAGTTATATTTCCAGGTGCCGTGATAGTTTATATGTTGCAACTACTTCAGGTTTTTATTATTCGCCTGATGAAGGAACCCATTGGACTTCCATCAATTCTGATCTGGTGAGTGTTTCAGGATCCGATAGGTTATTGTTTTTATCCATTGTTGATACCACTTTTTTTGCAGGTATTCATTTGAAAGGACTTTTTAAATCGACCAACAGGGGAGTAAATTGGACTCCAGCTAATACCGGCTTTCCGAATGTTTATGTTCTATCTGTTTCAGGTTATGGTGCAAACCTTTATGCAGGAACAGCTAAAGGAGTTTATGTATCATCAGATAACGGAGACCAATGGGTTGCAAAAAATACAGGTATGGAGGATATTTCGGTTAGTAAAGTAATTTTAAAAGGAACCGATATTTTTGCAGCTACTTATCAGGGAATTTATCGATCGACCGATGATGGAGCAAGCTGGACTCAGGAAAATACAGGATTGGCTTACACGCAAATCTCAAATTTGACTGTAATTGGGGCAGATATTTATGCAGGTACCAACAATGGTATCTATTTATCATCGGATAATGACTCCCATTGGAGTGCCGTTAATACCGGGTTGTATGGTTCATCCTGTTGCTCTGAAATTACATCAACTGCCGTAAGCGACACAGTTCTCTTTATTGGAATAAATGCAGAAGTATATTATACAAAAAACAAAGGCACCAGTTGGACCAAAGCATCGACCGGTTTGGCATATAACCGGATTCAAGCACTTTTTGTGGATGGAACAAATATTTACACGGGTGTAGGGCAAGATGGGGTTTATAAAGCTATTATTGAATCGTTGATAATTCCTGAAGCACCCCAAAATCTTTTAGTTACAAATGCACTGAACCATTCAGCTACCCTAAAATGGAACAAAAATAGCGAAACCGACTTTTTGCGGTATCGCATATATGGTGGCATCTATGGATATTCAATGAAATTGATCGATTCTACCCTGTCGGGTGTTACGGATACTACAATTACTTTTCATAATTTAGATAACAGGATAAAATATTGGTTCGAGGTAGCTGCAGTTGATAATTACAATAATCAAAGCTCTTTCTCAAACCTAGTTATGAGTGATATTATTGACACTGAAACCCCTGATGAACCAATTGGCGATTCTATAATTAGCACTTCGCGTAACAATTTTACCCTACGATTGAAAAAAAACAGCAGTACCGATGTGCTAAGGTATAGGATTTATTTTGGGAATTCAGCCGAAAGTCTTACCCGAATAGATTCTGTTTCAAATGGGATTAATGATACCTTAAAGGTCTTTCATGGGCTTGTTGCAGGAACAGCATACTTTGTGGGTGTGTCAGCTGTTGACAGTTCTTTGAATGAAAGCACCATGGAGGTGATTTCGGCCACTGTCACCCATACCATTCAAGCTATTTACAATTCAGATTATAAGGATATTGATGTTGGTAACGGAAAATTGGGCGATTCGATAGAATATAGTTTCAGTATTTTAAATAGTGGGGATGATACGTTGAAGATTTACAATATAATTTCAACTGAACCAAGTTTTATACCTAAGGATTCTGTATTTGTTATCCCCGATGGAGTTGCCCAACAGGAAGCCAAATTCCTGTTTGCACCTAGTAAAATAGGCATTAACTATGGCGATATCATAATTCATAGTAATGCAATTACTGAATATGATACCATCCATATTCAGGGTTTTGGATATGGCGAAGGAAAATTGTCGTTAGCATCAAAATTCATTGATTTTGGTCGGGTTTTGGTTGGACAGTCGAAGGATTCTATTATTGCATTGGAAAATGTGGGTAATGATACGTTGAAAATAGATGCCATTAATGGAGTCAATTTTGAGATATATGTCGCCCCAGGACAATCCATCAACGATACTATAACGTTAAATGCTACCCAAAGAGGTAAATTGGCCTATAATATGATAATACATAGTAATAGTAATCCGGCAACTGACACAATTGTGATAAGCGGATATGGTTATATTAAGGGGATTTTATCCATCGAACAAAACATTGCCTATTTTGGAAACGTAAAGGTGGGCGATACGCTGGAATATAGTTTTCCAATTAAAAACTTGGGCGACGATTCGTTGAAAATCGATATTTCATCAAGCGAACCTTTTGTGTTACCCATTGATACTGGAATCATACTTCCCGGTTACCTTGATGTTGCAAACGCCAAGTTTTTGTTTTTTCCTCAAACAATCGGTGACATATCAGCCGATGTATATATTACAAGTGAAGTTAATGATCAGAAAGATACCTTGCATATTTCTGCATTTGGCTATGGCGAAGGAATATTATCCTGTGTCAAGACCATTGATTTTGGCCAAGTAATGATTAACCAGGAAATTGATACGGTTATTGAACTGGCAAACGTAGGTAACGATACGTTGAGGATTCCAAGCATAAATTATGATAATGTATTGCGGCTGATTCCACCGGGAGAATATATAAATTATACCTATACTCTGAACCCCAACCAACTTGGCGTTATTTCCAGTAAGATTATGATGCACGTCAATAATTTTGAAACCATGGATTCTATCATGATAAGCGGTTATGTTTATGGAATAGGAGTATTGAATGTTGAACCCACAACTATTGATTTTGGTGAGTTGAATTTGGGTACGTCTCTTGGAAAAGTATTTACCATGACCAATACAGGTACCGACACCATCAAAATTTCCAGTATTGAATCTACTAACACTTTTTTTGGTAGTATTGATTATTTAGCGGCGATTGCCCCCAATCAATTTTATAATGCGGCTGTAACTTTTAATGCCGGCTCGATTGGCTCCGTGTCCGGAAAGCTAATCATAACTAGTAATTCCCCATTAATTTACGATACGGTTTATTTAACTGCTTTTGTAAAAGGTAAAGCCGATATTGAATCTAATGTATCTTCCATTAATTATGGGGATGTGCCTGAAAATACCCTAAAGGATACCACTTTTACTTTGACGAATATTGGTACCGATACCCTATTCATTGAACAATTCAGTTTTAATAACAATACCGTGGATGGAGTAATGACTGTTTTGCCAGCACCTATGACTATTCCTGTGGGATCATCGCAAGAGTTTACTTTGAGATTTACTCCCGATGATGTTAGAAACTGGGAAGCACAATTGAAAGTCCACTCCAATGCATCAAATTTCCCATTATATTCTATCGATATAACTGGAAACGGTATTATAAACGACATCTATCAGGTGGATTCAAGATCGATAATCTTACAGTCGTATCCAAATCCTTTCGACCAATCCATTACCCTAGAATATTATATACCCTTCCCTTCAAATGTGTATTTTAATATCTATGATTTAACAGGGGAAAAAATTGCCACATATGAGGAGTCTGGAAAAACAGAGGGCTTGCATCAATATATTTGGGATGGAAAAGACTCAAAAGGAATTGTAATTGAAAAGGGAATCTTTTTATTGCAGTTAGTTGTTTATGAATCAAAAGGTAATAGACCTCTATTTAAGGAAAAAAGGATACTAATGAAGCAATAATGTTTTGGTGACCAACTTCTGGTAATGATTTAGGATACTGGTGGTTGGTCATTCTCATTCATTTTTGAACCATTCGGGTATTTATTCTTAGTATTTAGACGATAGGGCTTATTTTGAAAAAAACATTTTAATAGCTACAATAACCAGAAAAATACTGAAAGCCTTGCGGATGGTAGAAGCAGGAATGGAAACGGCCAATTTGGAACTGAAAAAACTTCCTACCATAAAAGCAGCAGCCATAATTAAGGCAAATTTTAAATTAATGTACCCCTCTTTGTAATAGTTGTACGCCGCAAAAAGCCCAATAGGAGGGAGCATGACAGCCAAACTGGTCCCGATTGCTTCGTGTTGCCCCATACCCATAACATACACCATGGCAGGAATCATGATAATTCCCCCACCAATCCCCAACAACCCACCAAGGGCACCAGCCACAAGTCCTATGGCAATGAGTAATAAAAGGGTAGTTGCATCCATAGATTTGTTTTTAAATGATGAATTCTTTTCCATATTTCGATTTGATAAAAATGGACCTGTATTTAACAATAGATCAATAGATTTTTAGACCCGACACACAAGACAAAACATATCTTTTTGGAAATTATCACTTAATGATTTCGTTAATATTTTTTACATTTAACAGATAATCATTTATTTATAAAAATTTAGCGAACTATTATTTAAGTAAAATGAAAAAGCCAATCTTGATTTCCGATTGGCTTTTCAAGTGTTTATTCCAGTTCATCTTGCAATTCATCCAATTCGTCGGTGTCTTCTACTTCTTGTACCGACTGTTCTTTCTTTTCTTCAAATTTTTGATCCACTACTACAGTATCTTTAACAATAAACTCATTCACCAAGGCCACACTTGTTCCTGCTACAGCAATAAGTAATGCAATAAATACAACTACGCGTTTTTCCTGTTTGGCTTTAGCAATAAAATAGGCAATTAGCGATATAAAAAGAGCTACCAACGAAGGAAACAAGGCCATTATCTTTACAGGTGTAAAGGCCATACCTAAACCGACAATCCCTGTTAAAAATCCCAGGACAATCAATGTTTTGACTAATACAGAATTTGATTTCATAAGCATTTGTTTATTCAATGATTTTCTCGTTTAATTTTTAGTTCTTTAGGCCATTGGTTTCGGTTAGTTTTACCTTTACCTCGCCCTCTTTAAAGATAGCCGAAATAAGTACCGGAACCCGATTATTATCGGCAGTCAACCAAAGAAAATTGGAATTGCGTTTCACCACAAAATCACGTTCCAATTCCAAAGCCAATTTGTAGCAGCTTTTTTTACCCAATTTTCCTACATCAATGGTTTCTTTGCCTAAATATTTTATTTTCATATTTAAAACCCGTTCCAGAAATAAAACAGATATGGGAAAAGTTTTTCCGACTGGATAGGTGTCGTAATCCAGGTTCCTTAAATAGTAAAGCAGCGAAACAATATCAAGGGTATTATCAGCAATGGTAACTTTGGTTTTTACTGGGGCATCACTACTTTCCAATTCAATTTCAGCCAATTTTGATTTGTACTTGAAACTATATTTGGCTTTCTTGGTGTGACCTTTTACATCTGAATCTTGTTTCATAATCAGTGGTTTCACCGAGGCTGCATCTACCCAGGTCTGGTAAGAATGGCGGATTTTCACATAGCTGTCCCAGCTGCTGAAGGTACTGGCGTTAAATTCCAACCGGTAAATGGGTTTTTCTTTCCCGGGGACGTTGATGATATTCATTTCCAAGCCTGCCAAATCGGTCCAAAGGGACGACATAAAATAGGATACCGTGTATTTTAATTTTTCACCCGGCTGAAAGGCCTGTTTATTGGGAACAGGAGTCTGTGCAATAAGTTGGGTGGTACCAAACAGAAGCATTACCAAAAAAGCCTGTCTCATATTTTATCTGGTTTAAATTTTTTGCCAAATGTAAGTATTATCTCCAAAAATGACCAACCCATGTGCCATTATCTTGTAAAATGCGTGTAAGGAATCTACAAATAGACAAGGACAAAAAAAGTACAAGTTGGTTGAATAAATTTGATTGCCAGATAAATGGCCTTTGGATTATTATACAACATCTCATTTTAAGACTTGAATAACGGTTAATTTGTTAAGTTTGCGCTCGTCAGAAAAAATGATAAGGGTTATGAGTCAATTGGAAGCATATTTTCAGGAGTTCCGGAAACATATTGTGGGAAATGATACAACATTCGCCTCACCTTATGGCGAAAAGAAGATAGTTTATGCCGATTGGATTGCCAGTGGACGGCTTTATTTACCTATAGAAGAACAAATTACCCATGTATTTGGCCCCTTTGTGGCTAACACCCATACAGAAACCAGCGAAACGGGAACCCGCATGACTCAGGCTTATCACTGTGCCCAGCAGATTATTAAAAAACATGTAAACGCCGGGACTGATGACGTGATTATTTCTGCAGGATCGGGGATGACCTCGGTAGTGAACAAACTGATTCGTATTCTGGGTTTGAAAGGTTGTGGAACGTTGCGTCATACAAAGTGTATCAAAGAAATGGAACATCCGGTGGTGTTTATCACCCATATGGAACACCATTCAAACCACACCTCATGGCTCGAAACCGTGGCCGATGTTGTGATTATCCCTCCCGGAAAAGACTTGGAGGTGGATTTAAACGAACTCCGGAATCAATTAGAAATTTATAAGGAACGGACTTTCAAAATTGGAGCTTTTACAGCCTGTTCAAATGTTACAGGGGTCCACACCCCTTATCATCAAATGGCACGGCTGATGCACGAATACGGTGGTTTGGCTTTTATTGACTTTGCAGCCTCGGCACCTTACGAGGAGATAAATATGCATCCGGGGGACGAAATGGAAAAACTGGATGCCATCTTTTTCAGTCCCCACAAATTCATGGGAGGACCCGGTTCATCAGGTATTTTGATTTTCGATTCGAACATTTATCACAACGAGGTGCCCGATCAACCCGGAGGCGGAACCGTTGATTGGACCAATCCCTGGAACAAATACAAATATGTTGACAACATTGAAGCCCGCGAAGATGGAGGGACTCCGGGATTTTTGCAGGCTATACGGGCCGCTTTGTCCATAAAGCTGAAAGAACAGATGGGTGTGAAAAATATTGTTGCACGTGAACATGAATTGCTTGAAATAGCCTTTCCACTGTTGAAGAGGGTCAAAGGCGTGCATATATTGGCTGATAACCTTCAGGAACGTTTGGGCATTCTTTCGTTTTATGTTGACAACATCCACTTTAACATGGTGGTAAAATTGTTGAACGACCGGTTTGGGATTCAGGTCCGTGGCGGATGTGCCTGTGCCGGGACTTACGGACATTATCTGTTGGAGGTAAGTTATGAAAAATCAAAAGCCATTACCGATATGATTAATGCCGGCGACCTTTCCGAAAAACCGGGATGGATACGTTGGTCGCTGCACCCCACCATGACCAATCAGGAAGTATATGACTTTGTAGATGCCATGCAACAAATTGTCACGAACATTGAGGTCTGGAGCAAAGATTATGTGTATAACTGTAAAACCAACGAATATCAGCATAAAGACCAACACAAAGGAATCAACCCGGAGGTTAAGAACTGGTTTGAATTGTGAGACACGAGATATTGAGATGTGAGGCACAAGATTTTTTAGCTCATTCTCATATCCAGATGCTAAAATTAAATACCCCAATTGAGTCAATCTAGCTCCAAAATAATTACTTTTGCGCTACAGGTTTCCAAAATTTAGGAACGAAGAGGGAATGCCGTGTAAACCGGCAACAGTACCCGCTGCTGTAAGTTCATAAAAAACCTCTCCCATACCTTTGCCACTGTGGTTTTAAAGTCCGCGGGAAGGCCGGGAATAAGGTGAACGAGTCAGAAGACCTGCCTGTTATTGTTTAACAATGCTTTCGGGATTAAAGGCGCGATTTCACAGAAATCCCCCGAGCATCTTATTTTTAGTCAGATGCACTTTAAAAGGCTTATTTTTGGATCCTTTTTTTTAGGAACCATTTTATGGAATCATCAGGGCTACGGTCAGTTCAGTCCTTATGTAGCAAAAATTTTGGAATACCGCCCGGCACCCGGACAGTTTATCAATTCCGCTTATGGATGCCCATGGGCTTCTCAAAGTCTGGTGGGTGGAATTTCCGGCATGGTTAGTCTTGGCGGGTTTGGTGGCTACCTGGTGGTAGGGTTCGATCACTCCATCGAAAATCACCCCGACAACCCTTATGGAGTCGATTTCACCATTTTTGGAAATGCAAATGTCTATTCCTCAGAACCGGCCACGGTTTATGTCATGAAGGATGACAACCGGAATCAGTTACCCGATGATACTTGGTACATGCTGGCCGGAAGTGGTTATTACTTTACATCGGCTGTTCATGCGTATGAAATTACCTATGTCAATCCTAATTCCAGTGTGGCTGATGATGTCCCGTGGGCAGATAATCTGGGAAATGAAGGATTTATTTTGGACAATACGTTTCATACCCAACCTTATTATCCCTTAAAAGATAGTTTTCCGGATATTTCTGATAGCCAATATACATTGATCGGAATGAAATTACAGGCTCAGGTTGATTCTACCGATCCCGCATTTATTGTTACCAGACCCTATCCGTTTGGGTTTGCCGACAATACACCACGAAACACTTCGTACCAGGGATGGGAACCAGACAACCCCTATACTGCTGAACTTGAAGGCACAGGTGGCGATGGTTTTGATATTTCGTGGGCTGTAGATTCCGAGGATAATTCCGTGGATTTGGATGGAATTGATTTTATAAAGATTCAAACATCGGTGAACCAACAGGTAGGCTGGTTAGGCGAACTTTCTGCCGAGATTTCCGGAGTGGTGGATGTTTCACCCAACCCTTCAATTACCGGAAAAACACAGAGGCTGGTTTTGGAACCCTTGTTCCGCAACCTGGAGGCGGGAGAATCTGTCAAACTAACAACTCATCTTTTTAAAAATGGATTGCCTGACAACGAAGCTGTAGTTCAGTTCAGTGTGGATGATGAAACATTGGCTACTGTTGATGCCAACGGACAACTACAAACCTTGCAAGCTGGAAAAATAATAGTTTTTGCTAAGAATGATGAGCGTTTGTTGGCTGATAGTTTGGAGCTTACCATTCAATATCCGGTTTCAGTTGCATCGGACGGGGTGCAAAATATCGTGTTATATCCCAATCCTGCAAAGGATTTTATTCATACCCGGTTTCCCAATGCTATCGAAGCGGTTAGGATTACCAGCATGATGGGGCAAACCTGGGAATTAGCATCGGAAAATGGGACAGATTACCGGCTGCCACAGGTTGGCAGAGGTATTTATGTGGTTTCGTATCGGGTTAACCAACAATGGAAAAGTAACAAACTCATTATTAATCCATAAATATTGAAAGCATTTGCATACATAGCGTTGAGTTTGGTCGGCATGGGGTTTTTCATCCCGAAAGGGGTTGCACAATATTCTTTTGAAGATACCATTCCACTGCACGAGGTGATAATTACAGCCAAATCCACCTTTGATGGAGTAGGGGCGGGAGCCGTGGTACAAAGGATAGATACCCTGGTTTTGATGGATCGCATCACCGGAACCATGGGGGAGCTATTGGCCGAAAACACACCTGTTTTTATCAAAACACACGGCCGGGGAGCGTTGGCTACTGCATCCATGCGAGGTACCGGGGCTTCGCATACCGCCGTGCTCTGGAACAACATCCCCATCAATTCCCCTTTGACCGGACAGGTTGATTTTTCATTGATTCCGGTTTACTTAATTGATGAAATGAGTCTTTACTTTGGTTCTTCATCGTTGCAAAACAGCAACGGGGCTTTGGGGGGAAGCATTGCTATTGAAAACCGGCCGGATTGGGAAAAAGGAACACGTCTGAAATTTATGCAGGGTTTTGCCAGTTTTGGAACCTATTCTTCGTTTGGGCAGGTAAACTGGAGCGATGGGAAATGGAGCGCCCGGAACCGCCTGTTTTACGAATCGTCGGAGAACAATTTCCTTTATTATTATAACGATCCCCGGAACCAAGAGTCATCGGGTTACCACAAACTCAAAGGAGCATCGTACAAAAAGATGGGAACCCTGAATGAACTTTTTTATCGGGTAAATGAACAGGATGTAGCGGGTACCCAGGTTTGGATTCAATCCTCCGACCGGTTTATCCCACCACTCGTGGGGAATTCCATCTATTTTCATAAAGAAAATCAGATCGATAAAACCATCCGCCTGTTAGCCTTTTACAAGCATTATGGAGAGCGGTTTTCATACGAACTGCAATCGGCATATCTTGACGACCGTCTTTCGTACTATTTGATCAATCAAGCTAACTCGTTGGCACATGCCGATTCTCTGGCAGATGCCAGCAACCGGAGCCAGAGTTCAATCAATCAATGGAATTCAGTCTGGAGGTTTGAGAAAAACTGGCGTATTAATTTTGATGCCGAATTCCGGACCGACTGGGTACACTCCATCGATTATGAAACCACGATGGGCTATTCGCACCGTCAGAACCAAATTTCCGCCATCGTTTCAGTACATAAAATGTTGGGCGATCGGTGGAGTTTTTCATCTCTTTTAAAATACCAATGGATACAAGGGCAAACTTTGCAACCGGTTCCTTCGTTAAGTGCGGAATATCTACTAAACAAAAAAAATCAAATAAAATTGAAAGGAAACATCTCGCGGAATTACCACTATCCCAGCCTAAACGATTTGTATTACCTGCCGGGCGGAAACCCCGGTTTGACAGATGAAAAGGGAAGAACCCTGGAGTTTTCGGTGCATCACCAAAGCGGTTGGGGGAATTTCCAATGGTCGCAATCGGTCAGTTCCTATTATTCCATTATCAACGACTGGATTCAGTGGATACCTTCTGATTATGGTTATTGGGAACCCCGTAACCTGAAAAAGGTGCATTCGCGGGGCGTTGAATATTACACTGCCCTAGAGTACATACACTCCGGTTTCACGGGTAAACTAAAGGTTCAATACGCGTTTACCCCAACTACCAACCAATCGGATCCAATGACTGAAGGGGATCAATCGAAAGGGAATCAATTAATTTATATTCCCAGGTATTCAGCAGGAATGGTGGTTTTTCTCTCGTACCTGGACTGGGAACTGACCACCATAACCCACTATTTGGGAGAACGGCAGACGGCCACCACAAACGATTCGCAAATATACCCAGAACCTTCGTATTGGCTCACCAATCTTTCGTTGGGAAGCCATTGGCAACTGAAAAAAATTAAAGTGGGTGTCAAAGGAAAAGTGGAAAACCTTTGGAATACTGCCTATTCGAACCTAAAAAACCGGCCGATGCCGTTGCGGAATTATTCCTTACTATTGAAATTTGAATTTTAACAAGATGCAGATACTTTTTAAAATAGGTTTGGTTGCAGGCAGTTTGGTTCTGCTACTTTCGTGTGCCGATGAAAATCCGGTACCTCCGGTGGATATTAAGAATGGAAGTTCAGTTTTTATTGTAAACGAGGGGAATTACATGTTTGCCAATGGTTCCCTTTCGTATTACCATCCTGAAAGCCGGGAGGTTGAAAATAAAGTTTTTTACCGGGTAAATGGGTTCGATTTGGGCGATGTGGCCCAGAGCATGTACATTTACGATTCGCTGGGTTACATTGTGGTCAACAATTCTGCCAGGATCGATGTCATCAACATCCATACCTTCCAATACGTGGGAACCATCGGCGGCTTGTCGTCGCCACGGTATGTGCATATTGTTAATCCCATCAAAGGATATATTACCGATTTGTATGCCAAATCCATCGCCATATTTAACCCGCAGACATTTAAGGTAACCGGGGGCATTCCGGTGGATAACCATTCGGGAAACTATTACCAGCACAGTACCGAACAGATGGTCTCTTTTGGAAAATATCTGTTCATCAATTGCTGGAGTTTCGATAACAAGGTGTTGATGATTGATACCGAAACTGATCAGGTGACCGATTCCATTGAAACAGGCATCCAGCCGGTAGCCATGGTACTTGACGCGCTTGGCAAACTTTGGGTGTTGACCGATGGAGGTTTTCCGGGAAACCCGTTTGGTTATGAGCAGCCGGGTTTAAGTAGATACGATGCGGCTACCCTAGCATTGGAACAGACTTTTTTATTTCCATTGGAAGATAACCCACTGGATGTGCAGCTAAACGGAACTGCTGATACGCTTTATTTAATCAATAACCATGTTTGGAAGCTGTCGGTTACTGCCGGAGAGTTTCCTGTAACTCCTTTTGTGGAGAAGGGCAACCGCCTGTTTTTTGCCTTGGGGGTCGATCCGGTAAGCTCGGAGGTATATGTGTCGAATGCCATTGATTACCTGCAGCCCGGCTTGGTTTACCGCTTTTCGCCGCAGGGCCAACCCATCGATACCTTTAATGTGGGCATCTCGCCCGGGTATTTTTGTTTTAAAGGATATTGAGAAAAACAGTGGCAGGAATTATTGCCACGGATTGCACGGGATTTATTCTGGATGTAAAATTTTGAAGCCTGTAAGGAGGCGTTGGAATTGCCGTTCGGGGAAAAAATAACCAGAGAAACGTAACTGAAATTTACTTGCGAGTAGTTAATAGCAGGGTAAACGTAATTGAAATTTTTAATTACTGACAAAAAATCGGTTTTTTACTTCCTTAATTTTTTTAATCTCCAAATAAGTGTAAAAGATACAATAAACCTTTCACCATGGCAAGGCTTCCATGCGAAAGATTTTTATATTTGCTTTTTTATAAAGAAACACAGAAATAAACTTGAACGGAAAATGAAACAGCCAGGAATTTTTTTGCTTTTGTTGGTTGGCCTCTACAGTTGCCAAACCCAACCGGAACCCGAAACATTTGTGCCTGCCACCACGTGTAACCCCATCAACATCAGTTACCGTTTTTGCACCGATGAACCTTCGCGCCGTGAGGCCGCCGACCCTACCGTGGTCTGGTTCCGCGGCCGGTATATTTTATTCGCATCAAAATCGGGCGGATATTGGCACTCCACCGATTTAAAGGAATGGACCTTTGTGGAAACTTATGAAATCCCTACCGAAGAATATGCCCCAACGGCCATTGCCATCAACGATACGTTGTACTTTTTGGCCTCCTCCAACGAACAAAGTACCCTTTACTATTCCACCGATCCGCTCAGCGGAAAATGGAACGTGGCAAAGGAAAAGCTGGAGGTTCCGGTTTGGGATCCTGCCCTGTTTTTGGACGATGACCAACGGTTGTACCTGTTTTGGGGCTGCTCGAATGTGAATCCCATCTATGGCGTGGAGCTCGATTACCACAACAATTTCAACTTTATGGGTAAACCTACGGAACTTATTCATACCGATACAAAAATACATGGATGGGAAGTGCCCGGCGATTTTAACACGCTGACCCAGCAAAGCCCCTGGATTGAAGGTGCCTGGATAAACAAACACCACGGAACGTATTATCTGCAATATGCCGGGCCGGGAACCGAATTTAAAAGCTATTCCGATGCCGTATATGTTTCCGAAAATCCATTGGGGCCTTATACCGTTCAGCCACACAATCCCTTTGCCTATAAACCGGAAGGTTTTACTTCGGGTGCCGGCCATGGAAGTACCTTTAAGGACCGCTATGGAAATTACTGGCACATAGGGACCAGCACCATCTCCATCAAACATGTATTTGAGCGCCGGTTAGGGTTGTATCCTGCCTTTTTCGATTCGTTGGGAACCCTTTACACCGTTACTGCTTTCGGTGATTATCCTATGATTATCCCTCAAAAGAAAATATCGGGTTTCAATGAAATTTTTCCCGGTTGGATGTTACTTTCATATAATAAAAAGGTGGAAGTTTCATCAGCTATTGATACCCTGCCCGCCTTGTTTATGACCGATGAAGATATCCGTACCTACTGGGCGGCCGCCAGTGGCAATGCCAATGAATTTGCCACGCTCGATTTAGGATCCGTTATGGAAGTGTATGCCGTGCAACTGAATTTTGCGGAACACCGTACTACCATTTTAGGAAGACAGAAGAATTTGTTTCACCGTTACATGCTTGAATGTTCCTCTGATGGTTCCCATTGGACACTACTGGCCGATAAATCGGAAAATACTACCGATAATTCACACGATTATATGGAATTAAATGAAAAGGTGGCGTGTCGGTTTTTAAAAGTAACAAACGTACAGGTCCCTGGCGGAAATTTTGCCATCAGTGGCTTCCGTGTATTTGGTAAAGGGAACGGAACGGCTCCGGAAGCTGTTCAACACGTTGAGGCTACCCGGAATCCGGAGGATAAAAAACAGGTGACCCTGCATTGGGAAAAATCGGGAACAGCTACCGGATACAACATCCATTATGGCATTGCTAAAGACCAGTTGTATCAAAATTATCAGGTGTATGAAGATACGGCGGTCACCATCCGCAGTTTGAATGCCAACCTGGACTATTATTTTACCATTGAATCGTTTAACGAAAACGGACTGGTACCGGGCGGCGTGGTTGTAAGTGCAAAATAGCGCACCTTTGAGAACATTGTTCAATAAATCATTAGATATAGAGAAACAAAAGACCGGGATATGGAATCCCGGTTTTTTGTTTGTATGAGAGAAAATACGATAGATTATCCTTTCTAAATTTTTGAAATTTCAGTAATGATTCTAATGCTTCCCGTAGCTTTATAAAATCTTTATATTCCCACCGATATTCTTTATCAAACACTTATAGAAAGTGCTGCATTTTTGTACTGTCAAAAAAAATGATAGCTATGGATGCAACAATTTTATTAACTACATCGCAAACCCTGGAGACAGATAACTCTGCAGGTTATGTAACCGGAGTTATAATCGCTCTGTTTATCCTCGGATACCTTTTGTATTCTCTTGTTAAACCTGAAAAATTTTAAACCATGACAGTACAAGATGTAATGCAGGTGATTTTGTTTTTTGCCCTATTAATTGGGCTTACACCCATCTTAGGCAAATATATGGGTAACGTATTTACAGGCGAAAAACATTTTATGCAGCCCGTTTTCGGATGGTCCGAAAGATGGGCCTATCGGTTTACCGGCGTCAATCCTGAAGAAGAAACAAACTGGAAGGCCTACACTTTCGGTTTGCTTATGTTCAACCTGGTTGGATTTGTTTTTGTATTTATCATCCAACTTGTTCAGGCTTATTTGCCGTTGAATCCTGCACATCTGCCAAATGTTACCTGGCACTCGGCTTTCAATACTTCAGTCAGTTTTGTAACCAATACCAACTGGCAGGGGTACGCCGGAGAAACTACGTTAAGTTACTTTGTACAGATGTTAGGGCTTACCGTGCAAAACTTTGTGAGTGCAGCAACCGGAATAGCCGTTTTGTTGGCAGTCATTCGGGGAATTTCGCGTAAAACCACCGATAAATTAGGCAATTTCTGGACAGACCTAACACGTTCAACGTTGTATGTGCTATTGCCGCTTTCAATATTGTTTGCCATTATATTGGTAGGGCAGGGCGTAGTTCAAAATTTCAAAACCTGTGAAACGGTTCAAACTCTGCAGGGTGCACAACAAATAATCCCCATGGGGCCTGCAGCTTCGCAAATTGCAATAAAGCAATTAGGCACCAATGGGGGAGGATTTTTTAATGCCAACAGTTCGCATCCTTTCGAAAACCCAACGCCATTCAGTAATTTCCTTGAAATGTTGTTTATTTTGCTTATTCCGGCAGCATTAACATATACTTATGGCAAAATGGTTGGTTCAACACGGCAGGGCTGGACCATTTTCTCGGTAATGATGATTTTATTGATTACGGGATTAAGTATTTCGCTGTATGCCGAATATTCTTCCAATCCCATATTTGGTCATTTGCCATTGATGGAAGGAAAAGAAACCCGCTTTGGAATTACAAACAGCGTTCTTTGGTCAACATCGACAACAGCCGCCTCGAACGGTTCGGTAAATGCCATGCACGACAGCTTGTCGCCTTTAGCCGGAATGGTTGCCGTGATAAACATTATGCTGGGCGAGGTTATATTCGGGGGTGTGGGAGCAGGATTGTATGGAATGGTAATATTTATAATTCTCACCGTATTTATTGCCGGATTAATGGTTGGAAGAACTCCCGAATATTTGGGAAAGAAGATTGAAGCATTTGAAGTGCAAATGGCTATCATTGCAATTCTTGCCCCCAGTTTTGTGATACTTATTTTTACAGCATGGGCTTCAGTAAGCAGTGCCGGACTTTCGAGCCTGAATAACCCGGGCGCCCACGGTTTTTCCGAAATTCTTTACGCATATAGTTCAGCCGCCGGAAACAACGGAAGTGCCTTTGCCGGATTGAATGCCAATACCTTGTTTTATAACCTTACCTTAGGTTTTGGGATGCTAATCGGTCGTTTTGGTGTTATCGTTCCGGTGCTTGCCATTGCCGGAAATATGGCCAGAAAGAAGGTCACTCCGCTTTCGGCAGGTACATTCCGTACCGATAATTGGTTGTTCATGGGCTTATTAATTGCGGTCATTTTAATTGTTGGCGGGCTTACATTTTTTCCTGCCTTATCGCTTGGCCCAATTGTCGAGCATTTGCTTATGGGTAGTGGAATAACCTTTTAATTTTTAATGATATGACAAAGCAGGATACAAGCCTTTTCAATAAAAAGATATTGTTGCAAGCAGCCAAAAACAGTATCATCAAGTTAAACCCGGCATCGTTGATTAAAAACCCTGTCATTTTCATCGTGGCTGTTGGTTCGTTACTAACAACAATAGCGGTGTTTGCAGGTCTTTTTCAGGGTAATTTTTCATCGTTCAGCCTACAAATAGCAATCTGGTTATGGTTTACTGTGCTGTTTGCCAATTTCTCCGAAGCTATTGCCGAAGGACGGGGCAAAGCCCAGGCCGACAGCCTCAGAAATAGCCGGATACAAGCCAAAGCCCGCAAAATGGAGGGCAAACATGAAATTTCGGTTTATGCTACCGATCTTAAAAAAGATGACATCGTGGTTTGCGAAGCCGGAGATGTAATCCCTTCCGATGGCGAAGTAATTGAAGGTATTGCCAGTGTTGATGAATCGGCAATCACAGGTGAATCGGCCCCTGTAATCCGCGAAAGCGGGGGCGACCGTTCAGCAGTCACCGGAGGAACAAAAGTTATTAGCGACCGGATTTTAGTACGCATCACTACCGAACCCGGGAGTACCTTTATCGATCGCATGATTGCACTGGTTGAAGGAGCAAAACGCCAAAAAACACCTAATGAAATTGCCTTATCCATATTGCTTTCAGGCTTATCAATTATATTTCTTTTGGCAGTTGTGACCCTTCCAGCATTTTTCGGCTACAGCCTTTTGGCTTCAGGGTTACCAATGTCTCAAAACCTGTCAATTCCGGTATTGATAGCTTTATTGGTGTGTTTGATTCCCACTACCATTGGCGGCCTGCTTAGTGCCATTGGTATTAGTGGAATGGATCGGCTTTTACAACGCAATGTAATTGCTACAAGCGGCCGTGCCATTGAAGCGGCTGGCGATGTAGATGTACTTTTGCTCGACAAAACCGGAACTATCACTTTAGGGAACCGCATGGCCACCGATTTTATTGCCGACGAAGGGGTTACTGTTGAACAACTAGCCGATGCTGCCCAGTTTTCATCTTTATCGGACGAAACGCCCGAAGGCCGCTCGATTGTTATTCTGGCCAAGGAAAAATTCAATATCCGTGGGCGGGAAATTCACCAACTCAACGCTACTTTTATCCCATTTACAGCTCAATCAAAAATGAGCGGTGTTGACTTTAAAACAGAGGACGGCCAATTCCATCAAATCCGTAAAGGGGCATCGGAAGCCATCCGGACTTTTGTACTCAACAACAATGGTTATTTTCCCCAAAAAATTCAGGAAACTGTATCCGAACTGGCACGCCAAGGTGCTACACCACTAGTGGTTGCCGAAGATAACAAAGTCCTTGGGGTGATTCATCTTAAGGACATTGTAAAAGGGGGTATTAAACAACGTTTTGCCGAACTTCGGAAAATGGGTATTAAAACGGTGATGATTACCGGCGACAACTCCCTTACAGCAGCAGCTATTGCGGCCGAAGCCGGGGTTGATGATTTTATGGCTGAGGCCACACCCGAAGACAAATTAAAGCGCATCCGTGAAGAACAGGCCAACGGCCATCTGGTAGGTATGATTGGCGATGGAACCAACGATGCACCTGCACTTGCCCAAGCCGATATCGGGATTGCCATGAATTCAGGTACCCAGGCAGCCCGCGAAGCTGGCAACATGGTTGATCTCGACAGCAACCCAACTAAATTAATTGAGGTGGTAGAGGTTGGCAAACAATTGCTGATGACCCGTGGTTCGCTTACCACATTTAGTATTGCCAACGATGTGGCAAAATATTTTGCCATTATTCCGGCCATTGCCATTTCGTTGTATTCCGGGAATTCTGGTGTTGGGCCGCTTTCTGCTTTGAATATTATGAACCTTGCTTCGCCTCAGAGCGCAGTTCTGAGTGCCGTTATTTTCAATGCCATTATCATCATGCTTTTGGTCCCGTTGGCTTTAAGGGGTGTACGGTACCGTCCGGTTTCTGCCAATGAAGCATTGACGCGCAACCTCCTGATTTTTGGTTTGGGTGGATTGGTGGCCCCTTTTGTGGGGATTAAACTTATTGATGTTCTTTTAAACCTCTAATAATATCCTTATGGAACATTTGGTGAACAACCTGATTGAACGTCTTAAAACTAGGAGGACGCAGGAAATGATGAAAATAGAAAAGTACAAAGAAGATAGTCTCAAGGATTTGATTTTTATTTCATCGGGTAAAATATTTGAACTGGATGCTATTATTCAGGAACTTAATGAATTGATGGATTACAATATGCTCACAAAAACAAAAATAAAATGAAACAGACCATGTCTGTGATAATTATTGAGACACACACGAGCATGATTAAACGGTGTGCCAAATCGTAACATAGTCATAAATTTTAAACACATGAAAACTCTGGTTATAGCACTTAAAATATTCTTATTCTTCACTGTTTTAACAGGAATTATCTACCCGCTTTTGGTTACAGGAATTGCACAAGTAATATTCCCTGCAAAGGCAAACGGTAGTCTGATTCGTAAGGACAATAAAATAATAGGAAGCGAACTTATTGGTCAACAATTCGATTCGACGATTTATTTCACCTCAAGACCCTCGGCTGTTTCGTACAATCCATTACCATCGGGTGGCTCAAATTATGGATTGACAAATCCGAAACTTATAAACCTGGTAACTGAACGCGAACAACAATTCATGGCGTTTAACGGGCTCGATAGTACGACAGTAATTCCATCGGAGATGCTCTTTGCATCGGCTAGCGGACTCGATCCTCATATATCGCCACAAGCTGCATTATTGCAGGTTGAGCGGATTGCCAAAGCCCGAAATTTTAACAATGAACAGAAACTACAAGTGGTGCACCAGATAACAACACTTACTGAGGCACCCCAATATATTTGTCTGGGTGAAGAGCGAATAAATGTGTTGCTCCTAAACCTTGAATTGGATAGACTTGAATAGTAAACGCACACTAATAAAGTAAGTCATGAAAACTTCAATCAGAAACAAAAATTTTACCTTAGGTATGGTTCTATTCCTAATTATCATTTTGTTTTTATCCGTTTTTTCTGTTTTTTACTTAACCAAATTGTCAAAGAAAACAGCTGCAATTCTTAAAGAAAACCATTATTCTGTTGTTTATGCCCGTGATATGGCAGAACAATTGACAATTATAAATCAGAAAATCGTAAATTACTCCTTATTAAATACCATTGACACTGTTGATATTGATAATGAGTTTGTTTTATTTAATAAATCGCTTTTGCTAGAGAAAAATAACATTACCGAAATTGGCGAAGATACCCTTGTTAGTGAAATTGAATTGAGCTTTATGAATTATCGCAATTCGGTATCCCAAGTTGTAAAATCGCCAACTGAAGCTAGTAACCTTCTTGTATTGCAAAAAGGATTTGAAAACCTGTACCAACAATTGATGCTTTTATCATTAATGAACGAGAAAGCCATTGAGGCAAAAACAGATGATGCCAAAGTTTCAGCAAAGAAATATTCGATACGAATGTCCTTTATTGGAGCTTTTTGTTTTTTAATTGCCTATGCCTTTACTTTTAGCCTCACATCGTATTTTAACGATCGGTTTTTTAACCTTTATACCGGTATCAAAGAAGTTGCTGCCGGCAATTCTCGTGAAAAACTGTATATTGATGGAGCAGATGAACTTGCTGAAATTTCACTGATTTTTAATCAAATGGCCGAGAAATTACATGATCAGATGCAAAATATTCCGCCTTCGTTAAAAGAGACCTCTGAAAATGAGATAATTTTACAGGACGTAAACGAATTGCGGAAAATTCTTTTGCAATTAAAAGTTATTGAAATACGGGCAAATCAGATACTTTCTTCATTTGATTCACAAACAGAACAGTAATTATTCAGTAGATAAACAATTTGCGATCCTAGGGAACTTAAAAATATTATTGCAGATGCAAGGATTTTGAAAACTTCAAATGAACGGATTCATGGAATATTTAGATGATAACCGCCCAAACCCTGATGAACTTTTAGCTTCGTTGATTCACGAGGAAGAAAAAAGTAAACGGGGGAAGCTGAAGATATTCTTTGGTATGTGTGCAGGTGTGGGTAAAACCTATACCATGCTCCAAACGGCACAAGCTGAAAAATTAAAAGGCGCGGATATTATTATTGGGTATGTTGAAACCCATCAGCGAAAGGAGACCGCCGAATTGGCCGAAGGTTTTGAATTGATTCCCCGGAGTGTCCACAAATATAAGTCAACGGATGTTTATGAAATGGACTTAGACGCCATTCTTGCCCGTAAGCCTCAGGTAGTTTTGGTGGACGAACTTGCCCATACCAATGCACCAGGCAGCCGGCATACAAAAAGATACCATGATGTCCAGGAAATACTTGAAAATGGAATCCATGTTTACACCACCCTAAATGTACAGCATCTGGAAAGCCGTTCAGAGACTGTGGCTCAAATTACTGGTATCATTGTCAGGGAAACGCTTCCCGACGAGATTTTTGAAACCGCCGATGAGGTAGAGGTGGTGGACCTCACTCCCGATGAACTATTGCAACGCCTTTCGGAAGGAAAAGTATATTCTCCCGAACGTTCCAAAGAAGCGGTCGAGAATTTCTTCCGAAAAGGCAATATTACAGCCCTCCGCGAAATGGCATTACGGATTGTTGCCGACCGTGTGGATAAGCAGTTGCAGGATTACATGCAACAAAAAAGGATTAAAGGTCCATGGAAATCGGGGATGCATTTGTTGGTGGCAGTAAGCCATACCCAGCAGTCTGCTAAATTGCTCCGGTGGGCAAAAAACCTATCCTATAGCATGGGTGCCGATTTAAAGGCTGTTTATGTGGAAACTGCCCATGAACTTACCTCAAAGGAACGGGAACAACTCGATAAAAATATCAACCTTTCAAAACAGTTGGGAGTCCCATTCCGCATTGTTACCCACAGCGATGTGGTGAAAGCCATTGTTGATTTTGCCCAAAAAGAAAATAGTACCCATATCATTATTGGCAAACCCCGCGAACGGAATTTAGTTACCATGTTGCGGCTTGGCAACTTTGTTAACAGGCTTATCAGGTATAGCGGGAATATTGATGTTTATATTTTGGGCTCCGACTTTCAAGCCAAAGATAAGTTCAAAAACAGGGCTTCCATGCCTTCTTTTACTTCTAACATCAGGCAGTATCTGATTGCATCGCTGGTTGTTTTTTTAACCTCTTTGTCCTGTTTTTTTATAAAAGATTTGATAGGGTATCAGGTAGTTTCGTTTGCTTTACTTATCATGGTTTCTATTTTGGCTTTTTTTTACGGAACAGGCCCCATTTTATTGGCATCAACATTTAGCGCCCTTATATGGGATTTCTTCTTTATCCCGCCTTGGTTTACGCTGCATGTCGATAAACCGGAAGATATGCTCATGTTGGCCATGTTTTTTATCATTGCCCTCCTGAATGGTGTTCTTACCTCAAGGATACGGATTCAGGAGATGAAAACCCGGATACGCGAAGAGCGTACACATGCCCTTTACCAGCTTACCCGTGAACTTTCTAAGGCCATGGGAATTGATGAGGTGATTAAAATATCGAAACAGGATATCAAAAAGTATTTCAACCTGGAAAGTTTACTATTGCTCAAGAATGAAGTGAACTTGTTAGAGAGTGCAAACCAGGAGCCGTCAGTTATTTCATTATCGAACAATGATATGAGTGTAGCAATTTGGGTTTTTCAGCATGCCACTAAAGCTGGTAAACACACCGATACGCTGCCTTCATGTAACTATACTTTTTATCCTTTAAAAGGGAACCAGATGACCCTTGGGGTTATTGCCATTGAGCAGCATAAACCTTTTACCCAGGGAGAAGAACAGTTCTGGGAAACGTTTATTTCTCAGCTTTCAGGCAAAATTGAACGGGAATACCTGCGGAATATGGCCAAACAGGTTTATTTACTGAATGAATCGGATAAACTTTATAAAACCCTGTTTAATTCCATTTCGCATGAGCTGAGGATTCCGGTAGCTACCATTTTAGGAGCTTCCGATACCTTGCTTATGCAAAACTATCCTGTTGACACGCAAAAAAAATTGTTCAACGAAATAAACACGGCTTCCATCAGGTTAAACCGCCTCATCGAAAATCTGTTGAATATTTCGCGCCTCGAATCGGGGCGGTTAACTCCAAGGTTTGATTGGTGCGATGTTCATGACCTGGTGAACAAAGTGACCGAGAACCTCAAACAAGAACTTCAGTATTTTAACTTTCCCATAGTTATTCCGGCTGATATGCCTATGGTACAGATTGATTTCGGGCTTATGGAACAGGTATTGCAGAATCTTGTCCTGAATGCTACCCAGAATGCCCCCATCGGGAGTACCATCCGTGTTAAGTTCTATTTTGAAAATACCATACTCACCATTGAAGTGATGGATCGGGGGAAAGGTTTCCCGGAATCGGAACTGATAGCTGTTTTTAATAAGTTTTATCGTGGCAAAGAGGCAAAAGCAGGAGGGACCGGATTGGGATTATCGATAGTAAAAGGGTTTGTTGAAGCCCATGGAGGAACTGTGGAAGCTAAAAACCGGAAAAACGGAGGAGCTTTGTTCACCATTACCATTCCGGTAAAATCTGTTTCACATTTGCCCGCCAGCCCGTTGGATTAGCTTATCTTTAGGCATCATTAAATGATTGGAGTATGAACGAAACTATCCTGATTATAGACGATGAAGTGCAAATAAGGCGGCTGCTCGAAATAACCCTTTCGGCCAACAACTTTAAAGTTGTGGAAGCAGGAACCGGGAAAGAGGGGTTGTTGTTGGCCGCGTCGGTAAACCCCACCCTGATACTTTTAGACCTGGGGTTGCCCGATACCGATGGATTGGAACTATTAAAAAAACTTAGGGAATGGTACCAAAAACCTATCATCATCCTTTCGGTCCGGAATTCTGAAGAGGATATTGTGAAGGCACTGGATCAAGGGGCAAACGATTACCTGACCAAACCCTTCCGGACGGGTGAATTGTTGGCACGGATAAGGGTAGCTATCCGGCAAAGCCAAAATACGGCCGATCAGCCGGTACTTGAATTTGGAAACCTATCCATTGATTTGGGCAGCCACATCGTGCGCAAAAACAACACCATCATTAAACTTACCTCCACAGAGTTTTCACTGCTGGCCCTTTTGGCAAAAAACGAGGGGCGGGTGCTTACCCATCAATATATTTTAAAAGAGGTTTGGGGAATGGGTTACCTTGAACAGACCCAGTATCTGAGGGTTTTTGTAGCCCAAATCCGTAAAAAAATTGAAGACAACCCGATGCACCCAAACCTTTTAAACACGGAATCAGGAATTGGGTACCGCTTTGGAAGATAGGATTTGATATTTTTGATGCCACAAATGACGGATTCACAGCCCAGACCTGTTTTTATATACTCAGTATCTGGTTTTATTAGATTCATTGGTACATATACAGATTATGATAAAATTGATGCAGAAAAAAATTTGAAAACTATGAATATTAAAGTGATTAAAACCGAAGAAGATTACCAAAACGCATTGCAAAGGCTAGAGGTAATTTTTGAGCCCCGATTGATTCACCAGAAGGTGATAAGGCCGATATTTTGAGCATTCTGATTGAAAAATACGAAGAAGAACATTATCCGATTGAGCCACCTAACCCGATTGAAGCCATTAAGTTTCGAATGGAGCAAATGGACGTGAAAAAAACAGAATTGGCAGAAATAATTGGATATAAAAGCCGTGTTTCAGAGATTTTTAGTAAGAAACGTAAATTGACTTTGGATATGATTTGTCGATTGCATGATAGATTAAAAATACCTTATGAAACATTGCTAGCAGAATATTAAAAAGCACTCTTGCTAACAGCGCTTATACCCAAATCACGTTTAGCTTCGCAGAGCTCCCTTTGATCGGTTCGGAGGTTTTTCGGAGGTTCGGCACCCACTGGCTGTTTTCTCATCGGGGCGACAAAGACGAAGTCACACAATCCCCCGATTTAATATAATTATTACCGTTATTTTACATAAATACATCAATGATTTCACAGGCCAGCGTAGGATATGAAAGTGGATTTGATTGCATCCTGATATATATTTGTGACAATATTTGATGTCCGCCTCTGTGAAAGGATACTGCAAAAGTTTAACTTTTTTAAACACTGCTGACATACAGTTGTCGCAATGGGTTTTTAGTTTTGTGGTAAAAAGATTATGAATTACAAAATTAAAATTCGTAATGCCATTTTAGTTGGCATTGTACCTGCCGTTCTTGAAGGATTGCTTATTCATTTTGCCGACCCGGCAACTAATAAATGGGTAATGATGCAGTCTGTTATATTCTGGTTTGGTTGTGGGTATGTTTGTTACCTTATAGATTTATTTAAAAGTAAGTTATTGACTTCACTTTTGATGACGATCTTATTGTGTTTGCCTTGGTACATTGCACTTTCGATAGTTGATAATAAACCAGTGCATTTGCTGCCATTGATAATTTCAAGCATTGTAATGGGTATTATTATTGGGATTGCCTCTTCAGTACTTAATAAAATTATAAAATAATTGATATCTTGAAATCATATATTTATGTGGCTGTAATTATTGACAATACTTTTAACAACATAAAAAAACCGGAGCCATTGGGTCCCGGTTTTTTTATGTTGCGCGGATTGCGGATACCTGTTATTTCTGATACACACGTACATAATCCACCACCATTTCCTGAGGATAAGCGGTAGAATCGAAACCGGCTGCTGCACCCCAGGTACCACCTACGGCTACATTTAAAATCATGTGGAACCGTTTATCGAAAGGCCATTCTTTGGAGGTTTTGTGTTCGTTTTTAAAGGTAAAATACTTGATGGTATCTACATAGGCACTGTACTCTTCGGGGCCCCATTCCAAGGCATACACATGGAAATTGTCGTGCAAGTCGGGGACACGGATGGTATTATTTTTCTGGGTTCCTTCCACATGGTTATAGGCATCGGTATGGGCCGAGGCAACCACGGTGTCAATCATGTAACCCACGTGCTCCATAATGTCGATTTCACCGCTTTCGGGCCAGCCGCCATATTCCCAATCGGTGGAAAGCATCCAGATGGCAGGCCAAATACCTTTGGCTCCGGGAAGTTTGGCCGAAACCTCGAACCGGCCATACAACCAATCCCCCTTTCCACTGGAAACCAGGCGAGCCGATGAATAATCGCGGTCTTCAATTTTTTCTTTAATGGCTACAATGTGCAAAAAGCCATCCTGCACAAAGGCATTTTCTTTTTTACCCTCGGTGTACCATTGGTATTCCTGATTCCCCCAACGGGATTCATTGCCACGGGTGTCATAACTCCATTTAGTGGAATCGGGCAACCCGTTTACATCAAATTCATCGCTCCAAACCAGTTTGTAACCATCGGCGGCAGCGGTTCCGGATTTGTTTCCACAGTTGCAGCTTGCTAAAGCCAATACCAGGAACAATCCATAAAAAATAGTTTTCATCATTTTAGTAGGTATTAAGTTGTTTAATTTATTCACAATCAAAAATAATTAAATTTTAGTCTTTCAAGATGTATTTTATCCTTTAGTTAGGTCTTTTATCAGCCCATTCATATTTGATTCCTGTACCGATTTTTGAAACCCGGCAATTCTATCTTCGATGACATTGAGTGCCTGAGCTTCTTCGTGAAACAGAAATTCAATCCCTTTTTTATTCATCGCGTTCAGCACATAATCAGTGGTGAGGTTTGAAATATCTCGGGCGGGTATAAAAGCAGGTTCTTTCAACTCCTGGCTGGTGGTCTCGACCAAAATTCGGCATTCCACCAACTCATAAAGCAAATGCCTGACCAAACGGACGGGAATTTTCAGATGCATGGAAATCTGTTGTGCCGTTAACGGAGGTTCGCCCATTTCGAAGTTTTTAACCACGGTGTGCAGCAAATAGAGCGAAATCTTTTGTTTGGAGCGGAGGTTTAGCCCTTTAATTTCGGTTTCATATTCATATTGGTAATGGTTTTGTGCCGAAAAGGAAATTTCGGCTCCAAACAGCACAATCAGCCAGCTCCAATGCAACCAAACCAGGAACAGAGGCAAGGCGGCAAAACTTCCGTAAATGGCATTATACTTTGAAACCCCAATCTGAAAATGGATGTATCCCCATTGCAGGAACTGAAAAGCACTTCCCGCGATAATACCGGCCAACAAAGCAGAGGCAAAGTTTACCTTGGTATTGGGCATCACCATGTAAATAAACAAAAACAATAACCAAACAATGATAAAAGGGATAAGCTGTACAAATGTATAAAGTACCGGGCCTACGTATCCAAAAAAGTTGACATCGGTGGTCATACGGTCCACCCACTCGATTATGAACACCTGCGAGCTGCTCGATAATAACACCAAAACAGGGGCCACCAGCATAATGGCCAAATAGTCGCTGAATTTGCGGAAAAGATAGCGGGATCGTTTTACCTGCCAAATGCTGTTAAAAGCATTCTCGATGTTGCCCAGTACCTGCATCACGGTCCAAAAAAGAAAAACCAGGCCGATACCAAAAATCCAACCTCCCTGGACACTGTTCAGCATATTGCCGGCAAAACCGATGAGCCAGGTGGCTACCTCTTCCTGGCCCTTCAGGTTCTGTTCTAAAATAACTTTAAGTTTTTCTTCAAAACCAAACCCTTTGGCTACCCCAAAACCCATGGCCAATATTGGAACAACCGATAAAATGGAATAAAATGTCAAGGCCGACGCCCGTAAGCTTACTTTGTCTTCGTTAAACCCCCGATAGGCCAGTGAAAAGGTACGGATTGTCTTAATTATAATCCGTCGATGCCAGCTCAGTTGCTTTAAATCCACTTTCCAAATACCATGCGTGACATAGTTCTTGCTTTTAAGAATGAGGTTTTTGAGTTCTTTAATCGGTAGTACCATGTTCTAGTTTTTGTGTGTTTCTAAAATACAAATTCCAACGGATAGACAAATCAATTCGGCAAATTATTTAATTCTCGATATAGATATGGTGATTGGAACCGGAAAAATGATTTTTTACGAAAATTCTGTCCGTTTATATGGAACAAAATTACCTAAAAACATTTGATAAAATAAGTGTTCCCATTTTGTACGAGAATTAGGCAAAGAAATGATATTAAAAACAACTGCCACGGGTTATTTTTTTATTGATTTGTGTATGAATTACTGACATTGATAAGTCATCCGTTAGGTTTTTGCTAAAATTTATCAAAATCCAAAACTATTTTCCAAATTATTGGTTTCATGAGGTTGGTTTTTTGATCGTATATTGCGCTAACAAAATTTAAAATATATAATAGCCATATTAACCGACAAATGGTCGGGGGTTGACTTAATAATTTGGTTTACAAACAGGTCAGGCCTCAGACTTTGGAATAAATGATAAATTAATAGACAAATTAAATTGTACAAAAATGGATTTGGAAAAACTGCTTTCATACAATCCCGTGTTATTGGCTCTTGTGGCAACCCTTTTTACCTGGTTTGTCACAGCCATGGGGGCATCTATGGTTTTCTTCTTTAAAACCATCAATAAAAAGATATTAAATTCCATGCTGGGATTTGCGGCAGGAGTAATGATTGCGGCGAGTTTCTGGTCGTTGCTAAAACCGGCCATTGAGATGGCCGAAGAAAATGGAACACTTCCCTGGGTACCTGCTTTGGTAGGTTTTTTATTGGGTGGTGCTTTTCTGTTACTGGTAGATAAGTTGCTGCCTCACTTACACATGGGGCTTTCCACCGATAAGGCGGAAGGATTGAAAACCACATGGCAGCGTAGCATTCTTTTGGTCTTGGCTATTACCCTGCATAACATTCCCGAAGGTTTAGCTGTTGGAGTGGCTTTTGGTGCTTTAGCCAACAATCCCGATGTAGGGATGCTGACAGGGGCCATTGCGCTTGCCATAGGTATTGGCTTGCAGAATTTTCCTGAAGGAGCAGCCGTTTCCATTCCATTGCGGAGGGAAGGCCTTTCGCGGTTAAAAGCATTTAATTACGGACAGCTTTCGGGGGTGGTAGAGCCCATTGCCGGTGTTTTTGGAGCCTATCTGGTGCTTACCATCGAACCACTATTGCCTTATGCGCTTTCGTTTGCTGCCGGTGCCATGATTTTTGTGGTTGTGGAGGAATTAATCCCCGAATCGCAGACCGGAAACGAAACCGACCTTTCCACCATTGGGGCCATGCTCGGGTTTGCTACCATGATGCTTCTGGATGTGGCTTTGGGGTAATCACTATGGAATGAATCCGGAAAATAGGGGGGCCTTCTCTGTTATCAGTTATTGCATCTCTGTGCTAAAATTGAAATTTTTGCGATTGGAAAGATGGGTTTTACTGGAAAAATGCAATCTCTAAACCAAGAGGCTCTACGTTGATCAGTGGGTAGGGTTTTTTAAAAGCTCTTGAACAGAAACTCTGTTTTCTATTCCAATTTTCTGTCATTTCATTAAAAGCATTTTCAAAATAACCGCACGGAGATTTGGGGATTTAAGGAGTTAATTGAATAAGTGACATTTGTAAAATGGATCCCTATCAGCAGAGTTGGACCCTATTCTTCTTTCACCAAATAAAGCCGGTTATCTTCAACCTTATAATAAAGCGGTGCCACCTGAATGTTTGGGTAGCGGTTCCGAAGGCGTTTCGACTCGCTCAATACAAATTCCAGTTCATTGCCGATTTCGAACAAGGGGGCAAAGTGGATAAAATGTTCCTCAGCCTGCTTCTGGTTCCATCCGGCATAGTCAACCAGCCCTTGAATGAACTCATTCTTACGCGAAAACAGGTTGACCATTCCACAATGGTTGTGAGCCAGTAGCACAATATGGCTTATTTGCCCCACAGCAATGGCATATGAAACTTTAAACTCGCTGTGACGCAAATTTGCACCGCCCGAACGGATGATGTAGGCAAAATTATCGGGCATATGAAGGTGTTTGCGGTTGTCCATGCACATGCCTACAAGCAACTGGGCTTTTTCAAATGTATCGAACTGCCGGCCCAGGTTGTGGTACTCAAAAAGCCATTCAATGGGGGTATTGCGGTATTCAGGAAAGATGTCTTCTTTGGAATCTATTGATATGATCTGGTTCATTTTTTTTAGTTTCTGGTTTCCAAACACCAAAAATGCAAAATTGTTTCTACAATAGAAACCAATTAATGAAATGGATAAATACTCATACTCATTTTTTATATTTGGAAATTATGTAAAAGAGTCATATATTTGGTTGCCCTGCTTCTGAGAAGTTTGATTATAGGTTTCTTTTATATTATATATCATTGATTTGCATTTTATTTCATTTTTTATTACTATCGCTAATTACCCATCTATGTGTCCAAATAATAATCGGCTGGTTAATAAGTTTTTTAGTTTTTGGGACAAAACCCCAGCCTTTGCTTTCATTGCAACCTTTGGTTGGTTTTTGTTGAACCCTTCCGTGAGTCAGTCCCAATATATGCAACATTCGGTGTTTTTGAACACCGGAAATTCAGCTTCGGTTACCATCGGCACCAAAACCCTTATTATCCAGCAATGTATTGGGCAAGAGGGCTGTATTGGTACCTTTTATAATAATGGCTATATTCTCAGGCAGGGATTTCTTCAACCTACTGCTTCGCCACTTTCAAAATCAATAAATCCAAAGGAACTCGTAACCCTGTTTCCAAATCCGGTGAAAGATGAGATCCAACTTGATATTAATCCGGAACTTAATGGTGAATTAACCATTCATCTTTACGATATATGTGGCAAAATGCTTTTTACCGGAAACTATTCCTCTTTAACTAAAATAAAGCTCGATTTTATATCCCCCACAGCCGGAATGTACTTAATTGAAGTACGTTCAGGTCAAAAAAATTACACCATTAAACTTATTAAAGAATAATTATGAAGCATTTGATTTTTCTTGGTTTCTTATTATTGATGCTGACCCATGTTCAGAGTCAACAGATTTATCTCGATTTGGGAAAAACCTTCTCACAATTTGATTATAAAAACACGGAAGGCGAAAAACTGGAAGGCCTGTTGGGTTCGAACCAAAACAACCTTGGGTTAGGCTATCGTATGAGTATTTTAAAAACCGGATGGCATTTTTTGGGCGGTGTTTCGTATCAAAAATATGGCGCCAAAGGAAGCGACCAATCACTGGGAAATTATTACGAATGGGATGCTACGCTTTTAGGTGCCAATGTAGGAATTGATTACGAATTCTTTAAACCCGAGTTCAATTACAGTGAACGGTACCGTTTTACCCTTTATTTGCGGGGAATGGCTGCAACCGAGTTTTTAATGCAAGGAACCCAAATAATGAACAGCCAGATTTACGATCTCAAGAAAAAGGAGGAGTTCGATCAACCCTTTCTATTTCTCCGTGGAAGTATCGGTGCCAAATACTACCTTTCGAAGGTATTAAGCGTGTATGCACAATATATGGGTGGAAAAAGCTTCCTGTTTTTTGGCAATTACAGCAACAAAGAGCAGCTACGCATTACCACACATAGTTTTAACATTGGTATTTCTATTTGTTTGACCAACAAGGGTGGATGACCCAAATAAAGCGCCTCTTTTCGATAAAAGACCCGTTCCAAATGAAATAAAAATATGAATAATTTTTTACCAATATGAAAGCATTTTTAGTATTTACCCTCTGTTTTTTTGCTGTTGCACTGCTAAATGCACAAAATCAGGGAATCAGCTACCAGGCAGTCATTATTGACCAAAATCCTCAGGAAGTTCCCGGGGTTGATATCGAGGGAAATATTCTGCCCAACCAGCCGCTCATGGTGCGTTTTACCATTTTAGATGCCGCAGGTACCATCAATTATCAGGAAGAACATACCACCACTACCGATGCCTTTGGTATGATCAATTTAATTATCAGCCGGGGTGAAGTAACCTCAGCGAGTCCAAATACTTTTATAGAAATTGACTGGGATGGATCGCCCAAAGATTTGAAGGTAGATATTAGCCTTGGCAACGAAGATGTTTTTTATATGGATTTTAGCTACCAGGAACTGAATTTTGTACCCTATGCATACCATAAAAATATTACCGCCACAGGTACCATGAGTATAGATGGAATGACTACCTTAAAAAGCCGTTTAGATGTTACCAACCAGAGTCCGGTATTTTTAACAGGAGATTTGACCGTTGAAAAAACATCGACCCTAAACAGCCAATTAACCGTAAATGCTACCAGCCAATTAAAAGGCCAGGTAACCATTGAAGCCAATGTGGATGGCGATAAAACGAAATATGAGTCGTATCCGTTGCGGGTTCAGGGAAGCAATCAGGGAATAGCCATTAAAGTAGATGGATCGCGGAACAGCGATAATAATTTTATCACCTTTATGGATGCCGAAAATATTCAGGGACGGATTGAAGGACAAACCACCGGAGAACTATTATCGGATCCTGAATATATTTTCGATAATGTTCTATTTGCCAATAGCCTAATTGTAGCGAGTGTCGATGTAGCCAAAGCTGTGGTAGGTGTTGTTTCGGCATCCACCTCATCGACCGTTTGCGTGGGATTAGGAGCCTGTGTTACCGCACCTACCCCATCGCTCATTATTGGAGCTGCTGCCCAATTGGTAATGGATATTGCCAATCTGGCATTAAGTATTGCCGAACCCATCATCTACAATGTTTCTGTTCATTCTAACATTGGCATCACATACCAATCGGGTGCCGGCGATTATGCCGAATGGCTCCCAAAGCAAATTGTTACCGAAACTTTCGAATCGGGCGACATTGTGGGCGTTAAAGGAGGTTATATTTCACATAGTACAGCCAATGCAGAACTTATTTTAGTTATTTCGCACAATCCAATTGTTTTAGGTAATATGCCCCAACAAGGAAAAGAGTCCAATTATGAAAAAATTGCCTTTATGGGACAAGTTCCGGTAAAAGTTTTCGGAACAGTGAAACCGGGTGATTATATTTTAGCAAGCGGTAACAACGATGGATACGGAATTGCACGTTCTCCCGAAAAAATGGAATTGAAGGATTGCCAACGGATTGTTGGCACCGCATGGTCGGGGTCTGATACTCCGGTGAATTTTGTAAATGTGGCTGTTGGGATGCACGGTAACAGCATCTCAAAACTTAGCCTTCAGCAAGAACAAACCATTCAGAAACAACAAACCGATATTGAAAAACTAACCAAACAACTCAATGCCATGAACCAGGTTCTGGCCCAACTGGTACCCGAATATGCATCGCAAATGCAATTCACCAATGATGAGGCAAACCAAAATGAAACCCCTGAAAATACCACCGATAAATCGGGTGTGGGAAAAACCATTGTCTATCATGCCATTACTACCGATTATCTGGAACAGGGGATTGATTTGGCCGAACAGATCATGAAAGAACGTGGAATTGATTTAACAAACCACCCCTTTTTTTCAAAATTATATTCCGATCCGGATTTTAAACAAAAAACCATTGACGAAATGAACAGTTACATTCAAGACGAGCGGACAAAACGTTTTCAAAACGATTTGCAAACAGGAGCCAATGTTATTATGGAATAATCTGTTTAAATCAGAATAATTTAAGCACTAAAGAAATATACCAATGACCATTGCAAAAACTATAAAAAAATTATTTGGATTGCTGGCAATTGTTAGCTGTACCATGTGTGAAGACAAAGATTCGGGACAGATACCAACCGTTATTACAGGTTCGGTAAATGATATTTATTCCACTTCGGCCAAAGCTGGTGGAAAAGTAACTTTTGATGGAGGAAGCGCCATTACCGATAGGGGAATCTTTTGGGGAGATCGAACAAGTCCTGATTCTTCGGGAACCCAGGTATCGTTAGGTACCGGAGTTGGAACTTTTGAAACCACGTTAACCGGCTTAATTTCAGGGACAAAATATTATGTGAAAGCTTACGCAATAAACAACCTGGGAATGGCTTTGGGTACAGAAACCTTTTTTACCACCCAAATTAACATGCCGGTGGTAGAAACTTCGGCGGTAAGCGAATTAACTCCCACATCGGCAAAAGTTGGTGGAACCATTACCGACGATGGGGGCCACGAGATAACCGCCCGAGGAATTTATTGGGGAACACAGGCAAATCCCCGGTTGAATGGAACATCTATTGAATTAGGAACTGGTACCGGAGATTTCTCGGTTACCCTCGAAGAACTTTCCCGTGGTGTTACCTACTATGTAGTGGCTTTTGCTACCAATGTAAAAGGAACCTCATTGGGTTCCGAAATCAGTTTTAGTACCGAAGCTGTTGTTCCCGAAGTTTATACATCCACCGTTTTAAATATTGCCACCCATTCGGCCACTATTGGAGGAAATGTTGCCACCAACGGAGGTTCCGAGGTAACCGAATGTGGCGTTTATTGGGGTACTTCGGCGAATTCTGAAACATTCGGAACAAAATGGACCATGGGTACCGGAACAGGCTATTTTTCTGATTCACTGGGCGGTTTAACTCCCGGTGTTACCTATTATGTAAAAGCATTTGCCACGAATACCATAGGTACTGCTTATGGAAATGAAACGAGTTTTATAACCCTGGGTGAGGCTCCAATGGTACTGAATCTGGGTGCTATGGATATTACTCCCTCAGGTGCCACTCTAAGAGCAAGTGTTACCTCGAATAAATTACTTACCACAGTGACCTTCGAATATGGCCTTACCGATTCTTATGGAAATACCCTATTGGCAACAGAAAATCCCAATACTGAGCAGGAAGATACCATTTTGGCTACGCTTACAGGACTAAGTGTAGAGGTTACCTACCATTTTAGGGTAAAAGCTGAAAATGAATTGGGGGTGGCTTATAGCACCGATACTACCTTTACTACTGTGTTAACAGGCATTACCGGAAGTATTTCCGATGCCGAAGGGAATAATTATGGAACCATTGGTATTGGCCACCAGATTTGGATGACCAGCAACTTAAAAACCGTGTTGTTCAACGATGGTGATTCTATTCCATCCATAACTGCCGATTCGCTCTGGAGCGGAATGAATAGTGCGGGGTATTGCTGGTACCTGAACGATGAGGGTTATAAAAATACCTATGGAGCCCTTTATAACTGGTACACTGTGAATACCCAGAAAATTTGTCCTACCGATTGGCATGTGCCAACAGAAGCTGATTGGACTGAATTGGTCGATTATCTGGGCGGTGGCAGCAAGGCAGGTGGATTACTGAAAGAATCGGGAACCAGCCATTGGAAAACACCCAACGAAGGGGCTACCAATGAATATGGCTTTACGGCGCTGCCTGGCGGTAAACGACTCGATAGTGGGGAATTCGATTTTATGCAAGTGGAAGGTAATTTCTGGAGTTCCGAAAGTTTCAGCACCCAAAATGCCTTTTACTTATATCTGCTCTATAATTATCCGAACTCGTTGCAGAATTATGCCAATAAAAAGAGTGGTTTTTCGGTACGATGTGTGAGAGATTGATACGCGGAGGGTGCTAATCTAAGACCTGATAGGTTTTTAAAATTTGACCATGTAGGGTTTTTATTATAATTTTTATAATGGTAAATAAATATAATTAAACCTAATCATACATGTCTATAATTTTATTACAACTGCGGTTATATAGCCAAATTGGGATGCTAAAACGCAATTAAGTTAGTATTAAATTAAAACTATACGAAAAATAAAGGTCATATGGAAATTATAGCTAAGAGAGGATTTATAAATTTAATTGAAAAACCCAAGTTTGAAGACATAAAATATAATGATAATATCAAGAATCTTTCAGATGGTTATTGGGTTTACGATGCATTAATTCAAGAACTTGAAAAAAACAACTGGATACGTTTTGCACCAGGATTTAAAGCCGGAGTTTATGGACATTCGGAACATAAATACTGTATAAAGATTTTAGGAATGGGTGTTGGAGATGATCCAAAGTATTTTTGCGAAAAAGGAAATTATATTGAACATGAACGAAACATGATGATGAAATTTCGCAATAATAAATTCACTTTTTTACCTGAAGTATTAACACAAGAAGATTCAATAAGATTTTTAGTAGAAGAATGCAAAATTTCTAAAAGTCAAGCGGAAGAGCGGTGCTTTAAAAACGACATATTGATAACAGAATATATACCAGGCATTGCAATGGCAACTCAAACGGGACAATTTTTAGATCAAATCTTGAATGTTGGGTATTTTTCAGAGGAAGTAATATTTGAAATGGAAGCTTCATTGTATAAATTAAAAGAGGAGTTAGATTGTGCAAATAGATTGGGTCTATTACACAACGACCCAATGCCTCCTAATATAATCTTTACAGTTGATAAGAATGAGAGGATTATAGCAAAATTAGTGGATTTTGAGTTGTCCCAAGATATAAATGTTTCTTCACCCTCATTTGTTGATAATTCGGTGAAAGAGCAATATAAAGAACGTGATGTACCTTTAAACAATCAAACTGGTAAATACAAAAAGAATCTTGATCAGCATTTAATGGAACTTTCAATTGAGTTGCTACAAAATTTACCTTTGCACATTAGAAAACAAAAAAAATTAGAAACTATTTGGGATTCTATTTCAATAACGATTCCATTTGTTGGAATAGGAATTAATTTAGGCGGAATGGAGAGACATCTACGAAAAACAAAAAACTAAAGTACATCTTGAGTAGATGGGGCTGATGGTAGAATGACCGCCAGTATACCTCACACTACCGTATGTACGGGTATTGTATATGGCGGTTCCTTAAATTATATGAAACAGTGGATAACTGTTGCACAGTGGAGGAGGCTTTTTGATATGTCTCAAGTAGAGAAACAAAAACCCCGCTTTTTAAACGTTCAATGGTGATGGTGTACCAGGTATAGGGCTTTGAACAGTCTCCTATCCTCACATACGTATCCTGCTCCAAGCAAAAACATGTCCATGGTCAATTCCTAAGTAGATCAGGCTTCGCTTTACCTTTTCAGGTTTCTTCCAATGGTGCCAAATGCAATAGTGTAGGCGGTTTCATAGCCAACCATCAAGTTTGCTGGGTTTGTTTGCATGGTACGACAACATGGAACTGGGCTTACCCAATACAACCAACAACCAGCCTGAAGGGAACATTTACTGATTTAAAAACAAGTTTCGGAATCACAACGGACTGATTTGCAAATGAAAAGAAAAGTTTATTAATGAGTTTTTAAAGGCATCTACTCTCAAAGTATCATAAAAAAAGAAAACCGACATAAACCAGCTTTCTAATATTTCTGATAGGTTGCTTAAAATGAAGTGAAGAAAAATGTCCATTACTAAAAAGTCACTTTAAAAAAAACATTAGAAATGTTTATTACGCCACAAATTAGGATAATCTATAATTGAACTTTCTAAGTAAAACACGTAGATAAAATTTAGTAATCCCTTTATTGTTTCAATTGCTTATTAAATCTAGTTTTAAGAAAAACCTTAATACTTAAAATTGAAATTTATGTTGAATACAATTTTGTTAAATGCTGGTACAATAGATACTGGTTCTACTGGTTTCATGTTGCTTGCAACCAGTTTAGTAATGCTGATGACACCCGGATTAGCATTTTTTTACGGTGGTTTAGCAACCAAACGAAATATTCTGGCAATTATGATACAAAGTTTTGTATCGTTAGGATGGACTACTGTTTTGTGGGTGTCTTTCGGATATTCGCTATGCTTTAGCGGCGGCGAAGGTGGAATAATCGGAAATTTGGATAAAGCTTTTTTATCTGGAATTTCGATAGATACTTTATGGGCTGGTAATGGAAAAATTCCGGAAATAGTATTTATTGCCTATCAAATGATGTTTGCAATTATTACTCCGGCTTTAATTACAGGTGCATTTGTAAACCGTGTAACCTTCAAATCGTATTTTATATTTTTAACTGTCTGGCAAATATTGGTGTATTATCCATTTGTGCATATGATATGGGGTGGTGGATTATTGGCACAATGGGGTATATTAGATTTTGCTGGTGGTATTGTTGTTCATGCAACAGCTGGTTTTGCCGCATTGGCTTCAGTATTGTATGTTGGTGCAAGAGTAGATCGTAATTCTACCCCCAATAGTATTCCATTGGTAGCCATTGGTAGCGGTTTATTGTGGTTTGGTTGGTATGGATTTAATGCCGGTAGTGAATGTCAGGTTGATAATATAACCTCTCTTGCATTTTTAAATACAGATATTGCCGCATCATTTGCAACGATGTCATGGTTATTAGTGGAATGGATTAGGGAAAGGAAACCAAAATTTATTGGATTATTAACTGGCTCTATTGCAGGTTTAGCAACAATTACACCTTGTGCGGGGTTTGTTCCTATTTGGGCTTCACCTATTATTGGAACTGCGGCTGGTGTCATGTGTTATTTGGCTGTTCAATTTAAAAATAAAATGAAATGGGACGATGCACTTGATGTTTGGGGAGTTCACGGAATAGGTGGGGTTTTTGGAACCATTCTGCTCGGTATTTTTGCGTCAAAAGCTATTAATGCAGCAGGTACTGACGGTTTAATTTATGGCGGCGGATTATTTTTTGTAAAACAAATTATTGCTGTAACCGTAGCATCTGTTTATGCTTTCATTTTTACGTATTTAATGCTTATAATTATAAATAAAGTAACCCCTGTAAAAGTATCGCAAGACGATGAAAAGGTAGGATTAGATAATGCCTTACATGGCGAAAAAGCCTATGATGACGGAGTATTATAATTTCTGCATTTGAAGATAAATTAAAAGGCTGGCTATTTATAGTCGGCCTTTTTAATAATTTTGCTTACACTAAATAAGCTTGAGTGTTTAAAAAATCAATAACAAAAAAATTCATGTTTCTCTACATAATAGTGGGGATTTCGTCGCTTTCGTTAATTGGCTTTTACTCATATTTTAAAGCAAAACAGGCTCTTTTGCAAAGAGCTATTGAACAACTCAACTCAGTAAAAGAACAAAAAAAGATACAAATCGAAAATTATTTGAATTCACACATAAAGAACAATATTGAACTGAATTCAAATGAAATAAATGAAATAATACTTGATACCATCCAGACCAATGGATTGGGTAAATCAGGCAAAATATATTTGGTTGGCGATGATTATTTCCTGAAAAGTAAATCACTTTTCTCTTACAATTCGATGCCCCCAATTAAAGCAAACACATTAAGTGTTAATCTTGCTTTTAAACACGGTAAAGGAAACGGAGTTTATCCAGATTACAGAAATATCCTTTGTTTAAGTGCTTTCGATAAATTAGATGTAATAGGATTAAAATTGGTATTAGTCGCTGAAATTGACTACGACGAGGCCATGATCCCAATTTCAAATTTGCGTAACGATTTGATTTTTGTTTCGATAATTGTTTTAATACTCATATTATCAATAGCCCAAGTAATAACATCGGATATAATAATTCCGATTGTGAAATTGAAAAATGCGGCCATAAAGATAGGGAAAGGTAATTTTAATGAAAAGGTAGTTATTAACTCAGAAAATGAATTTGGTGTTTTGGCATCAACTTTTAATCAAATGATTGATGATATTCAAAAAAACACATTGGAATTACTCGACGAGAAGACCAAACGGATTACGGCATTGTTCGATGGGCAAGAATTTGAACGTCATCGCATATCCCGTGATTTACACGATGGGCTTGCACAACAATTGATTGCAATAAAGATGATGCTTGAAAATTTAATAAGCAAAAAAGAATTGGCTGACGAAGTTAAAATAAACGAATTAAAAACACAGATCAACCATTCTGTTGATGAATTGCGCAAGATTTCATATGATTTAGCTCCTGCCGGTATTATGGAATTTAGCTTGGAAATTGGTTTAGAGAATTTATGTAGGCAAATACAGAAAAATGTACAAATTCAAATTGATTTTTCGGCTTATGGCGATTTTACTGATTTAAGCCAAAGAACAAAAATTTATCTTTACCGTATTGTGCAGGAGGCATTGAATAATGTAATTAAACATGCAAAAGCTTCTCAGGTTTTAATACAACTCACTGACACTAATTCAAATTTAGTACTGATGATTGAAGATAATGGGAAAGGGTTTAATTATGATACAAATAACCTAGGGTTAGGCAAAGGTTTATTTAACATGAGGGAAAGAAGTATATTATTGAACGGAACTTTTGATGTTGAAACATTTCCAGGGAAAGGAACAAATATTCGTGTGAAAGTAACTAAACTACAGGAATATGGAAAAAATTAGGATTCTTTTGGTTGACGACCATCAAATTATTCGCGATGGGGTGAAAACCATGATAATAGATGAACCTGATATTGATTTTGTAGGATGCGCTTCGAATGGATCAGACGCTTTGGAAATGGTAAAATTGTACCTGCCAGATATAGTTATTAGTGATATTTCAATGCCAGATATGAATGGTATTGAACTTACTGCTAGAATTTCAGAATTGAATAGTAGAACTCAAGTTCTTATTTTATCAATGTACACCACCGATGATTATATTTATAACGCAATAAAATCAGGGGCAAAGGGAATATTGCCTAAACAAGATACCAACAAAGAAATGCTTTTGGAGGCGATACGGGTTATTTATTCCGGTCATGAATATTACTCCCCAAATATTTCAAAGAATCTGATGAAAAACTATTTGAGCATTGTAAAAAAAGGTAGCCATCCTGAAAACTTCAATAAATATTTTTTAACACAGCGAGAAAAAGAAATACTAAAATTTTATGTAGAAGGTTTTTCAAATCAAGAAATTGCCAATAAATTAAATATTAGCATACGCACGGTTGAAACTCACAAAAACAATATTATGCAAAAATTTGGATTTAAAAGTACGGTTGAAATGGTAAAATTTGCCTTGAAAAATAATCTAGTAATATTATAATTATCATTTACTTATAACAACTTAATGAACTATTAGGTTATACAATTAATTTTACCCTAAGTTTATCTTTAGGAAGCAAAATTTGCCGAGCTAAATGATTTAGTTGAGGTTAATTCCGATATAGAAATTATATTCAAAATTTTAATGTTTTGAAATATAATTTCTTAAACGGTTACGCATTTCTAATGGGTATTTTGGGTTTAAGAACAATTATTGTAAAGCTTTTAAACGAATGCTTAGACTAATTCTATGAATCGCAACTATCTACTTTTAAGTTTACTGGTAACCATTTCATCTTCAATTCAGCTTTATGCACAGGAAAATGAAATTGGTTATTTTAAATCCGGTTATTTGGGGGCCCGGCAATCCTTCCGCGAGAAAGCCCACGAAATTCAAAATAAATATCCCGAAAGCCGCATCTACACTGTTCAGGTGCCAAGCAAAACCGACAACGATTTAACGGTGGATTTACTTTATATTCCAGGACCGGAAAAGCAGGAAAAGCTCCTGATCATCAGCTCCGGGGTTCATGGAATCGAAGGTTTTGTTGGGAACGCGGTCCAATCCATGTTTATCGATTCGTTTATTGACGATGATCTGCTTGCTGAAACGGGAATAATGCTTATTCATTCCGTAAATCCCTACGGTTTTAAGTATTTACGGCGTGTAAGCGAAAACAACGTGGATCTTAACCGGAACTCATCTGTGGATAGTGCCACATATTCCATTGTCAACGAAGGTTATCCAAAACTATATTCATTTATTAATCCCAACGGAAAGGTGAATACAAGGAGTTGTGGAAACCGGATGTTTAAAATACGTGCCATTTTTAAAATTATTAATGCCTCAATGCCGGTATTGCGGCAGACTGTTTTGCAAGGACAATACCAATATCCGAAAGGTTTGTATTTTGGCGGAAAGACTTTTGAACCCCAGATTCAGGCATTAACCCCTTTAATTGATTCCATTTGTGAGCCCTACAAGATAATCTTTACCACCGATCTGCATTCAGGATATGGGGAAAGGGGGAAATTGCACCTTTTCCCTAACCCTGTGGATTCCTTGACACGTAGCCGGATGGAACCTATTTTTGCAGGTTATCCTATTGACTGGGGCGATACAAAAGATTTTTATACAGTAACGGGCGATTTTGTGAATCTTACTGGCGAATTGAATCGCGGTAAAATATTCATTCCCATGACTTTTGAATATGGAACCATGAACAGCCAGACCACCAAAGGTTCATTAAATTCCATCCGGATTATGGTTTTAGAAAACCAGGGACATCAATTTGGATATAGGCATGAGGCCGATTCGGTAAAAGTTAAAAACGATTTTATCGAAATGTACAACCCTTCGTCGGAGGAGTGGCGGTTAAAGGTTATAACTGATACCTGGAACATGTATAAAACCATTTTACCAAGGTTCCTTAGCATCGATTTTTATAAAGAATAATCAAACCAGTTGAACTAGTGTCAGGTTAGCATGCATTTGCATCAATTCACCCCGGTGACTCCGGGTGCGAATATAAGGCACAATGCTATTATCAAAAAGTCACCGGGTGAATATTACCCGCTTTTTTATATTTGATTTGCCACTAGATAAATACCAGCTTTTTGTTATCAATCACGGAATGGGAAATTTCCAGGGTAGATATGGATTTCTGAGTAAAATATCTTTCAATTTCCAAATATGATATTCCCTGGGCAAAACCCAGCAGAAAACCGCCTCCGCCCGAACCACATAGTTTGACACCTACATACGGTCTCAGGTCTTTCGCAATTCCGTTAAGGAGTGTTTTGTTGGGAAACATCGCTGGCAAAAATTGTTGCTCAAACTGACAGAATTGCCTGATAATCTGAAAAACTTCCCCGGATTGCTGGAGCAGCATCTGCACACATTGGTCATTCAATGTCATGAATGCGCTCAACCGTTGAGGTTCATTTCCCGATTTTTGAAGGAACGAAGTTACCAACCCTTTGGTATGGCTGGGCTTTCCGGAATCAATCAAAAAAACGTGCAGGTTCTCAGGTAGCCGGAATTCAGTTGTATTTAACCTGGCATTCAAACAAATGGGTTGATTTATGAACGAAACCAACGGATCGGTCCCGGAACTTTTTCCATGAAAGAAGGATTCCAACTGGGACAGATCGGTTTTTACAAATGTCAATCCGGGTTTTTCAGGAATCTGAAAATAATTGGCATACAAGGCGGCAACCAAAGCCCCCGAACTCCCCAATCCATAACCTTGTGGGATGTTGCTTTCAAAATAAATTCCTCGGGCTATATCCTGTTTCAGCTTCTCGATATGGCAAGAATAATGAAAAGAATGCCTGGCAATCCATTCGGCTATTTTTACAATAACCGCGTTCGATTCCTGTTGCTCCGGAGTTATATCAGGGATTACCGGTTTCGCCAATTTCCCTGCAAATTTTGGAAAGGGGATGGCCAATCCCATCGCACCCTTTAAAAGCGCATATTCGCCAAACAAAATGATTTTACTGCTGAATGCCTGCATTTGTTTTTTTTAATTACATGCCGTCTGATGACTTTAAGTCACCGGACGATTATAGAAATTTATTGATCCTCGTTACAGGGTTCCTTTTATCAATACTGGTCCGTGGCCCACTTTATCGTCAATCCATTGCTGTTGCTGGCATAAAGGAAGCAAATCACTTTGTACAAAGCCAAGGACCTCGTTCCGGTTCAGTTCCGGGTAAATGAAATGGACATTGGCACCGGCATCAAGGGTAAAACCGGCAGGAATCAGCGTTTCGCGCCGGAACTGCCTTATTTTTTGAATGAGAGCCAACGTGTTGGGTTCCATCAATAGATAGGATGGGTTGCCGGTCATCATCATCGCATGTAGCGATAATGCCTCTACCTCTGCCAATAAAATAAAATCCATCTGTTCCCCTTTTTCAAGTATCTCCAGCATCAGGTGGGTATTCTTATTCGATTGCGAAAACTTTGATTTGGCAAACGGGTGTTTCTCCATCAGCCGGTGGCCGGCCGAACTGCTTACCTGTTTTTCAGACTGTGAAACCAGCAACACGGCATCGCCATAAGTTTTAAATACCGGATGAATCCGTTCATTGATGGGTACGGCATATTCATTGGTAAAAGGGGGGTAGTTTTTTAAAGATCCCCAAAGGGTGTATCCCGCATAAATACTCCGTGAGGCACTTCCCGAACCCAATCGGGCAATGTAGGAGGCCTTTTGGTGGAAGTCATTCATAAACTCCAGCTTGCCGTTCAGCTTTTTTTCAAGAGAGACCAAACATAACGCCAAAGCGCTCATGGCACTGGCCGAACTGGCAATTCCCGATGAATGAGGAAAACTGTTACTCGATTCAATATGCAGATGCAGCCCATTTAACGACGGAAAGTAACCCGTTACGGAATCGATAAACGCAGCGATCCGTTTTTGGAATTTTGGGTTCTCTTTGCCCTCGAACCTGAAATCTAAACTGACTCCGGTATCTTGATGCCCTCCGGAAAATTCAATCAAAGTTTCGGTATATGCGGCTTGCAGCGAAAAACTGATGGATGGGTTTGAGGGGATTTGTCCGGCTGTCTTTCCCCAGTATTTAATTAAAGCTATGTTTGATGGACTGCGCCAGGTTATTCTATTCATTGTTAGTATGTTAATATGAAAATTTGTTAATAAGCAAATATGAAAATTTGTTAATGTGAAAATGAATTAATACAATAATCTGCAAATCTACTAATTTGTTTATTTGCTAATATACTAATCAGCTAATTAACAATTGTCCGAGTTTTAGAACCGTAGGAAATCCTTTTTGTTCAAAGTAGCTTTTTTGTACCTCAAAGGGCAGGGCAGAGGCTGCCAAGACAAGATCGCCACCCCAGGCGCCCAACGACTTTACGGCACCATCAAAACCGGCAAACAGGGTTTCTTTTACCGGGGTTCGACCAATAACTTTCCCTACTATTTTTTCATGTGTTTCCATCAATTCCTGAAACTTAGAAAGTTGGGTACAACATAACATCTTTTCGGTTAAAATATTGATAGATTTGATAGCTGGCTCTAAGTCCATTGGTTTCGAAAGGAATCCGGAAATATTTGCTTCCGTAGCCATTTTTTTGTTTAAATGCACCAGCATCAATTCCGGGAAAAAAAATGGCAACAGGGGAGCTTTTTCAATTATAGACAAATTATTTTTTATTTGATATAAAATCGGCGTTTCTGATTGGGCGCAGGCAATATCGTAACCTGAACCTTGCGACACCCTCTGGTTTAATTCAAAGGCATTTACCTGTGTCCATTGGGCAATATTATTTATTAATGAACTGCTGGAACCCAGGCCCCAACGGGTATCAAACTCAATATGGGTTTTTATGGCATATCCTTCATTGGAATTTAAAAAAGCAGCATCCAGTTTTTGAACTGCCATGAGGAGTTTCGAAATATACTGAGCTTTTTCATCATGCGAAGTTTCTAAAACAGCCAATCCGGGTAATTGAAATTGGGCTGTAAATGTCAGTTGCCCCCTTTCAAAAGTTTCCCAATTTATATGACCCGGCTTTGCCGATGTAACAGTAAGTGATTGTCCTAAATTCACAGGGATGGCTAATACCTTGGCCCCTTTCAGCACCAAATATTCTCCCGAGATGAGGATTTTTCCGTGACTAAAAAATGAACCGATGTTCTCACCCATGAATCAAGAATTTGAAGAAAGAAACTTTTTAACCTCGGTGAAACTTACCGTTTTATCTTTAAAAAAAGTCAGGGCCAATTTGCTTTGCTCCTCAGTAGCATTGAGCTGGAGCAGAATATTTGAAAGGTGCATTTTCATGTGCCCTTTTTGGATGCCCGAGGTGGTTAAGGCTAATAACGCCGAGAAATTGGCAGCCAAACCGCTCACAGCCATCAACTGCATCAGTTCGGGTGCGGTAGGTTTTTGCAATATTTCAAGAGCAATTTTGGCCAACGGATGAAGGTTGGTGATTCCTCCCACGGTTCCAACGGACAAAGGGATTTCCAATTCCAATATAAAGGTCTGTTCAACGATGGATGCTTTTGTAAGCGAAGCATAAGTACCTGAACGTGAAGCATAGGCATGTCCACAGGCTTCGATGGCCCGCCAGTCGTTTCCGGTGGCAAGTGCCAGTGCATCAATTCCATTAAAGATTCCTTTGTTATGGGTTACAGCCCTTTCTGTACTTACCTGTGCAATTTGAACCGCTTGAACCAATTTCTCAGCCAGTAAAGGGGTTTCCAACGATTCGCCATAAGCATTTATAGCATCTACAGCGCACATAACCTTTGCCAAAACCCGGCACCCGGAAGTGTAATTCGACAAGATAGCCATGTTTACCTCCAACAGTTCGGCATCTAATTCCAAATCGCACGAAAAAAATTGTTTCAGGGCTTTGCTCATCTCCTCCAAACAGGAATTGATAAAATTGGCTCCCATGGCATCGGCGGTTTCAAAGCTGACATCTAACTGAAAATAGTTGGTCAACAGATGGGTTTTATCTAAAAGTTGGATGGAAGTAATGCCACCGCCCCGTTTCCGCATCTCTTTGGTTAACGAGTTGACCCGTAATAAAATAAAATCTTTTAAGGGTTCAAATTTTTGATGTAGGAGTTCTTTATTCCCTTTCCAGAAAAAATGGACCTGTCCTTTTTTTTCGGTCCCTAAAACTTGAGTCTGAAACCCGCCAAATGCAAACCAAAATTTTGCAGCTTTGGCAATGGCTGCCACCACTGAGCTTTCCTCGGTAACCAAAGGTAAATGATAACTTTTCCCGTTGATTAACACATTGGGTGCAACCCCAAGTGGCAAGGTATAATGCGTAATGGTATTTTCACTCAGTTGATCCACAATGCCCGAAATCGCAGGGTTTTGATTCAGTGCATCGGTAAGCAGCTTTTGCGATTCACCGGAAACCGAAAGCCATTGAATTTTTTCTTCTCTGGAAAGTTTTGAAAAACTTGTATTCAAATCCATCTAATTGCAATTATTTAATTGAATAATAACAAGTTGATTCTTGAATTCAATCATCAATTTACATTATTTGTCATTCAACACACTGCGCGAAATGACCAGCCGGAGGATTTCAGAGGTACCTTCGCCTATCTGCAACAATCGTTGGTCGCGGTAAAACCGGGCAATGGGGTTCGATTCCATCAAACCGGATCCTCCAAAAATCTGTACGGCTTCGTCGGCTACCTCGCGTGCAATTTCGCTGGCGTATAACTTGGCCATGGCCGATTGGGTCCCGTAAGGTATTCCCTGGTCCTTCATCCAGCAGGCATTGTATAAAGTATTGCGGGCATTTTCAATTTTTACCGCCATATCGGCCAGTTTAAAAGCAATAGACTGTAACTCGGCAATCGGTTTACCAAATTGGTAGCGGTTAAGGGCGTATCCGCGGGCCATTTCAAACGCTCCCTGGGCCAATCCAACGCCCATGGCGGCAATAGATAACCGCCCGGCATCAATGGTTTTTAAAATGATTTTCAATCCATCGCCCCGTTTCCCTAATAAATAATCTTCGGGAACTTCACAACTGTTAAAAAACAATTCACCATTATCGGCAGCCCGCCAAACCAGTTTGTCACCCATCAGTTTTCGTTCAAAGCCGGGAGTGGGGTAGGGCAATAAAATTGCTGAGAATTCAAGTTTTCCATCTTTTTCACCGGTTTTGGCAGCTACTGTTATGCCCTTTGAAAGCACCGAAGCGGCATTGGTAATATACAATTTGTTGCCATTAATCTTCCATTTTCCATTTTTAAGGTCAGCAGTTGTTTCAACGGCTTTGGCATCACTGCCAGCATTGATTTCGGTCAATCCCATAGCCCACAGCGCTTTACCGGTACAAAGCCGAGGCAACCATTTTAGTTTCTGTTCTTCGGTCCCAAAATTTAATATCGGGCCAATTCCCAGGCTGTTGTGTGCCGCCACGGTAGCTGCTACTGAACTGTCAATCCGGGCCAGTTCTTCTACGGCAATGATGTATGATAAGGTATCGGTATTTTTTCCGCCATATTGCTCAGGAAGGTACATTCCAAAAACACCGGTCTCTTCGCCAAGTTGTTCAATCAATTGATGAGGAAAAAGTGCCTTCCGATCATATTCGCCAATCACTGGTTTTACCTTTTCCTCGGCAAAGCGGCGGATTTTTTGCCGCCATTGGTGGTGTTGCTCTTTAAGTAACGCGTTCATTCTACTTTTTCGTTTTAAAGTGATTCAATATCTAGTTTATAAAACTTACTAATAATTGGTTTTCTTTTACATTCAAGTCCGTTTCTACCCAAATCTTATCTACGGTCCCTGAAACAGGACTGGCAATATGGTTTTCGGTTTTCATCGATTCAATGGTAATAATGTTTGTTCCAGGTTCAACTTTTTCTCCCTGTGCCACCAGTAACCGCAATACTTTGCCATGAATAGGCGATTTTAATTCAAAATCTTTTATTAAAGCTTGAAACTCCATACTTCGTTCTATGATGGCTTCGCCCCGCCGATGCTGGCTTCTGAATTTGTAGGTTATCCCCATAAATTGTATCCATACCGAATCGGGACTTCGGTAAACAAACATTTTATATTCCACGGCATTGATAACAACACGGAGCAGGTTATTGATTGTTGTAAATTCAAAAAGCTGAAATAAAATTCCATCAATGGTCAAATTCCATGAATGAATATCTTTCTGTATCATGCAATGGAAGTGGCTGTGGTGGTCATACACTTGTTTGTAGGATACCATGCTTAACCCATTCCATTGATGCCAGATAGTCAACGGTGTGGGATTCTGTTGTTCTAAAAATGTGGTTAAATATCCGATAACAGGAAGATACTTAAGATTCTGTGGGATGATTTGCAGTGTAAAATCATTCAGCGCATCCAAATGTTGATTGAGGTATTTTGTATGGATGGTGTTTTGAATGATGTCAGGATGGCTCAAAAGTCCAATCAGGAAGTTTTTGTTGGTCTCTACACCAAGTACCACAGTTTCAGAAAGTACGTTTTTTAATGCTGAAATGGCTTGATTTCGTTCTGTCTGATATACAATTACTTTGCTTACCAATCCATCGAAATTGTTTGAAAGCTGGGTGGGTTGTTCATAGGCATTTTCAAACCGGGCATTTTGTTGCTTGGGAAAGCTTATAAAACCAATTTTCCCAGCCGAGGGTTTAAAATCCTGTGCCGGGTTTTCGGCATAGATACGCGCTTCTATGGCACATCCATTCCTTTTCACATCTTTTTGTTCAATTACTAACGGAAGGTTATTGCTGATGAGGATTTGCTGTTCAACCAAATCAATACCTGTAATTATCTCTGTTACCGGGTGCTCTACCTGGATGCGGGTATTCATTTCGAGGAAATAGAATTGCCCTTGGGACCACAAGAATTCGATGGTTCCTGCATTGGAATAATTAGCTGCCTTAGCCAGCTTTACAGCTGCTTCGCATATTTCTTTGCGCTGATGTTCATTGAGCGTGGGAGAGGGAGCCTCCTCCATAATTTTTTGGTAATTGCGCTGCAACGTACATTCCCGCTCAAAAAGGTGAATCACGTTCCCAAAATTATCGGCAAGAATTTGCACTTCAATATGGCGGGCATTTTCAAAATATTGTTCTACAAAAACAGCCTCTTTCCCGAACCAAGCCTTGGCCTCGCGTTGAGCCACCACTAATTTGTTTTCTAATTCATCGGGATTATGTACAGTTTGCATGCCCTTTCCACCCCCGCCAGCACTTGCTTTTATAATTACCGGAAAGCCCAGGTGATGGGTGTTACTTGCAATCTCGTCAATAGTTCCTTCGATACTAAGCGGTAACGGGACTCCTTGTTTCCGAGAAAATTCCCTGGCTAACTGTTTGTTGCCCATCAATTCAATAGCTTCGGTATTTGGGCCAATAAAAACCAACCCATTTTCCGCACACATCCTGGCAAATTGGGAATTTTCCGATAAAAATCCATAACCCGGATGGATGGCATTGCAGCCTGTTTTTATGGCAATATCAATAACTTTTTTTGCGTTCAAATAGGTTTCCGATAACGGATTTCCTTCAAGCAACACCGAATAATCTGCTTCGGTAGCCCAAAGGGCATCCTTTTCATCGGCTGTGTACAACCCAACAGTTTGGAGACCCAATTTTTTAGCCGTTCTTATTATTCTACGGGCAATTTCACCCCGGTTGGCAATCAATATTTTTGCAATCATGTACGGGTTTTCTATTTTTCGTTGGCTGTAAATGTGCCTATAAACTCTTTGGCAATTTCAGTATCAATAGCCTTTGAAAGAGCTTTGGCAGAAAATTCGACCAACTCATCGTTAAATTCTTTATTCACAATTTGGAACAGATAATTTTTCAGCATCCTTCGGGTTTGCATGGCCGATTTTTGGATGTTGGCAATCAACCGTTCTTCAATTTCAGGCAATTTTTCGGACGGACCGATTTTGTCCACCAAGCCGTATGCCAATGCCAGCTGTGCATTGATGGACTCAGCACCCAACATCAACGCTTTACTCCGTTTAAATCCCATCCGCTTGATTAAGTAAGGTGAAATTGAGGCTGGAATTAAACCCAATAACACTTCGCTGAGCCGTAAATGGCTATTTTGATCGAGAATGACAAAATCACTTACAGCAAGCAATCCCAAGGCCCCGCCATACAAATAGCCATGTCCCACAGTAATGGTTGTTTGGGGTAGATGATTCCAGGTTTTCAGAAAGATGGGAAGTGCTTTCAGGGTTTCAACGCGTTCTTTTTCGGGCATTCCGGCAGCCTCTTTAAACCATGATAAATCGGCTCCTGCGCAAAAACAGTCTCCCTTTCCTTTTAGGATAACAATATCGGTGCTCTCATCATTTTGCAATTCTTGAGTCAACTGCATCAATGAGGAAATCATTTCTGCATTCAACGCATTTTTCTTTTCGGGACGGTTCAACCACACCGTTAAAATGCTATTGTTTTTTTCGAGTTGTATCAGGTCTGTCATATTTCTTCAATTAGTTGATTAGCAAATGAGCAAATGAGTAAAATGAGTACATTTTCACATTCTATAAACGCCAAATGCTCCTTTATTAATAGGTTTGTTCGTAACTATTGAAAGTGCCTGGGCCAGTATTTTTCTGGTCTCTAAAGGATCAATAATTCCATCATCCCAAAGACGGGAGGTTGAATAATAGGCCGTACTTTCATCGTGAAACTGGTTAATTAACGGATGTTCCTCCTGTTGATCTTTGTTTTTGATGGTTTGTAGCACCGATGCAGCTTGTTCTCCACCCATTACGGCCGTTTTGGAATTTGGCCATAAAAAGAGAAACTCCGGATCGTATGCCCTTCCCGACATGGCATAATTCCCTGCCCCGTATGAACCGCCTGTAACCAACGTAATTTTAGGAACACCTGTATTGGTCACCGCGTGAATCATTTTGGCACCATCGCGTGCAATTCCCTGATGTTCGTAGGTTTTTCCCACAATAAATCCGGTAATATTTTGCAGAAACAAAAGTGGAATACCCCGTTGGTCGCATAATTCAATAAAATGTGTTCCTTTTCGCGCTGCTTCAGCAGTTAAAAAACCGTTGTTAGCAATTATTCCTGCCTGAATGCCACATATATGCACAAATCCGGTTACAAGGTTTGGGGCGTAGCTTTTTTTAAATTCATGAAACTCGCTGCCATCGGCAACCCGTGCAATAATTTCATGTGGATGGACTACCTTTTTGCCCGTAATGGGGATAATGCCCAAAAGTTCTTCAATAGCATACTTTGGTTCCTTAAATGATTGGATTTTTGGTGCTTTCCGTTGATTGCTTTGGGCAATTAAATCGCGACAAATCTTAATGGCATCCACATCATCCTGGGCCAAATAATCAGCCACTCCCGAGATGGTGGTGTGCACGTATGCACCGCCTAACTCTTCGGCCGAAACATCTTCACCAGTAGCCGCTTTTACCAGGGGAGGTCCGCCAATAAAAATGGTTCCCTGATTTTTCACTATAATGGTTTGGTCGCTCATGGCTGGAACATAGGCACCACCAGCAGTACATGAACCCATAACTATCGATATTTGGGGAAGCCCCATGGCGGATAACTTCGATTGGTTGTAGAAAACCCGGCCAAAATCAAACCGATCAGGAAACACGTTGGCCTGCTCAGGCAGATACACACCTCCCGAATCGACCAAATATATACACGGAAGCTGGTTCTGAATGGCCATTTCCTGAGCTCTTACATGCTTTTTAATGGTTTCCTTAATGTAGGTTCCCCCTTTTACGGTGGCATCATTCGCTACAATCATGCACTGAATCCCTTCTACCAAACCGATTCCGGTAACAATTCCTGCCGACGGAAATTGATTATCCCATTGACCAAAGGCTGCTAATGATGATAATTCAAGAAAGCTGGTTCCCTCATCAACCAATAAATCAATCCGCTGCCGGACTAAAAGTTTTCCCCGCTCGGTATGCTTGGCAATGGCTTGTTTATTCGAATGAAAAATAACACTCGATAAGCTTTGTTTAAATTCGTTGCCAAGTAGTTGGTTCTGTTGAAAATTTTCCAAATACTCAGCCGATTCTTTGTTAATAGCCGATATGATGCAATTTTGGTTCATCCGTAATTTTTATCGTTTGCTGATTTAATACCGAAGGTAAAACAGATTCGCCTTCCATTAAAATTCGTTTTCCCCCAATAATTCTGGTAAGTTTCACATCAACCCATTGGTTTTTTAAATTCTGAAAATGTTGAAAAATAATGGGAATGTAATGTTCTCCATAACCAAAATACCAGTTTCCGCTGATGGGTTTTTCCACCAAAACCTTTTCCGTGCTACCGATAAATTGTTGATAATACTCCATTTTGTTATTTTCAGAAAGTATCCGGAGTTTTTCGCTCCGTTGGGTCTTTATCAGCTCATCTACTTGATTCGGCATCCGTTCGGCATAAGTACCCGTCCGCACTGAATATTTAAAAGTATGAACATGGCTAAACCCGATTTGTTTAACAATATTTAGGGTTTCTTTAAAGTGTGCGTCTGTTTCACCCGGAAAACCCACAATAATATCGGTAGTCAAATTAAAATCGGGATAGGAATTCTTTATTTGATCAATCAGTTCCAAATAATTCTGGGTGCTATACATCCGTCGCATCTTTAATAAAACGGGGTCGGAACCCGATTGTAAACAAAGGTGCAAGTGGGGAGTCAGTTTCGGATGCCGAAACAACGCGATAAAGTCTTTACCAAAACCATCAGGTTCCAGCGAAGATATCCGTACCCGGAAATCGCCGGGTATTTCAAGCACTTTTTCGAGCAATTGGGTAAAGCGGGTGCCGTTGGAATAATAACGGCCAATATTCACACCGGTAAGCACCACCTCCTTAAACCCATGTCCGATGGTTTTCTTAATATTTTCAATGACCTCATCTACAGGACGGCTGACGGCCCTGCCACGAACTTGTGGAATGATGCAGAAGGTACAAAAGTTGTCGCATCCATCCTGAATTTTTATAGCAGCCCGGGTGTGAAAACTTTTCTGAACCGGTTGATAGTTAAAAACTCCCGAAGGAATTTTGACCTCTGAAACATCTGTTTGTTTTTTTTCAAGGATTTCAAGAATAGCATTTTTATTCTTATTATCCACCACAAGGGTCACTCCAGGAATTTTTTCAAGTTCCTCTTTATATTGCCCGACCATACAGCCGGTTACTATTATTTTTGCTTTTGGATTGGTGCTTATGGCCTGATGAATGGTATTCCGCGATTTGTGATCGCTTTGTCCGGTAACAGTGCAGGTATTGATAACAGTAATATCGGCTTGTTCTTTAAAATCGACGATTTGGTAACCCGCCCTGTCAAAAGCAGACACCAACGCATCGGTTTCGTGTTGGTTGAGCCGGCAGCCTAATGTTTTGAATGATACTTTCATTTTTTGGTTTTGGTATTTTTCTACGATTCAAAATTAAATTAGAAACGTTATTTTTTTATATTTTAAGATATTTATATCTTAAAAGAATAAATTTATTCTTTTAAAGTTGAATTTATTAATGAATTATAATACTAATTCACCTGCAATTGAAAATCCGCTGGCTTCAGTTACCTGTAAAACAACAAATTTTCCGATAAGCGATACATCTTTTGATTTGATACGGGTAACTATTTTTCCTTCGGTATAACCCGATAAAAATCCGGTTTTCCGTTCTTTATCTTTCACTAAGACCTTCACTTGACTACCGATTAATTTTTGATTATAGTTAAATGAAATGGTTTCAAGCGTTTCCGATAAATTATGCAACCGGTCTTTTTTCGTTGCCGGGGGAATGTCATCATCCCACCGGTAACTTTGGGCACCGGGACGTGGCGAATACATGGCAATATAAGCCATATTGAATTGGAATTCCTCAAAGCTTTTGAGGGTATTTTGAAATTGTTCCTCGGTTTCTCCCGTAAAACCAACGATAATATCTGTAAAAAGTGTAGCCTGAGGAATCAACTCCCTGATTTGTCCCACGCTTTCACGGTACCTGTCGAGGTTGTGTTTCCGGTTCATTTTAATTAAAACCTGATCGTCGCCACTTTGCAAAGGCAGATGAATCTGCTTGGCCAATACCTGATAGGTGGCAATGGTCTCTATCACATCGCGGCTCATGTCGCGTGGGTGGGGCGAGGTAAAGTAAACCCAGCAAGGATTTTGAAGTTGGTTGCCCAATTCACCGATTTGTTGGAGCAATTGGGCAAACGAAAGCTCACCCTCACGATCCAAGCCGTAGGAATTGACATTTTGCCCCAGCAGGGTGATGGTTTTGTATCCCTCCGCCATCAAGGATTTAATTTCGTCAAGAATATCTGTTGACGGCCGTGAAATTTCGCGGCCACGTGTGTAAGGGACCGCGCAAAACGAACAAAACTTATCGCACCCGTTTTGGATGGGGACAAAAGCTTCAAACGACGATTGGTAACTTGGTTTTACATTCCAGAGCCCAAAAATATCCTGATTGACAGGAAGAATCGGTTTATCTGGGTTTTGATTTAATTTTTTTATGGGTTTAAATGGTGTTTCCCCGGTTGTTGATGGTAACGGAAAAATCATTTTGTTCCCGCCTTCTAGAAGTTGAGAATTGGAATGATTCAACGATAGGGGCGTGACAATCCCATAGTTTTTGAGCATGTTTGGGAAATCGTTCAATTCGCTCATCGGAAAAACAAAATCGAACAGTTTCAGAAACTTTTCCCGGTCATTGGGCAATACACACCCGGAAACAAAGGTGATAATATTCCTATGGTTTTTTTGTCGGTTCCATACATATATTTTGTTATAAACCTTATCAATGGGTTTCTGGCGGACCGAACAGGAAAGTACCCCCAACAAAGAGGCTTCGGCTTCATTTTCGGTAGGTGTAAACCCCATAGCCTCGATAACCGATTTTACCCGTTCACTGTCCGATAGGTTCATTTGACAACCTAAAACCATTAAGTAATATTTCATTTAAAAAGGTAAAAGTTTAAAATTTCAAGTATAAAATCTAATATCTAAAAATACACCTCTGCAAACATATTATTGGTGTTCATTCCTTTTGTTTTCAGAATTTCCATGGCATCAAATATCATCTCGCTGTTGCCACACAAATAGAACAAAGAATCGGGCGAAAAATAGGCTTTTTTCAGATATTCTGTAACCCTTCCATGGAAATGTCCATTTATTTCTTGCGAAGTACAAAGCCTGAACCGGTCTTTTCTGAAGGCCCCATTGCCGTAAGCTTCTTCCGACTTACGAACGCCATGGATCATTTGGTAATTCATGTCACGAAACGACGAAACCCAGCTGTGAAACGGGGCAATACCTGTACCTGTAGCAATCATCACGATGGGATGCGATTGCCGACGTTGTTCACTCAAAGTGAAATATCCCATGGGGCCGTTGATTTCGAGTTCGTCGCCAGGAACCAATTTTTTAAGTTTAGGAGTAACCGAACCTTTGGCCACTTCACGGACCAGAATTTCGAAGTAAGGTTCGTTTAACCCACTGTAAATGGAATATTGACGGAATTCTTTGTCTCCTTTTTTACCAACAACCAGATGCTGTCCGGGAATAAAATTTAAACCGTTGCGCTCCAATTGAACAATAAATGTATTTTCAGTTAAATGCCTAACATTTAAAATTTTGTGAAAGCTGTGATGATATGTTTCGCTCATGTTTTACGATAATTTGGCGCAAAAATAGCAATTCTACTTCATATATTCAGATAAAAAGGTCTGATTTAAACGAAATACAAAATTATTGATTCATTTTTGCCTTCAATTGATGCTTTTACGGATAGGATAAACATGTTATTGTAAATTTGGAAACTGGCAAAAAAGAGACTAATCCAAAAACGAATACTCTTTGGAATACCGCATCATCTGTTGGGTGTAATCTTCGTTATAGGAAACTTCCACATCAACCAAGGTTTTGCCGTGGTAAGCAGGGGTAAAAACCGGATTTACAAACCCACCATAGGGAGCAATTTTCAGCTTTTTAAAGCGCTCTAAAATTTCATGATGCAATTCGGCATCAACCTGAACTCCGTAAGTTTCGACCAATTGTTTGCCGGCCCCAAAATCACCTTCCGATTTGATGCGCTGTATTTCAGATAATAACCTGCCAAACAGTTCCCTGAGTTTTTGATAATCATTAATCACCACAAAAGTTCTCCCCTCTTTTTTCATTAGTTCAACAACTTTGTCGGGTTTTCCTTTTTCCAGGCACCAACGTGAAATGAGTTGGCGGTTACGCATGTGTGCCTGTTCCAGGTTTTTACCGGGTTCAATCCGGGTCAATTGTGTCAATAATCCATTTCGTAAATAGGCGTTGTATTCGGTTTTCCAAACTTCGGGTGTGTCAATTAACCCCAGTTCTTCCATCTTTTTGTCGCTGATAAAATAGAGGGCGAATAAATCGGCCCTTGATTCTTCCAAGGCAGAATGGTAATTTTTTAATGCTTCGGGGCTGGTGCCCGGCAACAATTGGCCTGAACCATGTCCCAAACATTCATGCAAATCGGTATGCAGGTTACTGGCCATTGGTCCAAGCTTTTTAGCTAGTGATACTTCTTCGTCCGAACAGCAAAATTCTTCCAAAAAACCATTGCCCTCAGCAGCTTTGTCGTAAGCATAGGTTATGTTTTCCATGGTAACCGATTTGGATCCGTGAACTTTTCGGATCCAATCGGCATTGGGTAAGTTAATGCCAATAGGAGTTGCCGGGTAACAGTCGCCACCCAGTTGGGCAACTGTAATTACTTTAGCTGAAACTCCCTTGACCTGGTTTTTTTTAAACCGTTTATCAGTAGGAGCCTGATCCTCGAACCATTGTGCATTTTTGCTGATTATTTGGGTGCGTTTGGTTGCCTCTTCATCTTTAAAATTAACCACACTTTCCCAGGTGGCTTTTATCCCCAAAGGGTCGCCATAAACCTCGATAAATCCATTGACAAAATCAATTTTCGATTGGGTATCGTTCACCCAGGCAATGTTATAATCGTCCCAAACTTGTAAATCGCCGGTTTTGTAATATTTTATAAGCAGTTCAATGGTTTTTTCCTGTTGCTTGTTCTCAGCTACGTTCCGTGCTTTCTCCAACCAAAAGATAATTTGTTGAATAGCTTTTCCGTAAAGGCCTTGGGCATGATACACCTGTTCTTTAATTTTACCGTTTTCTTTTATCAACCGGCTGTTAAGTCCTACTGATAAAGGTTTTTCAGCATCAGGTTGAATAATGCTTTTTATATAATCTTCTGCTTCCTGTTGAGATACATTTTTATAAAAATTGGTAGCCGATTCTTTTACCAGGTCCTTTGAGCTATCGAGAACAGTGCGTTTGGGAGCAATAGCTCTATCAAATATTATTGGGATGATGCGTTCGGTAAAATTAATTATTGTTTCACCCGTTTGTAAAGGTAATAAATCGGTACCCGATTGTTGAATCAATTCCTCAAAATAACCGGGGCTGCATTCAGGCATAAATTTATCGGTACTGTAATGGTGATGGATGCCATTGCTGAACCAAACCCTTTTGGTATAAACTACAAATTGTTCAAAATCTGTAGTTTGCCTATCTCCGGTAAAGGATTCTAATAGGGCTTCATTGGTACGCCGGATCAAAAGGTTGTGCTCATAAAACTGGTCGAAAATAATATCGCGCCCACACAGGGCAGCCTGGCTCAAATAATAAACGAGCTCTTTTTGTTTTAATAAAAGCGATTCGAAGCCAGAAACTAGGTAACGCATGATTTTGATATCGGCAAATTGTTCCAACAAAAAGCTATGGGAATCGTTAGTATATGTCATATCGAATATTTCTTTAATGCAGTTAATTGCTATTTGTATTTCAATATAGTTTAGTTAAGCTTATAAGATCATTAGCTCATTTATCTTGTGTCTCATATCTTGATGACTACATCTATCAAACCATCAAATGTTCAATAAGTATCTTTAAACCAATGAATATTAAAATGATGCCTCCAATCAATTCAAAGGGGATTTTCATTTTTTGTTTGAATTTACTTCCTAAGTAAACAGCCAAAAAAGAGAGGATAAATGATACCGACCCGATAATGAGCCCTGCATACCCAATGGAAATATCAATCAGGCTAAAGGTGATGCCAATGGCTAAAGCATCGATACTGGTGGCAATGGCTAGTCCGAAAAGCACTTTATTGCTGGTAGGATCGAAACACCTGAAATCATCCCGGGTGGTGATTTGTTCATAAATCATGCGGCTGCCTAAAAATAGGAGGATGACAAAAGCCACCCAATGATCCACCGACTCAATGTATCCCCGGAACGAAATGCCCATCAACCAGCCTATGAAAGGCATCAACCCCTGAAAGAATCCCATAAAAGCAGCTATCCGGAGGCTGTTGCGAAAATTAAATTTGTAAAGTATCAGCCCACACGATACAGAAACTGTCACACTGTCCATTGCTAAGCCCAGTGCTATCATCAAAAGGGAAAAGAATGCCATCGTCTGTTTTTCTTGCAAAAGAAAATAAAAATGGGTTGCCAATAAAACAACTTCCGGTAAATATTTGAAAAAATTTCTTATAGTATTGGATAACAATCTACTGCCAATGTAATACTAAAATCTGCTATATCCTTTGTATATAAAATGTCATAGTAGAATCTGGCAATTGTACTGTTTTTGTTATGGTGTTTTCCTTGTAATACTTGCTGTTGAGCACAGTTTTATTGGTCTTAAATCTTTAATTTTGGCCAAAATCAAAACAAAAAAATAGTGATGATGAAAAAAATGATTGTTTCCGTAACATTTCTCTCCATGTGTGTCCTTGGATTTTCACAGGGCGGAACCCAAACCATCCCCTCCGTTGATTTAAAAACTATGGATGGGAAAACCATCAATAGTTCTACATTCAGTAATAACGGCAAACCCATGGTTATCAATTTTTGGGCAACCTGGTGCAAGCCTTGTGTTTTAGAACTTTCAAACATGGCCGAGATTTATGATACCTGGGCGAAAGAAACCGGAGTTAAGGTAATAGCCATTTCTATTGATGATACCCGGAGTATGGCCCGCGTTGCCCCATTTGTGAATGGAAAAGCTTGGGAATATGAGGTTTATATCGACCCCAACAGTGATTTTAAACGCGCTATGAATGTACCAAACGTCCCTCATACATTTTTAATTGATGGCAGCGGTAAAATTGTCTGGCAGCACACCTCTTATGCTGATGGCGATGAGAACGAATTGTACGAAATGATTAAAAAATTGGCCAAAGGTGAAAGTATTAAATAGTTTTCAAAACATGGTGAAACCTTTTTTACTGTTTCTGGGTTTCATGATGCTTCAACAGGCCGTTCAGGCTCAGTTTGACATTGCAGGTGGAAGCATTACCGGTAATTTTAAGCTGGAAGCCCAGACGTACCAGGAAGACTCTATGATTGGTGCCGAAAAGGTAGCGGAAAAAATGCGTTCCAATTCATACATGAACCTGAAATACAGTAATGGTAACTTTACCGCAGGAATCAGGTTCGAGGGTTATTTAAAAACCATGTTGGGGTACGATCAGGGTTACGATGGTTTCGGTTTGGCCAACCGTTTTGCCAGTTATTCGGGTGAATTGTTCGAGGTTACAGCCGGTAATTTTTACGAACAATTTGGCAACGGCTTAATACTCCGCACTTATGAAGATAAAGATTTAGGTTACGATAATTCATTGGATGGTGCCCGTGTAAAAATTAAACCCATAAACGGCGTTGTTATTACCGGAATCATCGGTCAACAGAGGCTGTATTGGGAAAAAGGGGAGGGTATTGTCCGAGGGGTGGATGGCGAGTTTTCGTTAAACGAACTTATCCCGGGACTTGACTCTTCGGAGAACCGGTTTATTTTAGGAGGAAGTTTTGTAAGCAAATTCCAGGCTGATGAAGATCCGCTATATATTTTACCCGAGAATGTTGGGGCAGGAGCAGGCCGGTTGAACTTTTCGCGTGACGGTTTTATCCTGAATACCGAGTTTGCCTACAAAGGCCAGGACCCAAGTGCCGATAACAATAAAATTTATAAACCAGGAAGTGCACTATTGATGAACACTAATTATTCGCAAAGCGGTTTGGGGATTATGGTTCAGTATAAATGGGTCGATAATATGGGTTTCCGTTCCGAAAGAGGTGCCCAGTTGAACAACTTAAATATTAATTACCTGCCAGCTATAACCAGGAACCATGCCTACGCATTTGCTGCCATGTACCCTTATGCCACCCAAATTGATGGCGAAGCGGGATTCCAGACCGAAATATTCTATAAATTCAAAAAAGAGACTTTGCTGGGTGGTAAATATGGGACACAGGTAACTTTTAATTATGCACGGGTACACGATATTCAACGAAAAGCGCTGGATTCACTTACTGTTATTGGACAAGATGGAACCGATGGCTACAAAACAAATTTCCTAAGCATGTCCGATAGCTTGTTGAACCAGGACATCAATATTGAAATCACCAAAAAACTATCCGATAATTGGAAGGTGATTTTAACCTATCAGCACCTCGATTTTAATCAGGCAGCCTTACAAGGACATGGTGGCATGGTAAATACCAATACAGTAATTGCCGATATATCATGGCGGATTAAACCCAAACATACCTTGCGCATTGAATCGCAAGTATTGTTTACCGATAAAGCTGATTTTGCAATTGACAGTTTGCACTCAGTAAAAATTAAGCAGGATTATGGCAACTGGGCCATGCTGGTTCTGGAATATAGTGTATCGCCGCACTGGTTTTTTGCTCTTTCCGATCAGTTTAACTTTGTTAGCATTGATGATGAAATAGCAAAGAACACGTTCAAATACGTACACAATGGCGACGATTTCCACCGGAACCATTATTATACCGTTGCCATGGGTTATTCCAAAGGGGCCAGCCGCATTCAAATGAGTTATGGGAAACAGCGCGAAGGTATTTTGTGCGTGGGCGGCGTTTGCCGGAATGTTCCGGCAGCTTATGGTTTTAATGTATCAATCAGTAGTACCTTTTAAAGGAGGAAAACAGAATGGTTAAAAATATTTTATTTGCAGGAATTACCTTATTTGTACTGGCATTTACCGCTTGCGATACCATTGAGGGGCCTTATAAGGAAACACCCGTGGTTGAACCTGCTGGAGATACCATTCCTGCTGTTGTTTTATTCGAATTTACAGGATGGAATTGCCCGTTCTGTTATTTAGGGCATGAGGCCGTTCAACAATTGGAAGAAGCCTATTCTGAAAGGGTGCAGGCCATTGCCATTCATGCAGGTAGTTTTGCAGAACCGGGCAACGAAGGCCCTGATTTTCGTTGTATGGAAAGCGATCAACTGCTCGAAAAATTTAATAGACCCAGCGAATTCCCAACCGGAGCTATAAATAGCATCAACGAGGATGATTTAACGGGCCCCACCGAATGGGGCACTGTTGTTGCAGAACAGATTGCATTATCCAGCCAGTCACCCGAGGTTTTTATTACCACGGATAGTTCACATACTTCAGATGAACTGACAGTATCTTTTAAAGTGAAATTTGCAGATGATCTAAGCGGGACTTATAATTTTTGTGCTTATGTGGTCGAAAATGGAATAATTGCCCCGCAAAATAAAGCTGGAGAAGGTATCATTGAGGAATACGAACATCAGCATGTGTTGCGAGCCTCCATGAAAAATGGGATTATGGGTGAAACCCTGGCCACCAATCCAACAAGTGGCACTGTTTTTGAGAAAAGCTACACCTTGTTGGTGGATATTACTGCATGGAACATTGACAGTTTGAAAGTAATTCCATTTGTTTACAATACAGAAACTTACGAGTTGTTGAGAATGAATTTTATAAACCCTAAAACAGAATAAAATGAATAAGTTTTTACTGATAGCCTTTATGACCATTGCTAACCTGGCTGTTTTTGCTCAAGGTCAAGTAGTATGGAAAGATTTAGAGGGAAACCTTTTGCCCGGTGAAGTGGAGCTAAACCGTTTACCCCAACACGAACAGGTGGTTTTTGAAGCATTAATCTCAAATATTTCAAATTCCGATTTCAATGTCTTGTTAAAACGAACCATTGTAAAGTATACTTCTGGTTCAACTGATCAATTATGTTATGGTGCATCTTGTCAATTTGGCGATCAGGATAAAACCGAAATTGTTACAAATGCTACACCGCAAGCTGCCGGAACCAATGTAAATACCATTGATCCATTTGAAATGATTCACTTTGCACCTGCTGAAATAGCAGGTACCTCCATTTTGAAATATTATATTTGCAAATGTGATTTGACTGATGATATTAATGGAAACGATTCTGCTATTAATATAATTCCTACAGATTCTGTTACTATTAAATATGTTATTGCACCTTACAAACGTATTGATTTGCGTTTCTCAGTGGATATGACTGCCGTTTCAAGTTTTAATTCTGAAACCCAAAATGTATATGTTCAGGCTTTTACCAATGGCGAAGGATTGACTATCAAAAAGATGAAAAAACCTACCTCTGGAAAAGTTTATACCCTTGGTACAAGTGGACATTATTACGTTGACAACGATTTATCATATACCTATAAATATTTTTATGGAACAAACAATTCTACAACAGGAGTTTACGATACTATTGGCGAACCAGGAACAAGAAATGTTACCGTGCAACAGGAAGAAGAAATCCCGTTTACCGATGTTTGGGGTGTAACTGTTGATGCCAAACAAACGGCTGCTTCAACAGTAACTATCTTCCCAAATCCTTTCCAAAATAATCTAACATTGGAAAACCTTGATGGAAACAGTACCGTTGAGATAAGCAATATCTTGGGGCAAACAGTTTATTCCACAAAAACCTTAAAAAACAGGTTGGTTTTATCTACAGGCGATTTAAAATCGGGTATTTATTTTGTACGCGTTGTGGATGCCAAAAACCACATCCAGGTAGAGCGGATGATTAAACGATAATTTTTTGAAAAATCATAAATTAAAGCGTCCTTTGCGGCGCTTTTTTTTGTGCCATGTTTGAGTTGGGGTATTTAGGATTGTTTCTGTCCAGTTTTTTGGCTGCCACGGTGGTCCCGTTCAGTTCCGAGGCCATCCTTTCGGGGATGCTGATGGCAGGGTACCCGGTTCCATCAAGTCTGGTTTTGGCTACGCTTGGCAATTGGTTGGGAGGATTAACCTCGTATTATTTAGGCTATTTGGGCAAAGAGGAATGGATTCAAACCTATTTGCACATTCAAAAAGAAAAAACCGACCGCTTCAAACAATACATCAAAGGCAAAGAAACCTGGATAGCTTTTTTCTGCTGGCTCCCATTTATTGGCGATGTTTTGGCCGTAGCCATGGGTTTGCTAAAAATAAGTCCTTTACAGACCGCGTTAGGTATGTTGCTTGGGAAAGCGCTCCGTTATTTGGTTTGGGCATTTTTGACAATTTGGATCATTAATCTGTAATTATTCTTTCAGCACCATCTTTCCAAAACAGTCGGCATCAATCCACCCATCGTTTTTAAAATGGCCGGGCGTATTTACCGAACCGATAAAGTTCTCCCGGGTTTCGGAAGTATCGTTATCGCAATAGGCCATACTGAATCCCAACACTTTTCCACTGAAAAGTTCCACCGGCAAATTGTCTGTTTTATCATCACTGTAGGTATCGGGATAGATGGTTACGGCAAGTTCCCAGCAATAACGGTTTTCCACTTTAAGAACTTTTCCTTTTACATGTGAGTTGTAGGTATGCGGTTTCTGGTCGGGGCCAATATCAACGGCATCCATATTTGGGGCAATGTGGTAAGCAAAAGCCTGGTGGCTGTATTGATGAATGCCTCCCGAAGCATTTTCATCGATAAAAATTTCCACACAATCATCGTCCCAGTATTGGACTAAGGGCTCGTGGATATTTAAAATGGAATCGTCTGCAATTTCCAAATAAAAATAGAGCCGGTTTCCGCCCCAAACCGCTTTGTACCTGCCGGAAAAATCGTCAGGGCCATAAGCGGCGCCTAACCATCGTTGATCAAGGGTATCCCATGTAGCTTTTGCCCAACAGGAATCATCACTAATTCCATCAATCACAGGAACTGTTCCTGCCAAAGAGGCTATATAAGTATTTGAATCAGAAAACTTCAACGCATCCTTGGATACATTGGCAACGTTGTTCTTTACCGGATGCTGACAGGCTGTAAACCAAACAGGTAGCAATAGGATTCCAGCGTATTTAAACATTTTTTTTAATTTTTAATAAGTTATTAATGAGATCATTAAACGGAATTAATATTTGTGATAAATATAATCTGAATTTCATTAACTTTAAGAGCAATTTATCAATGAACCTAAAATAGGGAGTTATGGGAGATTTTTTTCAAAATTCGGAGGTAACCACGCTGCACAATTTCCGCAACCGCTCTTTGGAAGATTTGGAAAAGGAAATTCTGGAATGCAGCACGAAAAAACCTATTGGGTTGTTTATCCCAAGTTTATATACCGAACTGGAACGGCCCGCGCTCAAACAAATGGTCAGCATCCTTAAAGAAATTCCTTATTTGGGTGAGATTGTCATTGGTTTGGATGGTGCCAGTGAGAAGGACTTCCAATTTGCCAAAGATTTTTTTGCCGGGCTCCCGCAGCATCACCGGATTATATGGAACGACGGGCCACGGATGAAACATTTTGAGTTCCGCCTGACCGAGGAAAACATCCATTTGGGGAATCCCGGAAAGGGGAAAAACATGTGGTACGGTTTGGGGTACATGATTGCTTCAGGGAAATCGGAAGCCATTGCGCTGCATTATGCCGACATTCTTACCTACAACCGCGAAATACTGGCCCGATTGATTTACCCGGTCTGCAAACCTGTATTTAATTACAAATTCTGTAAAGGGTTTTACTTCCGTTCCGACGAGCATAAAATGAATGGCCGGATGGTCCGGTTGCTTGTTTCGCCACTTGTGAGGTCCTTAAAAACTTTTTTTGGTCCCATTGATTATTTGGTGTATCTAAACAGCTTCAGGTACATTTTGGCTGGTGAAATCGCCATTCAAATAGATTTGGCCAAAAATATCCGTATCCCTACTGATTTTGGGCTGGAACTTGGTTTGCTTACCGAATTGGACAAACACCTATCGCCTAACCAGATTTGTCAGGTAGAGATTGCCGATCAGTACGATCACCGGCACCAATCTGAATCGTTTGAAAACCCTGATAAGGGTTTATCGCGGATGAGTTTCGATATTGCCCGGACTATTTATGCCAAGATGGCCTCCAGTGGAAGTACATTCAGCGAGGGGATGTTCCGTTCCATCAAAGCTACCTACCACCGAATTGCTCTTGAAATGGTGGAACAATACCAGAACGATGCCCTGATGAATGGACTGACATTTGATCGGCACCGCGAGGAACGCCTGGTGGATCAGCTTTCGAAGAATGTTTATCAGGCAGGTGTGAGCTATTTAAACAACCCGAGCCAAAACCAGATGATGCCGACCTGGAACTGGGTGATGGCTGCGGTTCCGGAGGCTTTGCATGAGTTTTATCAACTGGTGGAAGAGGATAATGCCTGATGACCCGATATTTAATCGCTCCTAATTCTTTCAAAGATTGTTTGCCTGCCCTTGAAGTAGGTTTGGCCATTCAAAAGGGGATACTCAGCAACAACCCAAGCTCCTTTACAAAAGTAATCCCAATGGCCGATGGGGGACAGGGAACCGTGGATGCCATTCTTTATTCATTGGGAGGAACAAAGCATCAAGTCCAAGTCAAAGATCCTTTGATGCGGGATATTCAGACCTTTTTTGGAATACTTGCTGATGCGAAAACAGCTATTATTGAAATGGCTGCTGCCAGTGGTTTGGAGCGGTTAATCCCGGAAGAGAGGAACCCGTGGAACACTTCGAGTTATGGAACCGGGCAATTGATTGCCCACACGTTGGATTTGGGATGCACACATATCATTATCGGTATCGGCGGTAGTGCCACCAACGATGGTGGAACCGGAATGGCTCAGGCATTAGGGGTTCAATTTTTAAATGCCGGAGGTCAGAAAATTCAACCTTGTGGAGGAAATCTACATAAAATTGCCAAAATTGATGTTTCCATGATGGACAGACGCCTCAAGCAGGCATCCATTCAGGTTATTACCGATGTGGTGAATCCTTTTTATGGCCCTACCGGAGCTTCTTTTGTATTTGGCCCGCAAAAAGGGGCAGCTTATGAAATGGTTTTGGAACTGGAAAAGGGTATGGGCCATTATGCAACGCTTTTGGAACATACCTTTGGAATACAAATAAATTCAATTGTTGGTGGTGGCGCAGCGGGTGGAGTAGGAGCAGCCCTGAAAATATTTGCCGGTGCCGGATTGGTTTCCGGTACTGATTTTTTGGCCGGGCTTTTCAATCTGGACGATGAGATCAGAAATTCCGATGTGGTAATTACCGCAGAAGGTTCGTTCGATAGGCAGACTCTTTATGGGAAAGCCCCTATGGGATTGGCCAAGTTGGCAAAAAAATACCACAAGCCGCTTTTTGTTTTTACAGGTAGGGCAGCTTCTGATTTGGGAGACTTAAAAGAGAAAGGTATAACAGCAGTAGTCCCTATTGGCCAACACCCGGCAACATTAGCGGAATCTATACAACAAGCCCCCAATTGGTTGAAAGCTGCCGGATTCATGACTGCTGCCATTTTCGAAAGTAATTCCCATTAGGTTTGCCAAAAAGTCAATTAGTGTCAACATCTTTCAATAGTTGTCTGCTATTCTGTACTGACTGACAGATGTTTCACTGATTTTTGCCTGGCTCAAACATCATGGATGGGTTTCAAGGCTAGTGTCAAGTCAATTATAAAAAGGAGGATAATATTCACCCGGTGACTTTTTGATTATGGCATTATGCCATATATTCATGCCCGGAGTCACCGGGTGAATTGATGCAAAAGCATGCTTGACTTGACACTAGTTTGTAGCAGGTGCAAACAAATCGATCATTTTTTGCAGGGTATTCCAATTCCGGGCAGTGGAAACCACTTGTAGTTTATTTTCAACAAAATTGTTGGTAAACTTTGACCGGCCAGCTCCGTCGGGGTAATACACATAAAGCAGATTGCCCGCGAAACGGTAAATCTCGTTCCATTTGGCTTCTTTTTTAAAAGCATCCATTTTAACTGAATCAATGGTTTTGCTGAGCATCATCACTATCTTTCGTGATGGATCAGTAGTTTCTTTGGGATCGAAGGGATCATGGGTAATAATTTCTGAAAGCTCTTCTTTGGTTTTTAGGATCATTTCTACTGTAATTCCAAACTTAAGTTGTATGATTTCCTTTATAATCTTTATGGTAGTTTTTTGGTCGTTTTCGGTGGTAACCCAAATATTTCCGCTATTGATATAGGTTATTACTTGTCGGCACCCGTTTTCGGCAAGCGATTTTTTGAGTACGTCCATTTTTACAGTGGCATTGCCGCCTACATTTACACCTCTTAAAAAAATAACAAATTGGTTCATGTTTACTGTTTTTGATTATAATTCTTTAGATCAAGTATTAAGACACGGGATTGAGAGACACGGGATAATGTGCTAATGAGTTATATATATTAATAAGCAATTTAACCATTCAACCATCTAACCATTCCACCCTGCAACCATTTCCGCTTTACCACAATTATTGATTGTTTACCGGATAGCATTAATTGGATAGGGCTTCTTTCAGCATAAACCCACTGCCATGAATATTGACAATCTCCAGCGAGGAATCCTCTTTTAAATATTTGCGCAGCTTGGTTACGTAAACATCCATGCTACGGGCGGTAAAATAGCCTTGCTGGCCCCAGATTTTATCGAGTGCCAGGTTACGATCCAACACCTTGTTTTTGTTTTGGACCAGGAACAAGAGCAGTTCGGCCTCTTTGGGCGAAAGTTTTATTTCATCGTGCCCCACGAGGATCAGGTTCCTCCGCCTGTAATCGAACCCATATTTTCCAATAGGAATGGAATCGGGGATATCATCGGCAATGGGGGCTTGGTTCCTTTTCAGGATCGCTTTTATTTTGTAGATAAGCACATCGGAATCGAAAGGTTTGGTAATGTAATCGTCGGCACCCACCGAAAAGCCTTTTAACACATCCTCTTTCAATGTTTTAGCAGTCAGGAATATGATGGGCAAGGAGGGGCGCAGTTTTTTTATTTCGGCACCAATAGTAAAGCCGTCTACGTGCGGGAGCATCACATCCAGGATACATAAATCGTAACTGTTTTTATTGAAAGCCATGATAGCTCCCCGGCCATCGTTCACCCATTGTACCTCGTAATCATTCATCTCAAGATACGATTTCATCACCGAACCAAAGTTCAAATCATCTTCAACCAGAAATATTTTATGTTTTTTCATTTATATTGTTTTTTGCCACAAATTACACAAATCGAATTTTAAGATGTTTTTAAAATTTTACCCAAAAGTTAAAGGAATCTTCAAGGTAAAGGTACTTCCTTTCCCTTTTTGGCTTTGCACCAGAATATCGCCTTTAAAGTGCATGGTCATTGCTTTCACATAACTGAGCCCAAGACCAAAACCTTTTACCGTATGTACATCGCCAGTGGGGACCCGGTAAAACTTCTCAAAAATTTTTTCCTGCGTATCTTTGTCCATCCCAATCCCCTGATCGGTAACGGCAATATTTAAAAATCCGGCAGAATTATATGTTTCCACATGGATAACCGGGGGAGCATCTAGTGAATATTTGTTGGCATTATCTAACAAGTTGTAAACCACATTTACAAAATGGGTCACATCGGTTTTTATTGAATCGTTTCCGGCCTTCAAATCCATGCTGATTTGCCCTCCTTTTTGTTCCACCTGCAGCGTGATGTTTTTAATGGCCTGTTTTATTAAAGGGTGTACTTCGGTAACAACCATGTTCAGGTTGAAATCTTTTTTATCGAGCAATGCCATTTTCAGCACGCTTTCTACCTGGCGGTTCATCCGGCGGTTTTCATCTTTAATGATTTCAATAAAATGCGAAACCTTTTTGGGATGCTCAATAATATTCGGGTTGGTGATAGAATCGGCTGCTAACGAAATGGTGGCTATGGGTGTTTTAAACTCATGGGTCATGTTATTGATAAAATCGGTTTTAATTTCCGACACCTTCTTTTGGTTATAGATAACCCGCAAGGTGTAGTAAAAGGTGAAAAGTATGATTAAAGTAAATATCAATGAACCTGAAAATGGGTAAATGACCGAGTTTATCAGGTAATTGCGCTTTTCAGGGAAGAAGACCATCAATTGGTCCGATTGCCTGAGAATATCGTTAGGGAATAAAACTGTTTTGTACGATTGTGAGCTATGTTCCAGATTGAAGCCCGATGATTTGAGCTTGTTGTATAATTTGCCCCGGTAATTGGCAATGGCATATTCAAACTTTAAGGGAATGGCCACATTTCCAAATTCATATTCCAGGGTAGGGGCCACCACCGAAGGGCTCAACCGATCTTCCACCGAAATATCTTTTATAGAAAATTCCAGAATCATCTGTTCCATCACATCATTCAGTTCCGATTCCACGGGATTCAGTTTTACGTTGGACAATGGCTCTTCGGCTTGTTTTGGGTTAGGTTTTGAAAAGCTGGAATAGGTTTGTATGTGCTGACTCGACAACCCGTCGGCAATCACGGTATCAAAGCCGTAAGTAATAGTCTCCATCCCATTTTCGCTCGATTTTGAAATTTTAACCCGTTTATCTGTTTTTTTAGACAAAGCTTCTTCCGATTTTTCTTGCCAAAACTCATTGAATTCTATAAAAATGGAATCCTGGTTTACCCCCTGTATATTTGGTGTAACCTGGTGTTTAAATTGCACTTGTGGCATCCCTGAAAAATAACTCGACATAAAAGCCGCGTTCTGGTTCCGTTCTATCCGATAGGCAACCCTTGCAAGTGCCTGGTTTACCTGCTGATCAAACTGCTGTTCTTTTACCGTAATAGCTTCATGCATCCAAAACCATTGAACGGCAATAATACCGAACAACGAAATCCCCATCAAGGCAATAATCCCACTAAATCTAAGTTTCTTCACGTTTTATTTATGGTTTGTCAACTAATTCTCAAATCTAAAAATTGCCGTTGTCAGTCTAATATCTTAAATCGAGAATCTATTATCTGATTTCTAAATCTCCACGCCAAAAGTATAAAAAGAAAAGGTTGCATTTTATATTTTAACCTAACCTTAACAGTTTTTAACCTGACATTAACCTCATGATAATCATTCGGTCTGTATTTTTGTTGAGTCAAATTTAAGTTGATAAATGGTTAGTTGTTGTTATTGCATTGGAAGAAGGATTACAGAACACCATTCTGTTTTCCGATTCCAATGACAAAATGTAGGCAAAAGCAGATAAACATAGTTATAAACCCTTAAAACCTCTCTGTTATGAAAATGAAGTACCACTGTTTGTTAGTTGCCATTCTCGTCATGATAGCGGCGCTATTTTTAGGTAGCCGGCTTCAGGCTCAAACCAAACCGAAAGTGAAAGTGCAAAAACATGTCGAAGCCCAAGCTAAGTCTGAATCTGGTGATTCGGTAATTGTGATAGTAAAAACCATTACCGACGACGGCACCCAAAAAAAGGAAAATATCGACTCGTTGGTTCATGCCTTATGTCCTGAACATTCAGGGAAAGGCGAAAAAAAGATGCGGATTATTCATATCGAAAATGGCGATACCGTGGTGAACCGTTGCATGGAGGAGCCTTTTGATATGGAATGGGTAAAGGCTTTCGAAAATGATAGCCTGTTCTACAGCTTCCACACAACCGCTTTCCCTGGATCGATACCCAAAGATTCTTTCAACGTCTGGATTTCGAGGTTTGATAGCTTGCTCGACCCTTTGAACCACATGCAGTTTGAGTTTGATTGGCAAGGCGATGTAACCGGATTGGATACCCTGATTGAAAAGCATCTGGAATACCGGATGAATGGCAACAACCTTGATTCTATGATTTTTATTGGTGTCGATGGGGAAAATATCCGTTTGGAAAGGGGCGGCGAGATGGTCTTCATAAATAAAATAGATGATATTGAAGACATTGACAGCAATATTCAGATCACTAGCGATGAAAACGGAAGAAAGGTGATCGTACTCCAGACCCGTATCGTGTTGGATGAACTGACCGAACAAGATAAGGAAGACCTTAAAGCTAAGGGAATCACCACCAGCAAACAGGAACCTGACTTTGATTACATCAAGTTTTACCCCAATCCATCGGAACAGACAGTTATTATTGAGTTCCGGTTGGCTAAAAAAGCAAATTGTGAAGTACGTATTTCAAATTTGTTGGGGCAATCGGTTTATGAAGAAAAACTGAACGATTTTAGTGGGGATTACAAATCATCGGTTAATTTAAAGAAATTTGGTGCAGGAACTTACATCCTGCAAATCGTACAAGGGAAAAAATCCATCTCGCGGAAAATAATCGTCGAATAGTTAAATACACACCTAAAAAAGGGCTGCTTCCATTCCAGGAGTGGCTCTTTTTGTTTAACACATTCTCACATTTGCTAATTGTTAATTGTCATCATTTTTGTTTCTTTGTGACTTTTAAATTCAATGCTCTATGAGAAAGATATTAATTAACTTATTGATAATTCAGCTAATAGCACCAGTTTTTTTATTTGGCCAAAAGGTTAAACCTTTAAAAACGGCCGACGAATTGAAAAAAGAAAAAGTTTATCGTTCGATGGACGAAGCCCTTGCCAATAAAAAAAAGGTATATATTTTAAACCTCGATGGAAAGAAACTCACAGAAATTACCTCTCAAATTATCAAGTTAAAGAACCTTCAGGAACTTTATGTAAGGTATAACCAGATATCCTCGTTACCCGCGGAACTGTTTCAGTTACCCAATTTGCAGGTTTTGGCCTTGGGCGAAAATAAATTGACCGAATTTCCAAAGGGGATCATTCAATTCCAGCACTTGGAACAGCTTGATCTTTTCAACAACCGGTTAACTATAATTCCCCCGGAGATTGGCCAGTTGAAAAAGCTGAAAAAGCTTGATTTAAACTGGAACCAGTTAACTACCCTTCCTGAGGAAATTGGACAATTAACCAATCTTGAGAAGCTGTATCTGGAAAAAAACAGGTTAACTGCTTTGCCAAAGAGCTTTGGAAATTTGACGTTGCTGAATGAATTAAAAGTATCTGAAAACCAATTGACCCAACTGCCTGAGAATTTTGGAAACCTGGTGCTGATTACCGAATTGAACCTTGAAAAAAATGCGCTTATCGCGCTACCCGTTTCCATGGGAGGGCTCAAAAATTTGAAAAAACTTAACATCAGTCAGAATAAGTTGGTAAAAATCCCCGATGAATTGGGGAAACTGGACAGCCTGGAAGAACTGAACCTTTCGAACAACAAAATAACCCAGGTAACCGGCAATTCAATAAATTTCACCAATATTAAAACCATCGATTTAAGTATCAATAAAATTTCATTATTTCCGGCAAAATTGAATGACGCCCAAAAATTAGAATTTTTAGATGTTTCCATCAATCAATTGTCGGCAGTTCCAACAAATATTGGTCAGGCATTACAACTGAAAACTTTATTATTGAACCGCAACCAGATTACCTGGGTTGGTGAGAATATGTCGGTATTGGTAAACCTGGAAGAATTGGACTTATCGGATAACAAAATTGAAAAGATTGATAAATCACTGGGAGCTCTTATTAAACTCAGGAAATTGAACCTTAACCAGAATCAGATACTTTATTTTAACAAGCAGTTGAACGGGATGAAATCGTTGCAGGAACTGTATCTGGAAAACAATCCCCGGTTGACCGATTTTTATAAAAAACAGGTAAAACAGTTTTTCCCGAATACCACAATTTATTTTTAAAATGCTTTCTTTAAAACCATCGGATGCCTATCCAAAACCAGGTTAGTCATCTGATGATTTTTATTGAAGGACAATAAAACACCAATCTGATAGTTTTTTAATTGCAAGTAATCAACAATCATTTGTTGAAAACATGATTCTGCATGACCGCAAGGCATTCGGTTTCTTTGTTACCTTTGTATAAAAATTGCAAAAATGGCTTATAATTCTTTGAAAATTAGCTTATTGGTTTTCTTTTTTGCTACTATTTTATCCCCGATATTTTCTCAAACCTCTTACCTGTATAGCGAGGAAGATAATGCCTACAAAATGGGGGTGGAATTATTTGAAAAGGGGAAATACGCCCAAGCCCAGGAATTTTTTAATCAGGTGGTGGCCCATTATGGTTCGGAGCACACCGATGTTAAAGCAGATGCAGAATTCTATCTGGCTTTGTGTTCCATGGAATTGTTCAACCTGGATGCCGAATACCGGATGACCGAATTTATAGCTAAATATCCCGAAAGCCCCCGCACCCGAACTGCTTACTTTGAAATGGGTACATTCAAATACCGCAAAAGCAAGTACGACGAAGCGTTGTATTATTTTGGAAAAGTCTGGAAACAAAACCTGACCAAAGGACAATTGTATGAGTTCTACTTCAAAAGAGGATACAGCTATTTCAAAACGGATCAGTTGGAACCATCGGCAAAAATGTTTTATGAAATCATCGATAAAGACACCAAATATGCGGGTCCGGCCAACTATTATTACGCCCACGTTTCGTATCTTGATAAAAACTATGAAACGGCGTTAAAAGGGTTCAACAAATTGAAGGATGATCCCACGTTTGCTCCGGTTGTACCTTATTACATTGTCCAGATTTATTACCTGCAAGGCAAAAACGATAAGGTGCTGGAACTGGGGCCGCAACTTTTGGAAACCCCGGAAGTGAAGCGTGAAGCAGAAATAGCCCGTCTGGTTGGCGAAGCACTATACGCCAAAGGACAATATCAGGAGGCACTCGATTACCTAGAAACTTACAAGAAAAAAGCGGAAACCTATACCCGCGAAGATATTTATCAACTGGGCTATGTGTATTACATGACCCAAAAATACGATCTGGCGGTTTCTACCTTATCAAATATTACCAATGTGGAAGACGGTTTAACCCAGAATGCCTTTTTCCACATGGCCGATTGCTATGTAACACAAGGGAAAAAAGAACAAGCCCGCATGGCATTTGAGGCCGCATCCAAGTTAAGTTTCGATGGTGAGATTCAGGAAATTTCGTTGTTAAATTATGCCAAGCTTTCCTATGAACTTTCCTATTCTCCATTTAACGAGACTATTACCGCATTTTACGATTATATCACCAAGTACCCGAATTCCATCCACCACGATGAAGCATACAGCTATTTGGTGAAAGTGTACCTCACATCAAAAAACTACAAAGAAGCATTGGCTTCGCTGGAAAAAATTAAGGTAAAATCTCCTGAAATGTTGGCGGCACATCAACGGGTTTCTTTTTTCCGGGGGCTGGAATTGTTCAATAACCTTCAGTTCTCAGCAGCATTGGCTTCATTTGAAATATCGTTAGACGGGAAAGCGTTCGACAAACAAATGAATTCTTTAACCCAATATTGGAAAGCTGAAGCCCTTTACCGGCTCGGAAGATACAATGAAGCCATAGGTTCCTACAGTAAATTTTTATTGAGTCCGGGAGCCTATTCCTTAGCTGAATTCAATACCTGTTATTATAACATTGGGTATTGTTATTTTAAGCTGAAAGATTATAAAAACGCCATATCCTGGTTCCGGAAATACATCGATAAAGGAACAGAAGTAAATCAATTGAAACGGGGCGATGCCCTCATCCGTATTGCCGACAGTTATTTTGTCAGCCGCGAATACACTAACGCCATCGAGTTTTATGGAATGGCGATGGCATTGGACACCTTCGACGTGGATTATGCCATGTTCCAGAAAGGTTTTTCGCATGGGCTGGTGAGCCAGTATCCGCAAAAAACAGCCATCCTGTCACATTTGTTGGATTCCAAACCACAATCTACTTATGCCGCCGATGCTTTGTTTGAGAGGGCCAGGGGTTATGTTTCCATGGATTCGGTACGTTTAGCCATTCAGGACTATAACCAATTGTTGCAAACGTATCCCAACAGCATTTATAAAGTTAAGAGCCTGTTGCAACTTGGTTTATTGAATTACGGAAGCAATCAATTGGAAACGGCACTTCTGAATTTCAAACAGGTGGTTAAGGAATATCCTGGGACCGAAGAGGCTCAAGATGCCTTACTGGGAATTAAAAATGTATATGTCGATTTGAACCAGGTAGATATCTATTTTGCATTTGCCAAGGAAAATGGAGGTGCCGGAAATGTGAGCATGAACGAAAAAGATTCGCTTACCTACATTTCTGCCGAGAAGATTTACCTTTCGGGAAATTGGGGAGAATCGAAAGCAATGTTCTCCAACTATCTGAATAAGTTTACCGATGGACGTTTTGCCCTGAATGCCCACTATTACCGGGGCGATTGTTTCAATCGGGCGAATGCCGACGACTCTGCGTTAACCGATTATTATTGGGTGATTGAAAAGCAAAAAAACATCTTTACCGAACCGGCACTTTACGCGGCATCTCACATTCAGGAAGCTAAAAAGAATTACACCGAGGCCTACCAGCTTTTTAATAAACTGGAGAACATGGCCGAGGTAAAACCGAACCTGTTGATTGCCCGTAAAGGTCAGATGAATGCAGCATTCCAGACTCAGAGTTATGCACAGGCCATTGACGCAGCACGGAGTGTCCTCATCACAGATAAAGTTTCAGAAGAGGAAATACGTCTGGCCCGATTGATGCTCGGCAAATCATACTTGGCCCAAAACCTGTCGGATGCAGCCATCACCCAATTCCGTATTTTGGGGTTAGATGTCAGGAACATTGAAGGTGCTGAAGGAAAGTTCAGGGTCATCGAAATACTTTATAACCAAAACAACCTCGATGAAGCGGAGAAAAACATTGATGAATACATTTCCATGGGGACCCCGCATCAGTATTGGTTAGCCAAAGCCTTCATCCTGCTTTCAGATATTTATTTACAGAAAAACGACGGTTTTCAGGCAAAAGCAAATTTGCAGAGTGTTATTGATAATTATGGAGATACCACGGATGGTATTGTGGATGAAGCCAGGAAAAAGCTTCAAACCATTATTTCTAAAGAAAATCAACAATTTGAACCGGCTCCTGAAGGTGATACAGGCCATTTGAATCAACCGGAAAATGCTGATCCGGTGGATGTGAGTACCCATGAATTACCCGTTGACCAAAATTAATTCTAAGCTGAAAAGTAATGAAAAACCGATTGATAGTTTTCTTAAGTTTTCTCCTGTTGTTTTCTGGTGTTGTTCTAGCTCAGGAATCCGTGAGGCAGGAAGTGACCGTTGTTAAAGCCTATGAGCCGGTAATCAGCGATGCTTTTAAAATCAGCGAACTTCCCCGCATTGTCGATACGCTTGTGGTAGTTCCTTCATTTCACTACGAGATAGCACCCATCCGCCATAACACCAAGTTTGAACCTACATCAATCAAACCGGCAAAGTTAATAAACGAGCCCCTTTCAAAAATATACTACGGTTATGCTAAAGCTGGTTTTGGGACTTATTTATCGCCCATGGCTCAATTGATGTTTGGTAGCAACCGTTCCGAAAAATGGAACTGGAATACTTTATCTAGTTATTATTCTACCAACGGAAAGGTGAAAAATCAGGCCGATCAAAAAGTATATGCCGGGTTGTCCGATTTTCAGTCTTCGGTGGCTGCCAGCCGTTTCACCAAATCACAAAAAATGGTTAACATTGGAGCATCATACCAAAATAGAATCAATTATTATTATGGCTACAATCCTGACTTAGTTGAAAGTATAAATACGCCCACTCCTCTGCTGAAAGATGAGATTGAAAACCAAAAGATTCATTTAATCAAAGGAAATGTTGGGTTACAGACTACCTATTTGGATTCAGCCCATGTAAACTATCAAGTCAAGACACATTGGCAATCGTTACTGGCTAAAGATGGAGTGAAAGAACGTGAATTAAAAATTAATTCCGGGCTGAATTACTTCTTTGAAAAAGAGTTTGTGGGTGTGGATATCGATATTCATTACCGTGCTACCTCCGGTTTAGAGGATACCATCAACGGTTCAATAATCCGGTTTAGCCCTTGGATAGGCGCTTTTGGCAACAAATGGAGAGTTTTGGTGGGAGTCAATACTTTTTTTGACCAAGCCAACGAGAAGTACCATTTCTATCCCCGGCTAAGTATGCATTATAACATCATCGACTATTTCCTGATACCCTATTTCGAACTGGACGGAAATTATCAGGAAAACAGTTATGCCGATATTTATATCGAAAATAATTACATCAGGCAGTCATGGGCCACAGCACCCACCGATACCAGAATAAACCTGACCTTTGGTTTCCGGGGAAACATTAGTTCCAAAGTGGCTTTTAACGCAAAAGTGAATTATGCCAGGATCGACCAACAATACTTTTTTGTAAACGATACCAATACATTGTGGCACAATAAATTTGTTACAATTACCGATGACCTGACCCAGCTTAGGGTTTTGGGTGAAGTATCCTACAAAACCAGCGAGAAACTTTGGTTGTCGGTAAAAGCCAATTATTATCAATATGAACTTTCAAACGAGGCTAAACCCTGGCACTTACCGGAATATAGCCTCAGCTTGAATGGCAGGTATAAAATTCAGGAGAAAATTATTCTGGAAGCAAATGTATTTGGTATTGGAACCCGATTTGCTAAAACATTTGACAATAACCAACAAGTAGTTTCAAAGGAATTACCGGGGATTATTGACCTGAACCTGGGCATTGAATACCGTCTTTCAAAACGTTTGTCGGCTTTTGGGGATTTTAACAACCTCAGTTCCGTAAAATATGAACAGTGGAAACAATACCCAACCCAACGATTCAATTTAATGCTGGGAGTTACCTATTCATTTTTGTAAATATATTCAGATAAAAAAAGTCCGTAACCTTAGATTCAGCAAGGCATTCAAAAATGTTTAAATCTTGTTAAAAACTACTCCAAAATAGCGTTTCATTTACACTTTATAAACCATCGAAAATACTATATTTGGTTGTTTTTCCCTAACCTTTCTAGGGAGGCATAAATAATTGAAAATTAAAGATATATATTTAATAATAACATCATGAGTGATCCAGAAAAAGACAAAGTTCAGCAAAATTCGTATTCCGCAGACAGTATTCAGGTTCTTGAAGGGTTAGAAGCCGTTCGCAAGCGGCCTGCCATGTACATCGGCGATATCGGGGTTAAAGGGCTTCATCATCTAGTGTATGAGGTGGTTGACAATTCCATTGACGAAGCACTTGCCGGATATTGTAAGAATATTGAGGTATTCATCAACGAAGATAATTCGATAACGGTTACGGATGATGGACGAGGTATCCCTACCGAAATGCATCAGGGAGAAGGTAAATCGGCTCTGGAAGTGGTAATGACAGTGTTGCATGCAGGGGGTAAATTCAACAAAGATTCTTATAAAGTTTCTGGAGGTTTACATGGAGTTGGGGTTTCGTGCGTGAATGCCCTTTCAAATTATTTAAAGGTTGAAGTTTATCGGAACGGGACCATTTTTATGCAGGAATATGCCAAAGGTATTCCTCAAAACGAGGTACACCAAATTGGTACCACCGATAAAACCGGGACACATACTACTTTTAGGCCCGATGATACCATTTTTATGGCCGTGGACTATAACTACGATATTTTGGCCGCCCGCCTTAGGGAACTGGCGTTTCTGAATCAAGGAATTATTTTAACTCTTACCGACAAACGAGAGAAAGATGCTGCTGGTAATTCAAAAGTTGAAAAGTTCTTTTCTGAAGAAGGATTGAAAGAATTTGTTCTTTACCTAGATGGAACCCGGGAAAAACTGATTGATAAACCTATCCATATTTCAACCGAGAAGAATGATGTTCCTGTTGAAATTGCCATGCATTACAATACAACATTTACTGAAAATATCCATTCGTATGTAAACAATATCAACACCATTGAGGGAGGTACCCACCTAACAGGTTTCCGCCGTGGGTTGACAAGGACACTGAAAACCTTTGCCGAAAAGTCGGGTCAATTGGCCAAGCTCAAATTCGATATCAATGGTGATGATTTTAGGGAAGGTTTAACCGCGGTAATTTCTGTTAAAGTGGCTGAACCCCAGTTTGAAGGGCAAACCAAGACCAAATTGGGGAACTCCGATATCAGTTTGGTGGTCGATCAGGCGGTGAGCGTGATGCTGAATAATTATCTGGAAGAAAACCCGAAAGATGCCCGCTCCATCGTTGATAAGGTTATTCTGGCAGCCCAGGCACGACATGCAGCCCGTAAAGCACGCGAATTGGTGCAACGCAAATCAGTGATGACTGGCGGCGGGTTACCTGGTAAATTGGCCGACTGTTCCGATAAAGACCCTGCCAATTGCGAGATTTATCTCGTTGAGGGAGATTCTGCAGGTGGTACCGCCAAACAAGGACGCGACCGGAAATTTCAAGCCATTCTTCCATTGCGTGGTAAAATCCTGAACGTTGAAAAGGCCATGCACCATAAAGTCTTCGAAAGCGAGGAAATAAAAAATATTTTCACGGCCCTTGGAGTTACCATTGGGACTGACGAGGATAGCAAAGCCTTGAACATTGAGAAACTGAGGTATCATAAAGTAATTATCATGACAGATGCCGACGTGGATGGTAGCCACATTGCCACCTTGATCATGACCTTCTTTTTCCGCTTTATGACCGATTTGATTAAAAACGGATATATTTATATTGCTACTCCGCCCTTGTACTTAATTAAAAAGGGGAAAAACCAACAATATTGTTGGAACGAAGATCAACGCCAGTCGTTGGTAGAAGAATGGGGTGGAGGAAATGAAGGTGGGCTCCACATTCAACGCTACAAAGGTTTGGGAGAAATGAATGCCGAGCAGCTTTGGGATACTACCATGAATCCCGAAAACCGTACTCTTCGTCAGGTGACCATTGAAAACGCGGCCGAAGCCGATCATATTTTTTCAATGCTTATGGGTGACGATGTTCCCCCACGTAGGGAATTTATTGAAACCCACGCGAAATATGCAAAAATTGATGCCTAAGAAATATAAATCAGAAGCTCCCAAACTTGGGAGCTTTTTTTATGCTTATTCGGATCTGTGCTTATAAAGGTGTAACAAAGCCAGTATAATTGTAGAAAAATATATATCCTTCCTTTTATTTTTTTTTAGAGCTCTATTCTAGGTAGGTTGTAACCATAATACAATTGTTCCGTATTAAATCATTGTGTAAATTTTAATCAATCAAACAACTAATGGCATTCATTCAAATGCAGGACTCAGTTCCAAATTCAAGTGAAAAATGGATACTTGTTTTTCTTTCAAAAAGTCGGATACTCCATTCCTTTTTTGAGAAAAACATTGAGGAATTTCAAAATGTATCCATTATTGAACAGGTTATTTTTATTACAGCTAAGGAACAACTTGAACAGTGGTTCACGAAAGGAACCCATAACATTATCATAAGTTTCGATAGTAATTATGAAACCATAAATGAATTGGTTGCATTAATTAACTCATTGAACAGTTTAGATGAACGGTGCCTCATTTATAAAATTCTTTGGTACACCGAGACCGATCAGCTGCTAAAAGGTGATAATATATTACTGGTAAAAACAGATGATATCAGGTGTTTGAATAATACCTCTGATCAAAGCCATTTGGTTTATTTTAATTGGTTGATTCAAAAATTGAATGCTAGTTATCGTCAATCATTCGAAGTTGGCCATAAACCTAAAAAAACAAGTTCCGATTCCGGCCCAATAGCGGTGGGAGTTAAAAAGTCTGAGTTAAGTGAGGCCAATCAGGTGGCATGGAACATGATTGAACAGCAAAAAATTGAAATTGAACAACGGAACAAGGAATTGGAGCTGGCTTTTAAAAAGTCAAGCATTCAACATATAAAATTGCAGAAGATATTTTATCAGAACGAAATGCAGCGCAAAGAACTTGAACAGGCGCTCATCGAAATTCAGAAAAAAAATGAGGAGTTGGCTACCCAGAATGAAGAGATTTCTACTCAGAGGGATCAGATTGAATTGCAAAATGAAGAAATCCAGTCGCAACGTGACTTTGCCATCTTGCAGCAAGAAGAAATAAGGGACAATCTTCTCTATGCGAGTAGAATCCAGCAAGCCTTACTTCCTCCTAAATATCTAATGGAACAGCTATTACCTGAGCATTTTGTACTAAACCGTCCTAAAGATATTGTTAGTGGCGATTTCTATTGGATTTCACAAAACCGTTTTAAAACCATTGTTGCTGTTGCCGATTGCACGGGTCATGGAATTTCAGGAGCTATGATGAGTATGCTGGGTACGGCTTTTCTGAACGAGATCATTAACCGGAACGATATTACCAATTCAGCCCAGATTTTGGATCAATTGCGGGAACGGATTATCATTTCGCTGCATCAGGAAAACGAAAATAATTCTCTCGAATTCTCCCGCGATGGGATGGATATTTCCCTTTGTATTATTGATATTGTTGACAATACCTTAGAGTTTTCAGGTGCCAACAACCCGCTGTATTTGGTTAGAGATCAAGAATTGATGGAACTCAAGGCTGATAAGATTCCCATAGGCATCCATGAATTCTGCAACGAACCTTATGCCACTCAGAAACTGGAACTCAAGGGCAAGGACGAAATATATTTGTTCTCCGATGGTTTTGCCGATCAATTTGGTGGAAGTAAAGGTAAGAAAATGAAATATACCCGGTTCAAACAGATCATCTTAGAATCGGCATCTGTACCTTTCCACCAAAAAGAGTGGGCACTTGATACCGCTTTTAATGAATGGAAAGGGAACCAGGAACAGATTGATGATGTGTTGGTTTTGGGCTTCAAAATAAATTGATCCTGGATAATTATATGTTTGTTGCGGGTTCTTATCAATAGGTTTGTATATTTGATGTTATAAATGTGTAGTTCTATCTAAAAGTGTGGCTAAGTTTTTATATCTAATTGAATTTCTATATCTTTAAAATGATAACAGATTAAAATTATATTCCATGAAGGAAAATTTGAGGACATCCGGACATACATTGAAAAAGTTCATACCGTTCCTTTTCCTGACGAGTCTGTTTTTCTGCTTTACCATTGATTCCTCCAAAGCCCAACGCAAGCAACTTCCCGAAGAGGTTAAAACACAAATTGAGAATTATAAAGTTAATGCCATCAAGAACCGGAACCTTGGTAATGACAATGCTGCCGCTTCCTACCTAAACAAAATTGCTTACCTGTATTGGGAATATTTTATTTACGACGAGGCCATTAAAAATTTTGAAGAGGTAATGACCATCAATCAGGACCTCGGAAACAAAATGGGTGAGCAAAAAGTTCTCGATAACCTGGCCTTTGTTTATAACGATATGGATAGGTTCGATAAAGCAATTGAATGCTTTTTGAAAAGCTTGGTTCTAATTAAAACCAGAGGAGAAAAACAGCCTGAAGCCGAATGTTTGAGCAATTTGGCGGTGGCTTATACCAGTAATGCACAATATTCTGAAGCTATTCAAGCGGCTAATCAAGGACTTGAAATCAGTAAATCGTTGAATCATTTGAAATTGATGCGTTCTTTTTATGGTACTTTGCATGAATGTTATGAAAAGAAAGGCGATAAGGATAAATCCATGGAATATTTTGGACTTTACTCTTCCATCGATAAGCACCTTCAACAGCAGCTATTTGAGGAGCAGCAATTGCAGAGCCAGGCACGGATTACCCAGATTGAGGCTGAAAAAAATAGGACTGAAAGGGTACTTGAAAAAACAAAAGATACATTAAAAGAAGTAGAGCAGATAACCAGGGAAAAGCAGTTAGAAATCAATCTTTTAAATAGCCAAAAAGAATTGCAGGAACTAGCAATCAAACAACATGAGGTTAAAAGCAAGGCTGAACGAAGGCTCCGGTATTTTTTAATCTCCATTTTTATTTTTGTCTGTTTAATTACTTTATTAATATACAATCAGATGCGTGAAAAGAAGCTGGCCAATGCCAAACTTCAGGAACTGTATAGTGAGATTGAAAAAAAGAATATCCAAATCCTCGATAGCATCAACTATGCCAGCCACATTCAAGAAGCTATTTTGCCTTACGAGAAGCATATGAATGATGATATTCCCTCCTCGTTTGTGTTTTATAAACCAAGGGATATTGTGAGTGGCGATTTTTATTGGCATTCAAATCATGGAAATAAAGTTTTTGTAGCAGCCATCGACTGTACCGGACATGGAGTCCCTGGGGCATTTATGAGTATGATTGGCAACACCTTATTGAACGAGATTGTCAATGAAAATCAAATATTTAACCCTGCTGAGGTGTTAAGCCAATTGAATGAAAAGGTGGTTTTTACGCTAAATCAAGATCAAAAAGATAAAGAAAGCTTTAGCGAAGATGGTATGGACATTACCTTTTGCTGTTACGATAAGGTTGAAAACTCACTGGAACTTGCTTTGGCAAACCACACCGCTTGCCTGATTCAAGACCATAAAACCACTTTGATTGAAGGAGATATTTTCAGTATTGGTGGGAACGTGGGGTTTGGACAGGTCCTTTTTAAATTGCATAAATTCAAAATCACCGCCACCACTACACTTTATATGTATTCCGATGGATTTCAGGATCAATTTGGTGGCGATCATAATCAAAAATATATGGCCCCGCGGTTTATCGAATTTTTGGAAAAAATACAGTCAATACCGTTTGAACAACACAAACAATTATTGGAACAGGAATATGAGGTTTGGAAAGGCGAAAGCCGTCAAATTGATGATGTATTGGTAATCGGAGCACGTTTCATAGCATAAATCTTACATTCTGCAAGCAACATGGATCGGAGGCAACTTATTTTTCAATTGGTTCTAGCATGGATTTTAATTGGCAAAATAGGTATGTCTCAGGTCGGAAACCCCATTATTAATAATTACCATACCATAAACGGTTTTGCTTCAAACCAGGTTTGGGGAATTGTCCAAGATAAAAGTGGAACACTTTGTCTGGCTACCAATAAAGGAATTTCCCGTTTCGACGGTTTAAATTGGTCAATGATTCCTGTACCTTTAAATTCTTCAGTCCGTTCCATTGCTATTAGCGATAAGGGGAGAATATTTGTTGGTGCATCCCGCGAATTTGGTTTCCTTAAAGAGGAAGTTAATGGGCAATTGGTTTATGCCTCTCTTTCCGATTCCTTAAAGGAAAAGGAATTTTCTGCGGTGCTAAACACATTTGTAGTGGCCGATACAACCTATTTTATGGCCAATCATGAAAAAGTTTTTTGTTTTTTCGATGATTTGGTTCAAGAGGTAAATCTCCGGCATATTTCCTATTATCGTTCGTTCATAGTTGGCGATCAAGTCTGGCTATTGGATCCCTCTTTTGGAGTTGCTAAATTAATAGGGGATCAAATAGAATTCATTGATACAAACCCGGTCCCTCCTGACATCTACTTTTTAATCCCGTTCGATCAGGATCGCCTTTTGGCTGGTACACTCAAAGAGGGGTTATTTTTATATGATAAAAGTAAAAAGCTTTGGGCAAGATTTAAAACCGACAACGATCCCCTTTTAAAAAGTTCAAACCCATATACAGCTATTTGGCTTACCAACGGTAAGTTAGCCATCGCGAGTTTGAAAAACGGTGTTTTCATCCTGAATAATCGAGGTTCCATTGAAACCATTTACGATAAAGATCGTGGTTTGCTAAATAATTCTACCTATAGCCTTTATCAGGACTCGTATAACGATTTATGGATTGGCCAGGAAAAAGGTGTTTCACATATCGAACTTAGTGTGCCTTTTACAAAAATAGGTGAAAACTCAGGAATTGAAGGCACAGTACAAACTATTGGTTATTACTTCGGTCATTTATTTTGTGGAACTTCTAATGGGATTTACCATCTTCCTATTGAAAAAGCAGAGAAATACTACAATCATCATTTCAAATTGCTCCATCCCGACTATATATACAACCTTGATTATTGTAAAGTTGAGATACCGGGGGCTCCTGAACCCATTTTATTGGCTTCGTGTTTACGCGATTTAGTTTCTATTGATAAAAACTTGAATCTTAATTCTATTTATAAGATTTACGGATGCTATTCCATTTGCCCTTCACCTTTAAAGAAAGGCAGGGTCTTTCTTGGGAGTGCCTCAGGGGCTCAAGTGTTAGACATTCAATATGTTAACAATCAATTGAAGGTAATTAAGGTAATGGTGTTTCCCGATTTTAAAGAATCTGTCAGAAAAATACTTGCTACGCCCGAAGGTGATTTTTGGATACGGACCGCATTTAATGAGATTTATAAAATTGAATTTGATAACCCCGACGGAATAGTCAATTATTCAATACACAAATTTACTAAACTGAATCAAGAACAACCAGGATTGGTAATAACAGGGCTTTATCTGTTTTCAAAAAAAATTACAATTGCCACTAACCAAGGTATTTTTAGCACACTGCTAGAGGAGGGAAAGAACCTTGAAAAGAATTTTGTCCGTGATACCTCTTTTGGCATCAGTTATTTAACCGATAGCCTCCCGGTCCAGGCCCTTGCACAAGATCCTCTAGGTAATTTCTGGATGACCACCCCTAAGGGGTTATTATCTTACGAAGTATCAAGTAATTGGTTGAATGCCGGTTCTTTTAGCAGGCTCAACAACTACCAGATTCAAAACATAATCTCTATCGATCCGTTTGGCGTTTCATTTTTAACCGAGGATGAAATCTATTTCATCCATGAGCACGAGAAAAATAAGACTCAACCTACCATTGTTACCTATGTTTCGAGAATAAAAATCGGCGAGTCATTTAAAACCAGACATTTTTATCAACCGGATAGGGATCAAAGGCACCTAAATGAGGTGATCCCTTATAACCAAAATACTATTAGTTTTCAATTTGCTACCCCATTCTACCAAAATCCGGAATCCATAAAATGGAGTTATTTACTTGAGGGTTATGAGAATGGATGGAAAACAACGGACAAACCTCAAGTGGATTACTTTAACTTACCAAGTGGCAAATATACATTTAAAGTTAAAGCCCATCCTATATACGGAAATGAGAATCCACCCGATAGTTATAGCTTTACCGTACAAACACCTTGGTACAAAAAGACATTTTTTATTATCGTGTTTGTAATCCTGGGGAGCTTATTACTTTGGTTAATAATTACCATCTATACCCTGAAATTGAAGCGGGAAAAAAAGAAGTTGCAGGAGATAATTAAAGAAGCCATACGAAAAGAAGAAGAACAATACGAAGAGATAGAATCGCAATCAGATAAACTGATACAAGTTAATAAGGAGCTCGAAAAACTTTCCATTGTGGCAAGTAAAACCGATAACGCCGTCACAATTCTGAATGCTCATGGAAAAGTTGAATGGATTAATGATGGTTATATCCGGATGTACGGCTTTACGCTTGAAGAAATAAAGCTGAAGAATGATTTTCTGATTGGTGAAAATGCCACAGTTTCAATCAATGATATGGTAGACGTTTGGTATGGAAGGCGTATGCCTATTGTTTTTGAGAACCTGAAAAGGACAAAAAGTGGGCAAAAAATTTGGGCTCAAACAACGCTAACACCCCTTTTGGATCAAAATAAGGAATTATACCAGTTAATTGCCATTGATACCGATATCACGAAACTGAAACTCGCTGAAGCTGAGATTGCTGCTCAAAAGATTGAAATTGAGTCGCAAAGGGATTTAGCCGTTTCGCAGAGGGACGAAATTATCCAGCAAAAGATGGAGATTATTGATAGTATTAACTATGCAAACCGGATTCAAAAAGCAATATTGTTGGATGAAAAAGGGTTGCATACCGTTGTTAAAAATACTTTTGTCCTTTTCCTTCCCCGTGATATAGTTTCAGGTGATTTTTTCTGGGCTCACGATAATGGACATCAAAAAATTATTGCCACCGTTGACTGTACCGGGCACGGGGTCCCCGGCGCGTTTTTAAGTTTAATTGGAATTTCATTTTTAAATAACATTGTTAAAGAGAAGTCGGTTTTACAGCCTTATGAGATTTTAAACCTGCTCCGTGACCAGGTAATAAAGTCATTAGGCCAAACCGGGAAGGAGGGTGAGTCGAAAGATGGTATGGACATTTCTATCTGTTTAATTGATGAAAAGGAACATTCCGTTACCTTTGCCGGAGCCAACAGTCCGGCCTATTTATTTTCCCAAACTGGAGTAATTGAACTGGAAGCCAATAAGATGCCCATAAGCCTTTACATGCAAGAGTTTAACTCGTTTACCCAGCACAAATATTTCTATCAAAGTGGAGATATTCTGTATATGTTTACCGATGGATTTGCCGACCAATTTGGTGGCCCCATGGGTAAGAAGTATATGACAAAGACGTTAAAGAAATTTTTTAGAGAAATTTTTGATAAAGAATTATCAGTGCAGAAAGAACTTCTTTATAAAGAACACCTTGACTGGAAAGGTGTTTTAAATCAGATTGATGATATATTAATCGTGGGTATTAAATTTGATTAGCCGAACCAGTTATTCGTAAGGGATGAGATCAATATCAGCTTTGATTAATTTGGCAAAACGTGAACCAGAGGCTTTAATATCAGCATCTTCTTTGTAGTAATACCATTTAATGGAAACAGTTATTTTTTGAGCCATTTGTTGTAGGATCAACAAAAGTTTGGTTATTTGTTTTGAGGAGGCCGTGTTGAAATACTCTAACTTGAAATGAAAGGCTATCGGATTCTTAGAGTTTTCCTCATAAGAAGTTAACCAATTAAATATGGGTTGATAAAAAGCAACTGCATTTTCAGGTAGGGATCGCCCCTCAATGGAGAAAAGACCACTTTCTGCATCCAGTACCACTTTAGGAGTATCTTCGGTATGGTCAATAATGAATTTTTCCATGAAAATTAGTCAACTACAGTTTGAAGAACAAAAAAACTAAAAATTTCGTTAAACTCGGTCATTTCATAGGTAATTTTTCTGTTCGTTTTTAACCTAAGTTCAATAAGTCCTAAACCAGCTTCTTTACTGCTATCAATCTGAAAGTTAAATAAACTCTTCTCATAAAAATCATTCAGCTCATCCATTGATAACGAGTTAACATATTCTATTTTCTGTTGCAGCTCTTTTACTTTGCTGTTCAATATATAGTTCCCGGTATTCAACTGATAACTGTTGTTTTTTTGATTGATAAAGAAAATACCAGGGTTTTCACCACTATTCTTTCCATTAGCCCCATGCTTCACAATATTCTGAAGCATTTCAACCATAATGTTGAACACCTTTTTCTTTAAATTCAGGTTATGTTCCATCATCTGGTTTTCCATAATTGATAGAAGATTCAACAAACTCTCCTGATTAAATATGCCGTTGAAAATAAGGACAATATCTTCAGAATTCAGAATTTTATGGATTTCTTTAATGTTTTCTAACGATTTTTTAGGATTGACAGTGCTCTGTACAGGTTCAGTTTCATTATGAGAGATTTCGGTATTCAGATAAAAATAGGAATAGGTATCGTTCAGTTCAACAAAATCATAGGTCAATTTATTGCCCGATTTGCGGGCCATCTCAATCAATCCCAAACCTGCACCACCTTTATCGGATATGATATTGTCGTTAAGCACCTTTTTGTAGTACAGCTTTAGCTCTTCCGCATCAAGGCTATTTATCTTATTCAATTGATTTTCCAGGTTTGGGATGTTCTTTTTAAGTATCGGATTTCCGGTAGTAATATAATACCTGCTTTTTACATCCTGAATAATGAAAATTCCGGTTTCGTTTACATAAGCATCGTCATCAGTTTCCTGATGACGGGTAATATTCTGCAACCCTTCCACCATAATGGTGAAAACCCGTTTCTTGATTTTCGAATCCTCGCCCTGTTTATCTAGGTTCGATTCCGTTAACGAAAGGATACCGTCAGTTATACTCTGACTGAAAATCCCACGATAAATATAACTCAGGTTATCCTTTTGCATACCTTGAAACAACCTGAATGCGAAGCTATTTTTTTTACTCTGGCTACTCATTTATCTTGTAATCCCTTTTCAACTCTTAAATATAAGGCTTTCTTTCTTATTATCAAATATAAATTTATTTCTGTGAATCAAGCGAATAAAAACCAGAAAAAGTTTTTTGAGCAGATCCTTCTAGCCATATATCGTCGTAATGTTGAGCCCCTATTTTTTTAAAATAAACTTTCAAATTCCCTCCTTTGGCCTTTAATTCAATAGGTGAGGGAAGTCCTTTGGTATGGTTCAGGGCTAACGCTGAAGCAACGGTTCCGGTTCCACATGCGTAGGTTTCATCTTCCACACCACGCTCATAGGTAAATATTTTTGAAACGTTGGTATCGGAAATCACAAAATTGACATTGGTCCCCTCTTTTTTGTAAGCCTCGCTATACCTGATTTCTCTGCCTTCGCGGAACACATCCATCGATGAATCGTTTCTGAAAACGACCAGGTGGGGGGATCCTGTGTTTATGAACAATCCTTTTTGATGGGTTTCTATCGCCTTGACAGGATTCATCTTCAGTGAAATTTTGTCACTCCCATAAAAGATAGCTTCATGTGGACCATCGGGTGCAACAAAACGGGTGTTTTTCGAGACGATTCCCAAATCGTGAGCAAACGCAACAATGCATCTTCCCCCGTTTCCACACATACTTCCGGGCTTTCCATCGGAATTATAAAAATCCATAAAAAAGTCAACCCCTTCGTGTTTTCTGAGAATGATGAGGCCGTCGGCACCTATGCCAAAACGTCTGTGGCACATTTCTTGAATTTTTTCTTCGGTAAGTGCAACATTTTCATGAAAGGCATCTATCATGATAAAATCGTTTCCCGTACCGTGGTATTTGTGAAATTTGATGGTTTGCATTTGGAATTGAATCTAGGTTAAAATTGTGTTAAAGTGCATCAAAGATACAACAAAAAAAAATAATTAATCGTTTTGGTGTTGATTCCATTCGGCGGTTTCATTTGTGGAATGTTAAAAAATGGGAGAATTGTTGTTACATTGTATCATATTAAATTAGAAATGAACTATGAAAAGAATATTTGAATTTATTTTAGCATCAATCCTTGGCGGGGTAATAACTATCAGCGGGTATTTTATTCTTATTAAAGAAAAAACTACACAATCCGTTGTTTTAACTCAGAATGAGAATCCCTCCGAAGCAAAGCAGGTGCAGGTTAGTCAAAAAGCAGAAACATTTGCTTCAAATTTAAACTTTACCTATGCCGCCGAAAAAACTGTTCATGCCGTAGTACATGTTAAGGTAAGAAGCCAATATGCCGGGTACGATAACCCTTTTTATAATTTTCTGTTCGGAAAACCAAATTATCAGGTGGAGCCTGCACCTATTGTATCGGCAGGTAGTGGAGTTATAATTTCAAACGACGGGTATATTGTGACCAATAACCATGTAATTGAAGGAGCCGATATGTTGGAGGTTACCCTCAATGATAAGCGGACTTACACTGCTCAGGTAATAGGCGCAGACCCAACTACCGACATTGCGTTAATAAAAATAAATGAAAAAGATCTTCCTTATTTGGATTGGGGAAATTCTGATGATCTTAAAGTAGGGGAATGGGTTTTAGCAGTAGGCAACCCATTTAATTTGGCCTCTACAGTTACGGCTGGTATTGTAAGTGCAAAGGCACGGAGTATCAACATTTTGAATAAAAGTACGGCAATTGAAGCTTTTATCCAGACCGATGCTGCCGTGAACCCGGGAAACAGTGGGGGGGCTTTGGTGGATACCGATGGAAAATTGGTAGGAATAAATACAGCCATTGCCAGCCCAACAGGGGCATTTTCCGGGTATTCTTTCGCAGTTCCTCAGAAACTGGCCCAGAAAATTGTGAACGATTTGTTGGAATATGGCACGGTACAACGCGCATTTATTGGAGTTAGCATTGCCGAGGTAACTTCTCCCATTGCCAAACAAAATGGAGTCACAAGTACCAAAGGGGTTTATGTTAGTGATGTTGCCAGTGGCGGTGCTGCCGCAGATGCCGGTATCAGAGGGGGCGATGTTATTTTGAAGATTAAAGATGCAGAGGTGAATAGTACCTCTGAGCTTCAGGAACAGATTGGACAATATCGGCCCGGCGATCAAATCAATGTGACAATACTCCGTGGCGATAAAGACAAAACGGTGTTGCTTACTTTGAGAAATATCGAAGGTAAAACCGATATTGTGAAAGCCGATGAGATTTTCGAACTTTTTGGAACAAAATTTAAAACAATCCCAGCTACCGATGCCAATAAACTTAGGATCAAAGGAGGTGTTCAGGTTGTATCGGTTGGTGAAGGAAAGTTCCGATCTGCTGGTATCAAAGAAGGGTTTATCATTACATCTGTAAATAGAAGAGGAATTTATGATTTGCAAGATTTTCGATTGGTATTCAATAATTTAGAAGGAGGAATTTATATCGAAGGGGTATATCCGAATGGAATTTCAGCTTATTATGCATTTGGTATTTAATTTTCAAAATAAATTTTATACTTTTGTAACCCTTTTAAAATTAAATCCGTATTCATGGGGGATTTAAAGATCGTAATTCTCAAAAGGATGGTTGGATTTGCAAAGACATACTAAATATGCCTGGCTATAAGTAGTTTATGGCCGGGTTTTTGTTTTGAGAAAAGGGTTAAAAAATAAATTGGCAAAAGAAAAATACCAGTATGAGACAACTAAAAATCACCAAGTCAATTACTAATCGTGAAAGTGCTTCGCTTGATAAGTATTTGCAAGAGATTGGGAAGGAAGAGTTGATTACCGTTGAAGAGGAGGTTGAGTTAGCACAGCGCATCCGTAAAGGTGATAGAATTGCTTTAGAAAAGCTTACCAAAGCCAATCTTAGGTTTGTGGTTTCGGTAGCAAAACAATACCAAAACCAGGGATTGAGCCTTCCAGATTTGATTAACGAAGGGAACCTGGGTTTGATTAAAGCGGCTGAGAAATTTGATGAGACCCGTGGTTTTAAATTTATTTCTTATGCCGTTTGGTGGATCCGTCAATCCATTCTTCAAGCTTTGGCTGAGCAATCGCGTATTGTAAGGCTACCATTGAACCAAGTGGGTTCTTTGAATAAAATCAATAAAGCTTATTCCAAATTTGAGCAGGAAAACGAACGGACCCCTTCACCTGAAGAATTAGCCGGCGCTTTAGATTTGCCCAAAGATAAAGTTATTGATACATTGCGTGTTTCGGGCCGCCATATTTCGGTGGATGCCCCTTTTGTGGAGGGCGAAGATAACAGCTTGCTCGATGTGCTGGAGAACAAAGATTCCCCAATTGCCGATACCCAACTGATGAGCGAATCGTTGAGCCGTGAAATTGAGCGGGCCCTGGCTACATTAACTGAAAGAGAACGCGACATCATACGTCTGTTTTTTGGGATTGCATGCCAGGAGATGACGTTGGAAGAGATTGGTGAAAAATTTGGATTGACACGTGAAAGGGTCCGCCAGATTAAAGAAAAAGCCATCCGCAGGTTGCGCCATACCTCACGAAGTAAATTGTTAAAGACATATTTAGGATAAAGATTAAGAAGCGGCCACTGAGCCGCTTTTTTATTTCTTCTCTAACAGCCGTTGAAGCTCGAACATTTCGTCGCGTAAGCGTGCAGCTTCAATAAAATCCAATTTTCCTGCGGCCTGTTCCATGAGTTTTTTCGTTTTATCGATAGTTTTTAGCAAAGCCTCTTTGCTCATATAAGCAATAACCGGGTCAGCAGCAATATCCGTATGATCCACTCCACTATAGGCCCGTGGTTGAGTGGATTGTTCCAAATCTTTGCTAACCATGCTTCGTTGGGCTTTGGTAATAGATTGGGGTGTAATATCGTTGTCGCTGTTATATTTCAACTGTTTGATTCTCCGTCGGTTGGTTTCATCGATAGTCCGTTGCATGGAGCCCGTCATTTTATCGGCATACATAATGACTTTTCCGTTAAGGTTACGGGCGGCCCTTCCTGCTGTTTGGGTGAGGGAACGTTCTGACCGTAAAAAGCCCTCTTTATCGGCATCGAGAATAGCAACCAATGAAACTTCGGGCAAATCGAGGCCTTCACGTAACAGATTCACCCCAACCAATACATCGAAAACGCCTTTACGTAGGTTCTCCATAATTTCAACCCGGTCCAGAGTATCCACATCGCTATGGATGTAATTACTCCGGATATTCAATTTTCCCAGGTATTTATTGAGTTCTTCAGCCATCCGTTTGGTCAGCGTGGTTACTAAAACCCGTTCTTCTTTATCAATGCGTAAGTGTATTTCCTTAATTAAATCGTCAATCTGATTCAGGCTTGGGCGGACATCAATAATAGGATCGAGCAAACCCGTAGGACGGATGACCTGTTCCACAATGACACCCCCACATTTTTCCAGTTCATAATCGGCAGGCGTGGCACTCACATAGATGGTCTGGCCTGTTAATCCATCAAATTCATCAAATTTTAATGGCCGGTTGTCCATGGCCGCGGGCAAACGGAACCCGTATTCCACCAAAGTCTCCTTGCGGGAACGATCGCCGCCATACATGGCCCGGATTTGAGGCAAGGTTACGTGGCTTTCATCAATGATGGTGATAAAATCATTTGGGAAATAATCGAGCAAGCAGAAGGGACGGGTTCCAGGGTTGCGGCCATCGAAATATCTGGAATAGTTCTCAATGCCAGGGCAATAGCCTAACTCGCGGATCATTTCCAGATCATAATTGACCCGTTCATCAATACGTTTCGATTCGTATGGTTTTCCTGAATCTCTGAAGTATTCAATTTGTTTGACTAAATCATCTTGAATATGACCGATGGCACTATTAATGCGGGTTTGGGTGGTTACAAAGATATTAGCCGGGTAAATGAGTGCCTGCTCCATTTTCTCGATCATGTGGCCGTTGAGAGGGTCGAAGGAATAAATCTCTTCAATTTCGTCGCCCCAAAAGATGATGCGGTAGGCATAATCGCCATAGGCCAGAAAGACATCAACCGTATCGCCTTTTACACGGAATTGGCCTCGTTTGAATTCCACTTCGTTCCGGCTGTAAAGGGCATCCACCAATTTGCGCAGGAATTGGTTCCGGCCAAGTGTTTTACCTAGTTTTATAAGGATGCTGTTTTCGTGAAAATCGGCCGGGTTGCCAATACCATAAAGGCACGAAACCGATGAGACTACAATTACATCACGTCGGCCTGAGAGTAGGGAAGAAGTAGCCCGTAAACGGAGTTTCTCAATTTCTTCGTTAATGCTTAAATCCTTTTCGATGTAGGTATCGGTTACCGGAAGGTAGGCCTCGGGTTGGTAATAATCGTAATACGACACAAAATATTCCACCGCGTTTTCAGGAAAAAATTCCTTGAACTCAGAGTATAACTGGGCTGCCAGTGTTTTGTTATGGCTCAATACCAAAGCAGGTCTTTTTACATTTTGCAGGACATTGGCAATGGTAAAGGTTTTCCCGGAACCGGTTACTCCCAGAAGGGTTTGGTAAGGGATGCCTTGTTCAATGCCCTGAGTCAATTGCTCAATTGCTTGAGGTTGATCGCCTGTGGGAACAAAAGGTGCTTTGATTATCAGATCCATTGGTAGTTCTTATTTCTCGTAAAAGATGGTGTAAATAGGGAAATGATCGCTGAAACCGCCAAAATACTTGTCACCACTAAAGGTGCGGTTGGGAGCTTTATCTCCGTTTTTCTGCGTGTAGCTGATCATTTCCGGATTAAAAATCATCCCGGATGGATGCAACAAGCGGAATCCTTTTGTTTTGGTTTTAATGGCACGGCTGATAACCATATTATCGAGCATGTTGTATGCTCCTTTAAAATAATAGGTCCCTTTTCCTTCGGTATGCAATGGATACATCAGGTTTTCCAAAGTCCCGCTTTCTTCTAAGTTTGATGCTTGTAGGGTTTCATGCAAGCTTTTGTCGGAGGGTTCATCGTTAAAGTCGCCCATGATGATAACCAGGCTTTTGGGATTGATTACCAACAATGAATCAACCTGCTTTTTTAGGGCTTGTGCGCATTGAACCCGCTTTGTCTCAGTATCTTCGCCCCCACGGCGCGATGTCCAATGGTTTACAAAAACATGAAGGGTATCTTTTTTTACCAGCCCTTTTACATAAAGGATATCGCGGGTCCGGCGACTCGAATCGCCATTAAAAAACACCGGAATGGCTTTATGTGAAAGATATTTAAACGCGTCGGGGCGGTAAATCAATCCACAGTCGATACCTCTTGGGTCGGGGCCCTCGATTAACAGAGGGACATAATTGGCTTTTTGCAATGCCGGGGTTTTTACTAAATCGGATAAAACCTGAATGTTTTCAAGTTCTACCATGCCTACCAATTCGGGTAACTCTTCGGGGTGAACCGATGCAATGACTTTGGCAATATTTTCAAGTTTCCTGGTATATCTTTCGGTGCCCCATTGTTTGGGAGAACCGGGGGTGAATTCATCATCGGAATGGTTGAAGGCCACAGTATCGAACAGATTCTCCACGTTGTAACTCATTATGGTAAAGTGCTTCTTTTTGTTCCATTTGGCGGGTTGAGCCATCAAGCTCATGGAAATAAGGAGCATCGGTAAAAGCAGGATGTTTTTCATTGAACAGATAATTAATTAGTAGTTTGAAATTTTGAATCACAAAAATAGGTTTTAATTGGAGAATTTCATGGAAATTGGTAGATAACTATCACCACAGGATTATCAGTTCATTTTGCCATTCAAATAAAAAGTCATACTAACGAAACCATTACCAGGTTATTGATGTTATATAAGGCAAATTTTATCAATATCGATAACGGTATAACAAGCTGTACCGGATTGAGTATCGGGAACAATTTAATGATGATAAATTATTGATGTTTTGCTAAGGTTAATAAGTGCAGTAAAATTAACCGCAAAGAACCCGGAGAATATGCAAAGAACCACAGATAAAGGGTTTGATGGTTAAATTGTTTATTAATACATTAGTACATGAACAAATTAGCAAATTATCTTGTGTCTCTCAATCTCATATCTTGATACTGGCTACTTGATACTAAAATATTATTTTCTGTGAACTGAACGACATTTGATGATAAACGGGTAAAATCAAAATCTTAAAAGTCATTTTTATGAAATTAACAATAAACGAGGTGGATACTTACATAAGTGCTTTTCCACCAGAGGTTCAGGCTTTATTGGAACAGGTGCGGGCAACCATTAAACAAAATGCTCCCGATGCTGAGGAAATCATCAGCTACCAAATGCCTACATATGTGTATCATGGAAATCTGGTCTATTTTGCCGGATACAAAAACCATATCGGTTTTTATCCGGTTCCTTCAGGCATTGAGGCCTTTAAAAAAGAACTTTCGGTTTATAAAGGCGCCAAAGGTTCGGTGCAATTTCCGTTGAATCAACCCATGCCTCTTGAATTGATTGCTAAAATTGTCAGGTTCCGGGTAGCGGAGAATAAGAAAAAAGCCCAAATGAAAAAGGAGGCAAAAGCTTCTAAAAAGCAATGAGGGGAATAACATTATTTTTTTTCGATGAGATGCCCATCGGTAGCTACTTTGACTCCAAATAATCCGGTTTTTATGGTGTAACGCACCGAATCGGGGTCAATGACGATTTCTTCATCTGAGAATTTGCGCAATTCATGATGGCTTTGAAACTGTTTGTTTTCCAGTTCAATAATCATTAAACCTTCGTTGTAATAAGTCTTGTAGTTTAGTACCCTGAATTTTTCGGTATGGACATTGCCGGCGAGGGTAAAATTCAACATCAGCAAAATCCCGGTAATTAAAGGTGCAACACCACAAAGTGACATCAGGATTTTTAATTCTTTATGTGTCGTAAAAACAATGGGGAACCATCGGTTGGGAAAAAAGAAAAATAGCACCGCGCATGCGATGTAAATGCGGCTGATTTGCCACCAGGAGAGCAGGGTAGGAGTCCCAAAAATACCCGTCAGTATCAGCCCGATAAAAAAAAGCGTAGTCATCAATTGAATGGTATGCTCCATCTTTTTATTTTGATGTTCCATCTGGCTTCTGGTCCGCAAGGCTTTGCGAATCAGCCATTGCCGGTAAATTTTCTGATATAGCGTTTTCTTTCTCAATAGGAAACTGTATTAATTCCATGATAATCATACAAATTTAAAGGAATTAATGGAAAGGTAGAAAGGATTCGTTTTACATAAAAAAAACACCCCTCAAATTTTCAACGAATTGAAAATAGAGGGGTGTTCAACAATCAATAGAAACTAATTTCTCTTGCGTTTTTTGTCTTTATCGAACCTTGGTTTGGCTGAACCAAATGATCGTTTGTCTTTCGATTTGTAATCGTTCGATGGCCTGTCTTTACGGTAATTATTGCTTTTTCGGAATCCTCCTTCACTGCGCGAAGAATCCTGTCTTTTGTCTGGTGATTCGGGCTTCGAAAGTTGAACTTCGATTTTTACATCGCCAAAAGTGGCATTTTTGAACGAATTCAATATGAGTTCCTCATAGTTTTTGTCCACTTCAAAGAAGGAGAATTTGCGGAGGATGTCAATCTTTCCAATCTCGATATCGCGGGTGCTGGTATATTCATTAATGATGCCAATCAGGTTGGCGGCACCCAGGCTGTCTTTGGTCCCCAAGTTGATGAAAAAACGGCTGAATCCGCCTTGGGCGCTGCGTTTTTTCTCTTTTTCTTTTACAGAAACACCATCTTTTGATACATTCAAATCTGTGGCGTTGCGGTAATATTCCAGATAGTGGTTAAATTCCACCGATACAAACCGTTTGATCAGTTCATCGCGATCGAGCCATTCCAGTTTTTTAAGGATTTCGGGTAGGAAGGAATTGATTTGAGAATCGTCCACTTCCACCTTTTCCATGATATCGATAAGGGCATACAGCCTCTTTTCGCAGATTTCACGTCCACCGGGTACCATTTTTTGTTCGAATTTTTTCCCGACAAGGTGTTCAATATCCTTAATTTTACGGCTTTCGCGGGAATGGATGATGGTCATGGAAATACCACTTTTTCCGGCTCTTCCGGTACGCCCGCTACGGTGGATGTAAATTTCCGGATCATCGGGCATGTTGTAGTTAATGACGTGGGTCAAATCGTTTACGTCCAGACCACGGGCAGCCACATCGGTAGCAATCAGCAATTGCAGATGCTTCATGCGGAAACGGTTCATCACATGGTCGCGCTGCGCCTGCGACAAATCGCCATGCAGGGCATCGGCATTGTAGCCATCCTGAATCAATTGGTCGGCCACCTCTTTGGTTTCCTTACGGGTACGGCAGAAAACAATCCCGTAAATGTTTGGGTTGATGTCGGCTAACCGTTTCAACGCAGCATACCTGTCCGATGCTTTTACCATGTAATACTGGTGTTGCACGTTGTCGGCTCCGGAATTTTTTTTGCCAACAGAAAGCTCTTCGGGCTTGTTCATGTAATTGTTGGCAATTTGGCGTACCCCTTGAGGCATGGTTGCCGAAAAAAGTAAGGTCTGTTTTTCGGCCGGAGTTACAGCCAGAATACTGTCCAGCTCTTCTTTAAAGCCCATATTTAACATCTCATCGGCTTCGTCCAGGACCATCCATTTTATTTTGTTTATTTTTAAAGCTTTGCGGTTAATCAAATCCAGGGTACGGCCGGGAGTTCCTACCACTACCTGGGCACCGCTTTTTAACCCGTTCAACTGGGGCACAATACTTGCCCCTCCATAAACAGCCAACACCGATAATCCTTTGGTGTATTTTGAATATTTTTCAAAATCACTTGTTATCTGGAGACACAATTCCCGTGTTGGGCAAAGGATCAGCGCCTGGGTGGTTTTGCTGTCCGAGTCGATTTGTTGAATGATGGGAAGCCCAAACCCCGCGGTTTTACCGGTACCTGTTTGCGCCAGGGCAATTAAATCGGTTCCTGAGTTTAAGATAGCCGGGATAGTTTTTTCCTGAATAGGAGTGGGGCTGATAAAGCCCAGTTCGTCGATGGCCTGATAAATTTCTTGCGAAAGGCCCATTTCATTAAATGTAGTCATTTTTAAATTGATGTTCCGTCTAAAAACCATTCTACTTTCAGCACGGAGGTGAATGTTTTAAAGTGCTGAAGGACAAAATTAGACGGCCACGCAGCCTGAAATAACCCGAAATGAATCCTTTATGCACAATTGTTTTTCTTACCCCGAAAAACAGCGTGCAAAGGTAATCCTAATATTCGATTTACATAATTTTTATCGATAAAAGTCCGATTTTCGATGGATTTAATAAATAAACATGCGGTGGATCAGCATTTTAGCTAATACAAAATAGGGAAGAAATCACACAAAATATTTTGTAAAAAGGAGAATCCTAATCAATTTTATTCAATCGCGAAATGATATTTCTTACAATTTATCAAAATCAATAACCTCTTGTTCGTCGCTTTGCATTTCAATTAAGCTACTGTTTTCGCATTTAATGGTACGGGCCGGAAATTGCTTTAAAAGCGGATAATCGTGGGTAGCCACAACAACGGCCCTGCCGTTTTTGCTAATGTCCATCAACAGGTTGATAATCCCACTGGAAGATTCCGGGTCGAGGTTTCCGGTAGGCTCGTCGGCCAAAATAACCTCCGGATCGTTTAAAAGGGCCCGGGCAATGACTACCCGTTGCTGTTCACCTCCGGAAAGTTCATGGGGCATTTTATATTCTTTAAACCCCAGACCCACTTTTTCCAATACATCGCGGATGCGTTTATCCATTTCAGTTTTTTTCTTCCATCCGGTGGCTTTTAACACAAAAAACAGGTTTTCATACACCGAACGATCGGTGAGTAACTGAAAATCCTGAAAAATAATACCCAGTTTTCTGCGTAAAAAGGGGACTTTTTTGTTTTTCAGGCGCTGCAGATCGAATCCTGCCACAAATCCTTCGCCTTTTAACAGGGGCAGCTCGGCATACAATGTTTTCAGCAACGTGGACTTTCCGGTTCCGGTGCGCCCAATCAGATACACAAACTCGCCGGAATTAATCTCTAAATCTACATTGGTTAAAACCACGTTATCGGGATGGGCGATGGTGGCTTTTTCTAATCGGATGATGGTATCGGGTGCCATAATATTTACTTAGTTAAATGGTCACTCAAATAAAAAGAGAACTTTGTTAAGATCAAAATCAATTTTAAGATATTCTAAAATAAATAGCTGCTGGGAGCCGGTAAAGGAATTCTACATAAATGTTACATTTGCCCTAAAATTGTAAAAATGATTTCACTTATTAAGAAAATCTTAAGTTATGGATTGTTTTGGCTGAGTTTTTTTTTACTGAGCCGGTTAATTTTTTTAACCTATAATCTCCATTTGACAGGGCAGCTTAGTTTCAAAGAAATAATTGGGACCTTTTCGCATGGAATTTTACTAGATATTTCGCTATCCGGATACATCCTCTTTTTTTTTATTTTACTGGTAATCTTTTTTTTCAGGAGTAAGGGAAAAACAGTAAAACCTGTTTTTTTTACTTTTACAGCTCTCTTGCTGGTTGTTTTCAGTTTTATACTTTGGGTAGATGTAGAACTTTATAAAAACTGGGGATTCCATGTGGATAACACCATTTTGCTTTACTTAAAAACTCCCAAGGAAAGTTTAGCCTCTACACCTTTTTGGCTCATTGTGATTTTGATTCTGTTCACAGGAGTCACCATCTGGTTTTTTGTTTGGCTCTATAAAAAAGCCATTCACCGTTTTTGGGAGGGGTTATTCCCAATCAAATGGTACCTGGTCCCCTTGCTCCTTATTTTTGCAGGAGCCATGATTATTCCTATAAGGGGCGGTGTGGGAATTGCGCCCATCAACGTGGGGACCGTATTTTTTAACACCAAAACTTTTGCCAACCACGCAGCCATAAATCCGCAATGGAATTTTCTGAAATCGCTGACCGAAATGGGGGAACAAAAAGTCACGGAATTTATGACAGATGAAAAGGCCAGTCAGGTGATGCAAAGATTGACCGGACCCGGCAATGGGAATTGTACCAGGCTAGTTTCACCAAATAAGCCAAATATCCTGATAATTATTCTCGAAAGCTTTACCGCCAATGTGATTGAACCGATGGGAGGTACCACGGGCGCCACTCCCGGGTTTACCCATTGGACACATCAAGGAGTATTATTTAACCGGATGTACGCCTCGGGCGACCGCAGCGATAAAGGGATTGTAGCCATTTTAAGCGGGTATCCGGCGCAACCCACCTCTTCTATTATAAAATATACCACCAAGACCGAAAAACTGCCGCATTTGAGTAAAATATTGGCAAAGGAGGGATATTCAAGTTCCTTTTATTATGGGGGCGAAATCAATTTTGCCAACATGAATTCCTATTTTGTCAGTGGGGGTTATAACCGGTTAGTAACCCTTCCCGATTTTCCTAAGGAGGCATTAAATTCAAAATGGGGTGCTCACGACCATGTGGTGTTTAACCGTCTATTTCAGGATATTTCACAATCAACGGAACCTTTTTTTAAGGTAATGTTTACCCTGAGCAGCCACGATCCTTTTGATGTGCCTCACCAGAGCCAGTTCTCGGGAATAGATTGGAGCTTAAGATTCTTAAATTCGGTGCATTATACCGACAGTTGTTTAAATGATTTTTTGACCCGTGCCAGTGGCACCGAATGGTGGCCCAATACCTGGGTAATACTGATAGCCGACCATGGGGTGATGTATCCCAGGAACACCGGTTACAATTCCCCTCAGAAGTTCCATATTCCGATGGTTTGGACCGGGGGTGCCGTTTCCGAAAAGGATTCGGTGGTTAAACAAACCGTATCGCAGGCCGATATTCCTTTGATGATTTGCAACCAACTTGGTATTGAAACCCATGAATTCGGGTTTAGCAAGGATGTACTCTCCGGCAGCAACCCCTTTGCCTATTATGCCTATAACAATGGGTTTGGGTTTATTTTGGATAGTGCAATGTTTGTGTGGGATTTAGATAACCAAAAATGTATGATTGGAGGAACCTCCGACAGTACCGCCTTATTAAAGGGAAAGGCTTATTATCAGCAGGTAATGGGTGATTTTGTAAAAAAGTAATTACCATGTAGCAACTTCTGTTACCCTGTGGACAACTTGAGGGGAAATAAGATCCCTCTTAAAAATGTTCCGATTATTTTTTTTACTCCATTTTCAAAAGTTGCACCATCTTTAATAGCCTAATTATTTTCACGGCAAACCCCAAGAATCCCACAGGTCATCACATGTTTTTGGAAATAAGCAGGTTATTGGTTAGTATTGATAAAATATTTAACCAATAGCAACCAAATACTAATGACATATAAGCCATATTCTTTTGTTTTTATACGGCCCGTTTTTAGGGGATATTTACGTAAAAACTGAGATTCTATAATAGTTGGGGCACAAAAGCAGCAAGACCACGGAGGTTTATACACAGTAATAGCAGTAAACAATAAAAAAATGCGCAATCCCTTGGATATATTGATGAATAAAATTAATTTGGAAACCGGATTAAAAAAAACAGTTGTAAACAAAACCGATATATACTGAATAGAAGAGGGGAGGTAGGTATATGGGGATGTTGTAAACAATGCAAAAAGCGAACAACCAAAAAACTAATTAGCTATGAAAACTAAAATTTATTTACTATTCTTAATAATTGCAATATTCCCTTTGCAATTATTTTCTCAAACTTATTTAAGTGGATTAATATCGGTTGATTCTACTTTGACTAAAGACAAAAGTCCATACGTAATAGATAATCATCTGATAATAAATAGTTCTACCCTAACTATTGAGTCAGGTGTAACAATTCTATTTGATGATTACTATATACTAAGTGTCATAAATGGAAACTTAATAGCAAATGGTGAAGTGGAGGATTCAATATTTATTTCATCCAATAAAGAAAGTAAAAATCAGGATGATTGGAATTCAATAGAATTTACAGAAAATTCTAAGGGTAATCTTAAATATGTTAATTTTAGCTATAGCAATAAATCCCTAAAAACTAATTATGGTTTAAGCAGTATTCAAATACAAAACTGTACATTTACAAATTGCACATATGGTTTGTACTTAGATAACATGAATAATGGAAATATTTCCAACTGTTTATTTAAAAATAATACAAACGGAGCATGGGCAACCTGGGGAAATATATCAAATTGCAGTTTTGTGGATAATACTGTTGGCGTTGAGGGTGGAGCGATTAGTTTGAATAATGACACTTTGGTCGGTAATAATCAAGCACTTTTTATTACAGGTGATTTAATAAAAGTTAGTAAATGTCTGTTTGATTTAAATGATATTGCTGTTAAGTATATAGCATTATCTCATGGAGAAGGATATATTAAAAACAGTATTTTTCAAAATAATAATATTGCTATACAGTTTAGTAGTGAAGATAAAAATAATAATAATATCGGTCCTATAAATTACAATGATTTTATTGGTAATAAAGAATATAATATTAAAGTTTTGTCTGATGGCTCGGACTCTCCAACAATATTAGATTTAAAAAATAATTGGTGGGGTAATAATAATAAAGACACAATTGAAAGCAGTATTTTTGATTATTTTGATAATAGCTCTTCATCTATTATAATTGAATATGAACCTTATGCAGATAGTTCAATTAATACAACAACTGACAATGATATAAATTATGTTGAAACAATAAAAAACCAAGACTTTATAATATATCCAAATCCTTTTTCAAATGAATTATATCTTAAATCCTCTATCGACCAAAATATAGAAGAATTTCGGATATTCTCGATTGATGGTAAATTATTGCTAAATGGAGAATGTAATTCGTTGAAATCAGGCATTCAGACATCAAATTTTAAAAAGGGACTATACGTGCTACAATTAAGTATTAATAAGGAAATATTAAATTTCAAAATTATTAAGAATTAGAAAGCACAGTTTACAACACGCGGTCATAAAACATTGCGCAGATAGTGCTATATTTGAACGAAATAACATTTAATCAACGGATTAGCGGGCTGATAAGTTTTTACTTCGAAATGCGCAACGTTTCATACCGCCAACGTTATGCCCAATGTTGAAAAAAATGTGACTTGAAAACTATACTATGAGAGATATAAAAAAATTAGCAATTATATTGATTAGCATTTTTTTGACCATGAATATTTTTGCGCAAGTGGAAAAGAAATCTGGCAACCGTTATACCTGCAATTTATAGCACATTTGCTATCTGATTTTATACTTCAACCACAAAGCTGGTGCGATAAAAAAGAGAAGAAGGTTTTTACCCCATATCTTTTATACCATAGTACTATTGTCTTTGTTACCAGTTATGTTTTATCGTTTGATTTTGGTTTTTGGAAAGCGACTATTTTACTGACATTATTTCACTTTATAATTGATAGTGTAAAAAGCTACATAATTCAGAAAACAAAAATTAAGCAACTGTTTTTTACTGACCAGTTTTTGCACCTTATCGCTATCGTAGGTGTCGTGTTGTTGTATGATAGTAATTTTGGTATTCAATTCTTGTTTGAGATGGAAACTAAAACGTTGGCCATTATTACCGGATTCTTGCTTTGCACCAAGCCTGCTAACATTATCATTAAATTTTTGTTTCGGACCTTTTCAATTGAAACACCTGTTGATAGTCCGGATAATGATGAAGAAAAAAGTCTTCCCAATGCGGGAAAGCTTATTGGTATAACAGAACGACTTCTTGCTTTAGCATTAATTCTTCTAGGTCAGTATGAAGCAGTTGGGCTTATTATCGCAGCAAAATCAATTTTAAGATTCAATGCCACTCAGAAAAGTGAATATGTTTTGGTAGGCACTCTTTTGAGTTTTGGTATTGCAGCTTTTACAGGAATAGCAATCAATTTAATTAACGGTGTTTAAGCCGATAAATGTACTTTATCGGTAAATTAACAGATAAATATTTACTATCAGGCACATTGGCAAAAAGTTCTAAGTTAACGATATAACCCAATTTTGCCAAAGAACTCTCTATCCCGTTCCACGCCAACGTAAGGACAGTAAGAAGAAGCAGCAAAAATTAACAATAAAATGACTGGAAAAATAAACAACGAAATGCCAACGCGGCATAGCCAATAAGGGTTTCAGAGCAATTTGCAAGTTCATCGCTCGCTGGCAAGGGCGGTAACGGTGGATAATGAAGTGCCCACGAACTCCCGCACGCTGCATACCCTCAACGTTAGCAACTATTAATGAAGAACCATCGGAATGAATGATTTAAATCAAAAAAAAGGGCTTAAGAAAATGAATCCTCAAGCCCATTAAAATCGAAAATTAAAATTAAAATCTATAACCCAGATGGACGGTTGCAAATGGCATAAGTGGTGTTAAATGATACTCCAAATTTCCAACATTTAAATCAGGGTCAACTTTATCGGGTTCAATGGTTCCTGTAATTACAGATTGATAACCAATTCCTGCCCATGGCCTAAGATAAAAACTTTGCTTTTTAAGCGGATACCACAAATACCCTCCCTGAACGGCTATCAGAACAGTGTTTGTTCTGTCCGTTTCTTCGGGGAAGCTTTCATCGGTAAGCTCCATTTCCTGTGTAAATAGCTGTAATCCGGCAAACCAGCCATTGTTCTTTTCCCGAAAATAGTAGTGAGTCCATAGGCCCATGCCCTGATTGATTTGTACTCCCCAGCCCATATTTTTGTTCCGAGAATCTATTTCAATAAAAGCATCCGGATATTTAATTTGAGCTATAAAAGCCAGCCCAAATGTAAAGTGTTCACTTTTTTTTGGAGACCAGCCAAAATGACCACCTACACCACCCATAATAAATGGTAAAGGATCTGCTTCGACCAGGAATTCATGCCTGTCTTTCTCTTGAGCATGCAAGTCAATGATTCCAATCAGTAATAAAGTCCAAATTAGGAAAACTGAATTTCTCATTTTGATTAATTTTAAAACGTATAACCAACATGTAAAGTGGCGAAAACAGATATAGGTGCTATCTCATACTCTTGTCCACCAAGTATATTTTCTCCGCTAATTTTTGATGTGTATCCCACACCTCCCCATGCTTTAAAATAGAGTGGGAATTTAAAAGGTTGCAGGGTGTAACCTCCGTAACCCATTATTAATCCGTTGGTAAACTTCTCATCTCCGCTTTGATTGTCATTTTCAATTAAAAACTGCTGCGCACTAATTTGTGAACCAACAAAAAAACCTTTATTTACTTGGGAAAAATGATGTTCTCCAAAAATTCCAATAGCGTTGTTTATGCGCACCTGCCAGCCTTTGTCGGCATTATTGCTGTTCATGTCCACAAAAAATGCGGGCATATCCATTGCATAAATACCAACACCATATATAAGATGATTGCATGACTTCGGCTGAATTCTTAAATGAGCCGAATAACCATTAAATGCAAAAGTTGCCGGGTCAATCTCAATGGAAAATTTTGTTTTTCCAACTGTAAGATCTGTGCTTTGGGCTGTAGCATTAAAATTTGACATCCCAAAAATTACTACGAATGCTAAAAAACTGATTTTTGTTTTCATAAAAATAAAATTTAAATTGTTAAACATTGTATTACGTATATTTAGTTATTGATAAAAAATTATCTTCTTTCAACTAGTTCTAATAATCCAAAACCATCGAATACAATTCTTCTGCTGTAAACCAGGTTTTTCTCTTTACAGAATTCTTTGATGCGTCCTTGGGTATTCCATTTCCTTGCGCTTTGTCTTGTCAGAATGTACCATAGGGCAAAGCCTTTATTGTTCCTCTTTGAAACCTTTCGGAAAAAATCTTTAGCAGTTCCGCTTCCAGTTGGCGACAGAATAATTATCCTTCCCTTTTCATTTAAGATCCCTAGTGACTGATTAAGTAAGAAATCCTGATCATTAGCATTAAGATTAAACAAAACGTTGCATATACATATTTTATCGAAACAAGTATTTTGAAAGGGCAAAGTAGCTCCCGAAGTAACTTGCAATAAAGAAACTGCCATTCCTTTTAATTTTTTTTCTGCCTCAGATAACATTGATGCACTAGTATCAATTCCGGTACAATCCGAATTTTTTCCATTTATTAAAAACTGAAGTAATTTACCGGTACCTGTTCCGATATCTAGCACTTTACTATATGGAGAAATCTGTGAGACAACTGGTTCTAAGAATTCAACATGCCAGGGTGTTTCTTGTACACTTGAGAAAAATCTACTAAAGCTTAAATCTACTTTCATTATATATTGTTTATTTAGTTACGAACAAAAAAATATTAACTCATCTCATCAAGGATTTGAGCAATTGTTTTTTTACCTAGCTCTTCTTTCATTTTATTTTCAGCCACACCAAACAAGTTTAACAACGACATCTGAGCTTTATCCGGTCTATGTCCCTTAGCTTTAATATCAAAAGTAGTATTGAAGAGAGACTTACCTTTTTCGACAGCATTCAAAATTTCGAGAACGCTAATATTTGATGGATCCTTGATTAAACGGATACCACCAAATTTACCTTCCTTCGTTTCGATTATGCCTTCAGCAGTTAGGCTCTGAAGAATCTTAACCAAAGTTGGCTTAGGAATATTCAATATTTCTGACAATGAACCTGTAGACAAAAATTCAAATTGATTTTGCCTGGTCTTATCTGAGATAAATATGACTACCAAAATAGCTTTTGAAAATGATAATGAATAACTCATACTAAATATATGATATATATAGAATACAAAATAAAACCAAATTTGTTTAACAACCAAATAATTTTTATCATTTTTTTTAATTTTGATCCACCAAATAAGAGATGTAAAGTTTTTTACACACCTATTTTTGAGTATTAAATAATTATAAGTTGAAAGCACATTAAGCACGAAAGCGCGGTATAGCCAATAAGGGTTTTAGTGGTATGCGAAGGTTTGTTGCCCGCTTCAACTTTTAGTGTATCCTGATAGGAAAAAAGCCCGCAATCCCTGGCCATATTGTCAAATGTTTGTGTGCCATAAAGCAAAAACCTGAACGTCAGATGAACATTGATACAATAAAAATAAAACCTATAAAACTGGATGAATGGCTTCCAGACAGATGTTTGAATGGTTTGAAACCATTTGACCCGAATTTTCATATCTCAGAATCTGGATGTCCAAGTTTAAATTACTTTCAAAAAAACAGTAGAGAGACTTTAGAGCAATTGTATAAGTTGACAATCAATAATTTCGGTGGTTGTGGATTCGTAGCTTGGGATAACGATAAAATAATTGCATATCATAACTTTTTTCCATTGGAGATTGCTAAAAAAATTAAATTTTATGGTTATGGATTTGATTCAATCCATCCTGAAAGGACATTGATTCATAATTGTCTTACCATAGTAAAAGGAGATTATTTAAGATTAGGAATATCAAGCCGATTAGTAAAAGAGTCAATAAATTGGGCAAAGACAAACGATTGGAAAAGATTTGAAATACATTTGGTTTTACCTGATTGTGAAAAAGGATGGCAATCAGACCAAAAAAGTTGTCTGTCATTTTGGGAACGGTTTGGATTCAAGATATTTAGGGAATATGATGCGGATAAAGAAACGGAACAATATTATGGAGTGACAAAAAGGTATTCAATATATTTACCACTTGACAATTGATACTAAACATATTACGTCGCACAACAAAGAACTAAGGTAAAAAACAAGATAAAAGCGGTAGCAGTGGGTTATCAAGCAGTTCAACCTGCATCAGCGTTTGTCACGGGGGATACAGACGCAGCTCCACAGTCCGCTTCATTTCATATACGAGGCCGTTATGGGCAAGGCTAAAAAAACGAGCCGATTAATTTCTCGTGCTAATATCAAGATTTAGAGGAAAATAAAGTTTACTAAATTTGACGGAATGCTGGGAGACCGAATTGCATATAAACTAACTACTGACATAAGGTTGTCACTCAAACAGATTAAGTTTGACAGAATTTAAAGGAAAATTGAACTATGGAGAAATTAATAACACTTGATAAAACAAATATAGACGAGGAGCATATTTGCTGTGCGATTTCAGACAAAAAATGCAAAGACAGTTATGAATTAAAAAAAGACTGGCTTAAAAAGGAATTTGACAACGGATACGTTTTTCGCAGAATTGATGCAAGAGCAAAAGTATTTATAGAGTACGGACCTGCCGAGAAAGGTTGGGTTCCAGTTGATGCACCAAATTGCTTATTGATAAACTGTTTCTGGGTTTCAGGACAATATAAAGGACAGAGTTATGGCAAAGAATTGTTGAGACTTGCGACTGAAGATGCTAAAGCACAAGGTAAAGACGGATTAGTAACGGTTGTTGGGACAAGTAAGTTTCATTTTATGAGCGATACGAAGTGGCTTTTAAAACAGGGGTTTGAGACTTGCGAAAAATTATCTTCAGGATTCAGCTTACTTGTAAAAAAGATAAATTTAAAAGCGGATAATCCCAAATTTAAGGATTCGGTTAAAAGCGGAGAATGTTCTGACAAAAACGGATTAGTAATTTACTATTCAAATCGTTGTCCATTCTCGGAATATCATGTAACAACTTCATTGACTGAAACAGCAGAAAAAAGGAAACTGCCTTTAAAGGTAATTAAACTGGACACAATGGAAAAAGCACAGACTGCACCGACTCCTGCGACAATTTTCAGTTTATTCTATAACGGAAAGTTTGTAACGACTGATTTGAGTGCCTGTATGGATAGTCGGTTTGATAAAGTGATAGGAATATGAAAATGCCTAATAACATTGATACCAAGCTATTTGCTCCTTGCGGAATGAATTGTTTGGTTTGTTATGTTCACCTCAAAGATAAGAAGCCCTGTCCCGGATGCCTCAATAATGATGAAAATAAACCTGAGCGATGTAAAACTTGTAAAATAAAGAATTGTGCACATGAAAAAGGGTTGATATATTGTTATGAATGTTTGGATTTTCCATGTAAGCAAATCAAAAATTTAGAAAAAAGTTATTCAAATCGGTATAATACAAGCTTGATTGAGAACAGCATAAAAGTACAAAAGGACGGGATATGTTTGTTTTTGACAAATGAACAAGAAAAGTGGATTTGCAAAAATTGTTCAGGGGTTATTTCATTGCATGATTCGGAATGTTCAAATTGTAAGACTAAATATTAAATGAAAGCACGAACGCACAACATGGTATAGTGTATTCGGGTTTCAGAGATTCACGAAGGTTGTTAGCCCGTAAAAAAAATCGGTGCAAACTAATAAACAGCTAAAAATTACAGGCATCTATAAGGACAATCAATAATAAAAACAAACAGACGAATGGACAAATCAATAAAAACGACAAACGACCTGAGTTCAGAGAAATTATATCACGGGACAAAGGCAAATCTGAAGCAGGGTGACTTGATTGGACCCGGCTATAATTCAAACTATGGACAAAGAAATAAAGCGAAATATATCTACCTAACAGCCACCTTGGATGCTGCTATTTGGGGTGCTGAACTTGCCTTGGGCGAAGGACCTGAAAGAATTTTTATAGTAGAGCCAACAGGCCCAATCGAAGACGACCCCAACTTAACTGACAAAAAATTTTCAGGTAATCCAACTAAGTCATACCGTTCTCTGTACCCGTTTAAGATAATTGGTGAGGTTACGGAATGGCAAGGACACGCACCCGGGCAACTTAAAGCAATGAAGGATAACCTTGAGCGACTTAAGCAGCTTGGAATTGAGGCAATAGAGGACTGAATAAAAATTTGAAAATCAATTTGATACTTCAAATACCTAAACAACGAAACAGAAAATATAAACAATAAATAAATGACAAGAAACAATACACCGGCAGTAGAGGTACAAATGCTTATCAGGAAACCTGTATCAACGGTTTTTCAAGCATTCATTGACCCGGAAATCACAATCAACTTCTGGTTTACAAAATCAAGCGGACAATTAGAAGTGGGCAAGACAGTGACTTGGGAGTGGGAAATGTATGGAGCTTCGACAAATGTTATAGTAAAAGAGATAATCCAAAACAAAAAAATATCAACCGCGTGGGGCGATCCTGCAACGGCAGTTGATTACGAGTTTATTGCATTGACTGACGACACGACATATGTTATAATCAAAAACTACGGTTTCAAAGAAACAGGAGAAGAGTTAATTCAAGTAATCAAGGACAGTACAGGTGGTTTTACAACAGTTTTAGACGGACTGAAAGCCTATTTAGAACATAATATCAACCTGAATTTAATTGGGGACAAATATCCAAGGGAAATTAGTCAACACGGGCAATAAATTGACGGACTTAACGACAAAAACAACGAACCGCTAATAAAGGCAATACCATGAGGTTGTCCAAAAAAGAGGGCGCAACGGATAAAAAGAACAGGCGATCATTCAATCAGGCTCTGCTCAATCTCCCCTTGGATGGTAAAATAAAAATTGGTACCGATGTCCACTTCCGATTCAAACCAGATTTTGCCTTTTAACAGGTGCACCAAATGCTGCGAAATGGATAACCCCAGTCCGGCACCCCGGTAAACCACGTTGGTGATGGATTCGTCTTTACGGAACCTCTGGAAGACTTCCCGTTTCATCTCCTCGGTCATTCCAATCCCCGTATCTTTTACAAAAAATTCTAATTCGTTTTCCGAAACCTGGGTACAACCAAATTCGACTAATCCGTACTGGGTAAATTTTAAGGCGTTGCTGATTAAATTGCCAAGTATCTGTTGCAGCCTGAATTCATCGGTTTCTATACTGACATTAGTCTCCAATGGAATGACGGTAAGCTCAATGAGCTCTTTTGAGAGCGTTTTTCGCGTCTCTTTAAACGTGCTGTAAAGGTTCGTCAGCATCCGGTTGATGTTCACCTGATTTTTCACTACATTCAGCTCCCCGGCTTCAATTTTAGATAGGTCGAGAATATCGTTTATCAGGGCTAAAAGAGATTGTCCGCTTCGTTGGATGGTTTCTATAAAGAATTCTTGTTGTTCTTTTGCCAAATCGTCTTGTCCCAGCAGATCGCTGAACCCGATGATGGCATTCATGGGGGTTCGGATTTCATGGCTCATGTTGGCTAAAAAGGCCGATTTTAAATAGTCCGATTTTTCTGCCTTTTCTTTAGCAGCGCGGAGTTCTTTTTCAGTCTCTTTTAAATAAGTAATGTCGGATATTATGGCAAAAGCCCCCTCCACCTGGTTATTTTCGGCATTTATAATTGGCGAATAGTTTACAATTAAATTTCTCAGCGTCATATTGAAAGTCCTTACTTCATATGCTACGGTAATATTTTTTCCGTTGAAGCACTCCATGTAGATTTCCGATTTCGAATCGTTGGTGTATAATTTTAATAAAGAATCCAATGGGTGGTTAATGATAGAATCTTTATCGAGCTCAAGTATTTGGCAAATTTCAACATTCGCATGGGTAATGATGCCCTGCGTGTTGAATTCAATAAATCCCTCTTTGGCTGTTTCCAGGATGGTTGCCAGTTTGTTCCTGTTGGCAATCAATCGCTTTTCGGCCGATGTTTTCATCCGGTTTACAAACAATAGGGCGAAAACGGAGGAGAGGAGAATAAAGAACCCGACCAGGATTGAAATGGATTCTTTTTGGTATTTCAGAAGTACCGATTCGGGCTTGTTTAAGACAATGGAACCTTTCGGAAGGCTTTTGGCCGAAATATTGAACCGTTTCAGTTGTGCATGATCAAACTTAAACGTGTTGTTGTTTTCCCATATAACTGGGATTTTTGTGATGGGTGTCCCTTTTAACAAATCCACAGCCATTGCCGCCACCTGTTTTCCCTGGTTGATACCCGAGGTCACTTTTCCGCCCACCACACCGGTTCCCAGGTAAAAATCCCAAACCACATACACCGGCAATGCTGTGGCACGGCTGATTAATTGTCCCGCCTCCTGATAACTGTAATAATCGCCATCTTTATCTAGGTTGTAGGTAAGTAAAAGCAAAACACTGTTTTGTGGCAGGGGTTCAAGTATCTTTTTCACTTCATCCATGTCGAACATTTCAATATTTTTATAGGATAAGGACGAAGGAAGTTTGGCTTTTATTCCTTCAAAAGCGTTGTGGTTGGCAATTCCTGTGGGTGTTTTGTCGTTAATGATATATAAATTCTGAGCTTCAGGATGCAATTCCAACGCGCACTCAATGGTCTGAAAAAGATCAAAACCTTCAACAAGGCCGGAAAAATTCTCCTCGGTCAATAGCAAACTTTTCTGATAATCGGGCAAATTGTTGACCGCACAGAATAAGATGGGAACCGATGCAAAAAGTTCCGGTCGGTTTTTGATGGCAAAAAGAAAGGCATCATCATCCGAGGTAATGACCATCAAGAGTTTCCTTTTTTGGTATTTTTCTTTAATGTAATTCTTGTAATTTTGGGTGTGGGCCGCACCGGTATATCTTTTGGAATCCAAATATTCAACATACACTTCGGCCTGCTGATATACGTTGTTTGCTTGAAAAACCGATTCGATGCCCTCGCTGATATCATCGGTCCAAGTAAACCCTTTATGATAGGAATGGAGGATAAGAATATTCAGTTTTGAAGGATGCCCCGCTTCACTGGGCAATTGGGCTTTTACATTTGAGCAGTGAAAACAAGCAACGAAAACGACCCAAAGAAATTTATACCTACTTATGGTTTTTAATAAAAGCATGGTAATCGTTAATGGTATTTATGTTTATCAATACTTCAGGATTTGTAGTAGTGAATCTAAATCCGTTAAAATTAGTAAGAAAACGATTCAATGGCATGTCTAAATTGTCATTTTCCTTAATTTTTTTTGCCAATTTTTCAGATACCAGAATAGGATGGCCTCCCCGGTTGTTGTAAACCGGATACACATAGTCATGTTCCCCAAGTGCCTGGTCCATTCCGTGCAGAAGCTCATATGAAACCAATGGATTATCAATGTTTTGAATAAACACTTGCTTAACTCCAGCGTGAGTTAAACCTAAATGCAACGAATAATTCCTGCTTTTTTCAGGATGTTTATTTTCTACCAATAGTACGTTTTTATTCCGGGCAAACCCACTTGGTTGAATTTGGGACAAGAGTACAGGGTTAAGCACCACAACTATTTTTTCAAAACGGAATTCAAGGTATTTGGCAACAAGATGTTCCAAAAAATTCTCTGCTTCCGAAAAGGATAGTAAGGCTTTGGGGGTTCCCATCCGGGTGGAATTACCAGCAGCCAAAATAATCACAGTATTAGTATTCATTATTCAATGATGTTAAGTTAAAGTTTATAAGTGTCAAATAAAATTAACTGCAAAGAACCCATAGAATATGCAAAGAGCCGCAGAGCAGGTAATGGTTAAATTGTTGAAAGAATGAGAAGTTGGAATATTGGTTCATCATCAAATTTGCACATTATTTTGTTTCTCTTATCTCTCAATCCCATATCTTGATACTGACTACTTGATACTAAAATATTCTTTATGCTAAACTATACGGTAATGATTCATTATTCATGGTTTTTTAGGGAAAAACCCTAATATTTAATTCAAATTTAGTATTATTGCATTATAAAAACGAAATATTCTATTTGTTGATTCTATAATGATCCAAAAACATAAAACTGTATGTCCGATAAGTTCAACCCCATTTCCATCGACCGGCTTTTTCGAATACTAACCAACGAATCGGCAAAAAGAGGTAGTTTTTTGGGAATCCCCAAAGGTAATTTTTTACAAAGAGACTCTTTTCAAAAATTTCAATCAAATATTTTCAACCAAAGCCTTGATTTGCCTCTGGGAGTGGCGGCAGGGCCACATAGCCAACTTTCCCAAAACATTATCAGTGCATGGTTATGTGGTGCCAGGTACATGGAACTAAAAACCATACAGACCTTAGATGAGCTGGAGATAGAAAAACCCTGTATTGACATGCAGGACGAAGGCTACAATTGTGAATGGTCGCAGGAGCTGAAAATCAGGGATACCTTCAATCAATACCTTGATGCATGGATTTTGTTGCACATCCTGAACCATCAGCAAGGCTTTAAATCGTTGAATGGAACCATCTTCAACATGAGCGTGGGTTATAATCTCGAAGGGGTTTTAAACGAAAATGTGCAGTGGTTTTTTAAGAAAATGCAGAATTGCAACCATGAAAAACTCGAAAAAATAGCACTTATAAAGCCGTTGTATCCTCAGATTGATGAGGTTGAAATCCCGGACACCATCTCGGACAATATCACGCTTAGCACCATGCACGGCTGCCCGCCTGACGAAATTGAAAAGATAGCTTCCTATTTAATTGAGCAGAAAAAGCTACATACCTACGTGAAACTGAACCCCACCTTGTTGGGCCCCGATGAACTCCGGAAAATACTGAATCAATTGGGGAAATTCGATACCCATGTTCCCGATGAAGCTTTTGTCCACGATTTAAAATATCCCGATGCATTAGCAATCATTCAATCGCTAACCCAGAAAGCCAATCAATCAGGGGTTCAATTTGGGCTGAAACTGACCAACACGCTTGAGAGCACGAACCATAAAGAGGTTTTTGCACAAGCCCCCATGATGTATATGAGCGGACGGGCATTACATCCCATTTCGGTAAATGTTGCCCGCAAGTTGCAGAACGAATTCAATGGGCACCTGAATGTTTCATTCGCCGGTGGCGCCGATGCGTTTAATTTCCCGGAACTGATTGGGTGCGGTTTGTCGCCCGTTACAGTATCATCGGATATTTTGAAACCCGGTGGGTACACGCGGTTGAGCCAGTACGTGGAAGAACTTGATGGCAAATTTAACAAGTTCGGGGCTCAATCCATTAACGACTATATCTGTAAGGTGGCAGGCCATTCAAATTTGAAAGAAGCGAAGCTCAAAAACCTGAACCGGTATGCCGACGGGGTTTTAACCGATGGGAGGTACAAAAAGCAATATTTAAAAACACCGGATATTAAAGGTTCACGTAAGCTCAACTTTTTTGATTGCATCGAGGCTCCTTGCCGCGAGAACTGTGCCACCAACCAGGATATTCCTGAATATCTGAATTTTACTGCAATGGGTGAATTTGATGCAGCTTTTAAAACCATTTTAAAGACCAATCCGCAGCCAGGGATTACAGGAAATATCTGCGACCATTTATGCCAACTGCGCTGCACCCGGATTCATTATGACGGATCGTTGAATATCAGGGAAATAAAACGTTTTATAGAAGAAAACCATAAAACGGAACAACCAGTTGAATTAAAACCTGAAAACGGAAAAAAAGTAGCCATCATTGGGGCGGGCCCATCGGGCCTAAGTTGTGCCTATTATCTACGGACAGCAGGTTTTCAGGTAGAACTGTTTGAGAAATCGGCTCAAGCAGGAGGAATGGTGGCTGGTGCCGTCCCCGAATTCCGCCTTGAAAAAGAGAAACTGGAACGCGATGTACATCGGGTTACAGAAATGGGGGCCCTAATTCATTACAATACCAACGTGGACTTTAAGCTTTTTGAACATCTGTACCAAACCTTCGATTATTTGTATATAGCCTCAGGAGCTCCGCTTTCATCAAAATTAAATATCCCAGGAATTGATTCACAAGGGGTAATGGAACCTCTGGAGTTTCTGTTTAAAGCAAAATTGGGGCAAAATCCCATTCAGGGAAAACAGGTAGCCATTATTGGTGGCGGTAATACCGCTATGGATGCTGCCCGCGTGGCTCACCGTTTGGTAGGTGAGAAAGGAAGTGTCGCCATTCTTTATCGGCGGACCATTCAGGAAATGCCCGCCGATTTAGGCGAAATCCAAGCGGTTTTGGACGAAGGAATCCAAATTCATGAATTGGTGGCTCCAGAATCGGTTCAAAGTACAGAAGGAAAAGTGGTAGGACTGAAATGCTCTAAAATGGAACTGGTAAAGGGAACCAAAAACGAACGGCCTCAACCTAGAAAGGTAGCAGGAAGTGAGTTTGTTTTGCCTTTTGATTGTATTATTCCCGCGGTTGGGCAAGATATTGCCTTGGGTTTTATGGATTCAAGCTTGTTTGCTCCTAATTCCCAAACTTTGGAAACCAAAATGAAAAGGGTTTTTACGGGAGGCGATGTGATGCGCGGAGCCGCTACAGCCATCAAAGCCATTGGTGACGGACGCAGGGGAGCTGAACGGATTATTGAGGAATGTGGGGTGGCAACAACCAAACAAGCTTCTGAATACATTTCGCTTACTTTTGAGGAATTAATGGCCTTACGCGCCCGCCGGAGCTATGATATACCTCCGCGCGAAAGCCCAATGGAGGAACGTAGAACCTTTAAACCGGTGAGTTTTACCTACACGAAAGCGGAAGCTCAAAAAGAGGCTTCGCGTTGCCTGCAATGCCAACAGATTTGCAATATCTGTGTGACAGTGTGCCCCAACCGTGCCAATTACCATTATACTGCTGAACCCACCGAAATACAGCTTTACCGGGCCGTCAGGGGTGATAAAGAATCGAAGTTAGAGTTTGATAAGGTGTTTAAAGTTGAACAACGGCATCAGATACTGAATATTGCCGATTTTTGCAACGAGTGTGGAAATTGCGCCACTTTTTGCCCCACCAGTGGTGCCCCTTACCGCGACAAACCCAAATTTTATTTGACCATCCACAGTTTCAATCATGCCGTGGAAGGTTATTATTTATCAAAATTAAATAACAAACAGATACTTATCTTTAAGGAACACGGCGGTATCCGGACGTTGGAAAAAATGGGTGAGGAGTGGTTGTATGAAACCGACCATGTGAAAGCCCTCTTTAAAGATCAGGGGTTTCAGTTGGTTCAGGTGGACTTTAAAGTGCCTTGTGCCCAGCAGGTTCATTTTGATATGGCCGCAGAGATGCGGTTGCTTTATCAGGCTGCAGTTTGTCTTTACTGATTTTGTAATGTCAACCGTAGTTTGCTTTAGAGTCGGTGATTGGAAAAACAGAAAACTGTGAAATTGGAATTTATTCCAGCTTCACAGTTTTTTAGTATTCAATGCCTTATAACTTCTATCAGGTTCATTACTGATTAAATCATTGTGTTAATCTTCAAACTCAAAAGCTGTTTCATGTTTGGAGGTTTCCAACACAAATGAACTGTAAAAACGGCTCATGTTTTTAATATTTGAGAAATCCTGGGTAATGAACCGGTGGTAATCGTCCATATCTTTAATAAATACCTTTAATAAGAAATCGACATTCCCTGAAACATAATAGCATTCATTCACTTCAGGCAATAGTTTTATTTTTTTAACAAACTCATCTACAGCCTCTTTGGTGTGGTTATCTAAAATAACAGATAGGTAAATAATAAGCCCTTTTCCAGCTTTTTTGGGATCGGTAAGTGCTACATATTTAGTGATAAATCCCTGAGACTCCAATTTCTTAATCCGTTCATATACCGGTGTTTTCGACATTCCCAAGCGGTTGGCAATTTCTTTGGCGGTAATCCGGCAATCGGTTTGTAAAATTTTTAATATCTCCTTATCTACATTATCTACCTGTTTCATATTTTTATAAATTTGATGTTGGTTTAATTGAATTATTCTATTATTTCATTAAATTCAGTCAAAAATAAGTCTTTTTTTTAATTTGTTTAGTACAAAAGTCTTTTTATTATCAAAAATCCATTTCCTTTTGGTTATTTATTCGTAAGCATATAAACGATAAAAGTATTTATTCCTTAATATGGAATATTATATAATTCAATTGTATTGTAATATATAAAAATAGTTTACATTTGTCATGATAAATTTTAAAACATTAGTATTTATACCATGCAAAATACAGTTACAAAAACAAATTCGGCCGAAATTCTAGAAAAAGCCATACAACGATATCGGGAACGAGGCATTATATTGCCGACGTTCAAACAGCAAAGGAATCCTGAATTGATTCCTGATAAGATCAAAGTAAAACTCCAAAATATTGGCCTTTGGGAGTTGAACCCGTTGAATTTATTCCGCATTTCCTGGAAAAATGAACCCGTTGAAAAAGGCGGGCTTTTTGGAAAAGTAAATTATGTAGAATTACCCAAAGCCCTCACGGGTGTTGACGCTAAAATTGTGCTGATGATTGGGAAATATTTTCCTACAGGGGCACATAAAGTGGGGGCGGCTTATGGCTGTTTGGCTCCCAAAGTTATCCAAGGGGAATTCGATCCAACTTACCATAAAGCAGTTTGGCCATCGACTGGAAATTATTGCCGTGGGGGGGCTTTCGATTCAAAAATTATGGGAACCGAATCGGTGGCCATTTTACCCGAAGAGATGAGCCGCGAAAGGTTTGAATGGCTCCGTGATTACATCGGTTCTGAAGTTATTGCTACACATGGGTGCGAATCGAATGTTAAAGAGATTTATGATAAATGCTGGGAAATTAAGCGGACCCGCAAAGATTGCATGATCTTCAACCAGTTTGAAGAATTCGGCAATGCTGCTTGGCATTACAATGTAACAGGCCCAGCCATTGAAGAAGTTTTTGAAATGGTGAAACCCAAAGGATCCCGGTTTTCAGCCTATATTTCGGCCACAGGCTCGGCAGGTACCATTGCCGGAGGCGATTATTTACGTACCAAATTTCCATTTATCAAAGTGGTAGCTTCGGAAGCCTTACAATGCCCAACATTATTGAGCAATGGTTTTGGAGGCCACCGCATCGAAGGAATTGGCGACAAGCATGTGCCTTGGATTCATAACTGCAAAAACACCAACGTAGTAACAGCTATCGACGATGAGGATTGCATGCGTGTATTGCGCCTGTTCAACGAACCGGAAGGCCATTTGAGGTTAAAAGAGCTAGGGATTTCTGATGAATTGATTTCTCAGCTGCATTTGATTGGTATTTCCGGGATTTCGAACATGCTTTCGGCCATTAAAACGGCCAAGTTCTTCGAAATGGGCGGTCAGGATGTGATTGTGACCATTGCAACCGATTCGGCCGATATGTACCAATCGCGAATAGCAGAACTGACACAGGAAAAAGGAAAATATTCGACCTTTCAGGCTGCATTGGATTTTGAAAAATGTATTCTAGGGCAGGAAACTCAGAATATGAAAGAACTCGGGTATCACGATCAAAAAGCCATACACAATTTAAAATATTTTACATGGGTGGAACAACAGGGAAAAACAGTGGAAGAATTGAACCGGCTTTGGAACGATACCGGTTTTTGGCCCAACATGTTCAACCAGGTACATGAATGGGATGTGTTGATTGAGCAATTTAATGAACGGACCGGGCTATTAAAAAAGCTATAAACATGGATGCCGGGAAACTTATTTTCAGGTGCACCGATTGTGGCCAGGAATATCCGGGACACACCTTCATGTATTTATGCCCAGCATGTGAAACCGGGAACCGCGCTTGGTTGCCACCCAAAGGAGTATTAAAAACCGTCTATAATTACCGTCGGATAGGTGAAGGGAAAGATTCCGGACTTCTTGCTGCACAGCTGCAAAAAAGCAGGTATTTGGAACTTCTCCCCATTCAACATTTGAAAAGTTTGCCCCGGTTGAAAGTTGGGAACACACCTGTTTACAATGTGTCTCAGCACTTTCATCTGGAAGGAATGCAATTATTTGTAAAAGACGACAGCCAAAACCCGACCTATTCTTTTAAAGATAGAGCTTCGGCTTTGGTTTCGGCCTATGCCAGGGAGAAGGAAATTACAACCATTGTGGCAGCAAGTACCGGGAATGCAGGTTCATCGCTGGCAGGGATTTGCGCTTCGCAAGGGCAGAAAGCCATTGTATTTGTTCCAGCCAAAGCTCCGATGGCCAAATTGACACAAATTTTAATGTATGGCGCCAAGCTGGTGCCTGTGGACGGCACCTATGATCAAGCCTTTGATTTGAGCATGGAAGTTTCAAAAGAGTTTGGCTTTTTTAACCGTAATACGGCCTTTAATCCTTTTACGATTGAAGGTAAAAAAACCGTAGCTTTTGAACTGTTTGAGCAGTTTGTAGGAAAAATGCCTGCAAGGATTTTTGTTCCGGTAGGTGATGGAGTTATTATTTCAGGAGTTTACAAAGGGTTCGAAGATTTATTAAAACTTGGCCTCATTGAAACGATGCCTGAAATTGTTGGCGTTCAAGCTGCGGGAAGCAATAACCTGGCTTCGAATTTCCAAAAAGCCACTTTTGCAATCAAGCCCGGAGTTACTTGTGCTGATTCAATCGCGGTGGACATCCCACGTAATTTTTACATGGCCTGCCAGTTTGTTGACAAATACAATGGAAGGTTTATTGAAGTATCCGACGAAGAAATATTGGAAGCATCTACCTTGTTAAGCCGGAATACAGGTTTGTTTGCGGAACCTGCCTCTGCTGCTTCGTTAGCAGGATTTTTAAAAATGAAAACGCAGAATTCAATACCGGAGAAAAGCACAAATTTATTATTGCTGACAGGAAGCGGATTGAAAGATTTAAAAGCGGTTCAAAGCTCAATAAAACTGGCGGAACCGATTTCGGCCACCCTACAAGAAGCAAAAAAAATTTTAGAATTGTAGAATAATGGCTATCTTGTTGCAGGAAAAAAATAGGAAAATGTTTATGGAAACGTTGATCATCAAGCCAACAAAGACGAATCCCTATATTTGTTTCGATCCTGCCAATCAAAGATATGAGATATCAGGGCTCTCATTTCCTGAAGATCCTCAGGGAACATTTGAACCTGTGTTCAATTGGTTGAAAAACAATTTGAACCAATTGAATCATAAAATGCAGTTACACCTGCAAGCCGATTACTTCAATTCCGCTTCGAACCGGTTGTTGTTAAAATTATTCAGAATTCTTGAAGTTCAGGTACAAGCTGGAAAAGAGATTGAAATCGTCTGGAATTATCAAGACGAAGAGATTCAAAACGACGGCATTATTTTCTCACGTATCGTAAATATTCCGTTTCAGTTTGTAAATGTTCCTTCAAATTAGTAAAGGAAAATTTACCCCCGATGATTGAATTTATACTTAATAGCCAAAAGGTTACCTATACGGGTGATACCAATCAGTCGCTTTTAACTTATTTAAGAAATGAACAACATATTACTTCACCCAAAGATGGATGTTCCGGCGAAGGTACTTGTGGCGCCTGCCTGGTGGACATAAACGGAAAGCCAAAACTGGCCTGTAAAACCAAGTTATCCGATGTTCATGGGGCTGAAATTCACACGGTTGAAGGGATCGAGGAAAAATCAAAAACCATTATTGCTCAATCCTTTGTGGATGCAGGTGCCGTTCAGTGCGGTTTTTGCACGCCGGGTTTGGTCATGCGGACTTTCTTACTGCTCCAAGGGAATCCCGAACCCACGATAGATCAAATTAAAAAAGCTATCAGTACCAACCTTTGCCGATGTACGGGTTACATAAAAATAATTGATGCAGTGCAGATTTCCGCAAAAAGGTTGCAAGGTCATTTGGTGCCAAAACCTGAAAGCAAAGGAAAAGTGGGAGAGCGGTTAACCAAATATCAAGCCTTTGATACTGCTACCGGAAAGCGCCTTTATACCGATGATCTTTTTATGGAGGGGATGCTTTTTGCAGCCCTGAAATTTTCCGATCATCCAAAAGCCATTGTAAATGCGATTGATATATCCAAAGCTCGGGTATTGCCGGGTGTTCACAAGATATTTTTAGCTACAGATGTTCCAGGCCAACGAAATGTAGGGATTATTTACAACGATTGGCCTTTAATGATTGACATTGGAGAAACGACCAACTACATTGGTGATGTTTTGGCGGGTGTGGTGGCTGAAAGTGAGGAAATTGCCCGTAAGGCAGTGGAATTGATCCGGGTGGATTATACCGTGTTGGAACCAGTGGTAGATCCTCATCGAGCCATTTTACCCGGGTCACCAAGGGTTCATCCAACCAAAGACAATTTGCTCGATGTTTGTAAAGTAAAACGTGGCAATGCAATGGAGACCATTAAGCAGTCTGACATTGTGGCGCATGGGGTTTTTCAGACTCAACGGATTGAACATGCTTTTTTGGAGAAAGAATCGGCGGTAGCCAAACCTGAAGGCGGAGGCATTATATTGTATAGCCAGAGCCAGGGGATTTATGAAGATCAGCGACAAGTTGCATCGCTGTTAGGCCTAAAAACACATCAGGTTCATGTAGAGCTTTTGCCCAATGGCGGCGGTTTTGGTGGAAAAGAAGATTTGTCGGTGCAAGGTCACGTTTCATTGTATGCTTTTTTATTAAAAAACCCTGTAAAATTGACCCTTACCAGGCAGGAATCCATCCGGATGCATCCCAAGCGGCATCCTGTATCTATGGATATGACCATTGCCTGTACTAAAGATGGAAAGCTGACAGCCGCTTGGCTTGATGCCGTGGGCGATACAGGTGCATATGCCTCGGTGGGAACTAAAGTAATGGAACGTGTGGCCGGACATGCTACCGGTGGGTATTATTTTCCCAATGTCGAACTTCAGGCAAAAACAGTTTACACCAATAATATCCCCAGTGGTGCCATGCGCGGGTTTGGAGCCAATCAGGTAACTTTTGCTTTAGAAGTATTAATCGACGAGCTTTGCCAAAAAGGCGGATTCGATCGTTGGCAATTCCGCTATAACAATGCATTGGTAGATGGTTCACTTACTTCGACAGGACAAAAAGTATATGGCGTTGGAATTCAGGAGTGCTTGTTGGCTTTAAAAGAGGATTTTTACAAAGCCCGGTATGCCGGGATAGCCTGCGGAATTAAGAATTCAGGTGTTGGCAATGGAATGGTTGACCAAAGTGGGGTCCGGATTACTATTGCATCCGGAAACCATGTCATCATTGATCATGGTTGGACAGAGATGGGGCAAGGCGTACAAAATATGGCTATCCAGACTTTATGCACCGAAACAGATATTAATCCCGAAATTATTGAAGTTAGGATTGATACCCAGGCACAGATTAAAACAGGCATGACCACCTCGTCAAGGGGAACTGCTTTGTTAGGCCTGGCCATTATTGACGCATCCAAAAGTTTGAAAGAAGATTTGAAAACCCATTCTTTGAAAGATTTGGCAGGTACATCATACGATGGAGAATTTACCTGTAATTGGACCAATAAACCAGGAGTTGATGTTCCTGAACCAGTCATCCATTATTCGTATGGATATGCTGCCCAATTGTGTATTTTGAACGATAGCGGGGAGATTGAACGGTTTATTGCCGCCCACGATGGAGGTAAAATTATGAACCCTTTATTGTTCGAAGGTCAGATTCAAGGTGCCGTGCACATGGGTTTGGGCTATGCCTTAACTGAGGATTTGCCCATGAAAGATGGTTTTTTGGTGAGCGACAGATTACGCGATTTAAAAATATTGAAAGCCACAGAAACACCTCTCATTGAAGTTAGATTCGTGGAAAAAGCAGATCCGGTAGGACCATACGGAGCTAAAGGCGTGGGTGAAATCGGCCTGGTTCCCACGGCTGGTGCCGTAGCAAATGCCTATACCCAGTTCGATGGAATCCGTCGGTATCAACTACCGTTAAAAATAGCCATCAAACCACCCTCATGCCAATTAAAGCATGAGTAGTTTTTAATAATCAAAAAAAGTAGATTTTTTGAAAGGGTAGGCTAACGCATTGTATGAATGCTGTTTGCTGAATTTTGTTGTGACAATTCTGAATGAAATCTATTTAACAATCAAAAAATTAATGAATTAGATTGAAAAAAAATTTTTATCAAAACTATTTTTTTTTAAATTTAATAGAAAATGAACGAACATGATAGTCCTTAAAGATGCCACTTACATTGATTGGAAAACCCTGGAATTTATTCAGGGACATATAATCGTTGAAATGGGCGAAAACCGTCCCATTCAATTTACACAGGCAATGCCACAAATAAGTAATGATACGAAGGTGATTGATTGCAAAGATAAAATTGTGACCAAATCGTTTGCCAATGCGCATCATCATGTGTATTCTGCTTTAGCTACAGGGATGCCTGCACCCAAAAAAAGCCCCGAAAATTTCTACGAAATACTTAAATACATTTGGTGGGCTTTAGATAAATCACTGGATTTGGAAATGATTAAAGCCAGCGCCTACGTTACCGCCATTGCCTGTGCCAAAAACGGGGTCACCTTTGTAATTGACCACCATGCCAGCCCTTTTGCCATTGAAGGTTCATTGGAGGTTATTGCCGAAGCTTTTGACAAAGTGGGGGTTGCCCATTTGTTATGTTACGAGATTTCAGATCGCGATGGTGTGGATATTGCCAAAAAAGGGCTGGCCGAAACAGAAAACTACCTCAAAAAACATCAGGGATTGGTGGGGTTACACGCATCATTTACGCTTACCCAAAAAACATTGGAAAAAGCTGTGGAGCTGGCCCGAAAATACAAAACCGGCGTACATGTTCATGTGGCCGAAGATTTGTACGATCAGGAGCATTGTTACGACATTCACAACAAGCGGGTGATTGAACGTTATAAAGATTTGGGAATCCTCGATTTAAAGGCATCACTATTAGTTCATTGCCTGTATTTGACCGATGCCGAAAGACACATGATCCGCGAAAGCAGATTACATGTGGTGCAAAATACCGATAGCAATTTAAACAACAATGTGGGACAATTCAACTCCTGTGCTTTGGGCGACAATATACTATTGGGTACCGATGGTATGTACAGTGACATGCTGCGGGCTGCAAAATCGACCTATTTTAACGGGCAATTGTGCGATACCATTGATACCCCGGAAATTTACCGCAGATTCCGGCAGGTGCATCATTACCTGGCCGAAAATAACTTTAAAGGTAATGGAGACAACAACTTGGTGGTTCTTGATTACCAATCGGCTACTGAACTTTCAAAGGAGAATTTCTTAGGTCATTTTCTGTACGGACTGGATTCAAAGCATGTTCAGCATGTAATTTCCAATGGTAAACTCATTGTAGAAGATTGTAAGGTAACCCAAGTGGATGAACCTGAAATTAAAGAGTGGGCCAGGGGATTGAGCAAAGTGCTTTGGGAAAAGATGCATCAGTTGCAATGGTAACCGCATTTTAGCTATATTTTTTTACTTTATTTTATCACAATAGTCCGTTAAACTTTTTTTATTAACATTTTATTCATTATGTAATACGTTGAAATACATAGAAATAGAGAAATATTTCCAAGTATTTCAATTTGCTTTCAAGTATTTCAAATTCAACGTGTTACAAAATATTTACTGAAGTATTGTTATCAGAAATCATTTAATAAATTAAGAATATGTTTCATCTAAGTTTTTTGGAATGGGTGGGTTATGCCGCTTCTGTGTTGGTATTGGTGTCGATGTTGATGAGTTCCATTTTACGGTTACGGATTGTTAATTTGGTGGGTTCGGCCCTTTTTTCAGCTTATGGTTTTTTAATTGGTGCGTTACCCGTAGGTTTACTAAACCTGTTTGTGGTGTTTGCCAATATTTACCACCTATATAAAATGTTTGGTGCGGAGGAAAGTTTTACAACCCTCGAAATCAGGCGCGATAACCGGTATTTGTTAAAGTTTTTAGATTTTTATAAGAAGGATATTCAAAAGTATTTTCCAAAATTTGAATATAACAATAGTATAAATTCTTACACATACATGTTTTTGAGGAATATGGCTGTGGCTGGCGTTTTTTTAGCCCGCGATTATGGCAATAAGCGGCTTTATATTGGGCTGGATTATGTGATTCCGCAATACCGCGACTTTAAATTGGGAAAGTTTATTTACAAAGATAAAATCCGGTTTTTTAAAGAGCAGGGATATACCATGCTTTGTACCATACCACAATCGACACATCATGCCAGGTATCTCGAAAAAATGGGCTTTCATAAAGAAACTTTGGAAGGAAATGAATATTTTGTATTTCCACTTTAAATTAGATTTAAACGAAATTACTAAAGGTTGGACAATGGTTCAACCTTTTTAGTTTATGTTGTTGAATACTAAGCCACATATTCAAATTCTTAGTGAAAAGTAAAAAATACTTTTTATCATTTTTGGTAATATAAAAAGTAGTTAATACTTTTATAAAATAGTACATAAAAAATGTTACAGCCATATCATCTTCAGGAAAAGCATTTAGTATCAGTTGACAACGTGATATTTGGATACCACGAAGGACAACTGAAATTATTGCTCTTCAAGCGGAATCTGGAACCTGCCTTGGGGCAATGGTCGCTCATTGGGGGATGGGTAAACCCGAAAGAGTCGGTGGAAGATGCAGCCAACCGGGTACTTGTTGCTATTACCGGGTTGAAAGACATTTTTATGGAGCAGGTTCAGGTCTTTTCGAATCCGGAACGTGACCCCGGAGGCCGTGTCATTAGCGTGGTATTTTACGCTTTAATTAATATTCAGAACCATAATCATCAACTGGTGTATCAATACAATGCAGAATGGTGGCCGGTAAGCCAGTTACCGGGACTGATCTTTGATCACCAGCAAATGGTAAATGCAGCACTTGAAAAACTCCGCAAAAAGGCTAGTTACGACTTGGTGGGGCGCGATTTGCTTCCCCCGGAATTTACCATCACACAACTGCGTCAATTGTACAATTCCATCTTCATGAAAGAATTTGATCCGGGTAATTTCCGCAAAAAAATTCTTTCATTAGATACTATGGAGCGGCTGGATAAAAAAGATACCTCGGAATCGAAAAAAGGCGCCTATTATTATCGGTTTAAACCTAAAGAGGCATGGGATTTTACCGATCGGATTATTAAAATGTGAGGATAGATGTTAGACACAAGACAAAGAAACTGGCAATTAGGAATTAGCAAAACGAAACTATAAAACAGATAGCGATGAGAAATATTGGATTGATTTTATTGATAATGGGCATTTTTCAGTTGAAAGCGATTTCGCAGGAGGTGCTTCTAGGGGTGGATCTGTCGTATTTGAACGAAATGGAGGATTGTGGGGCGGTTTATTACGAAAACGGAAGCACCAAAGATGTTTATGCAATTTTTCAAGGCTATCAGAATCAAGTAGTCCGTTTTAGGATATGGCACAATCCCGATTGGACAGAATACGGTAATTTTGCCGATGTCAAGAAAGGGATTACACGTGCGAAGCTAGCAGGCATGAAAGTGTTGCTCGATTTCCATTATTCCGATACCTGGGCCGATCCCGGTAACCAATTGCGACCCGCTGCCTGGCAGGGAATTACCGATTTGGATATTTTAGTCGATTCGGTTTACAATTATACGTTTCAATTATTAAATACCTTAAAAACCGAAAATTTAATGCCCGAGTTTGTGCAGATAGGGAATGAAACCAATGGAAATATTCTGTTAGAAGAAGGGGAATCGTTATATCCAAACAATTGGTCCAGGAATGTAAAACTCTTCAAAGCCGGGATTCAGGCAACAAAGGATGTTGATACATCAATTAAAACCGTTTTACATGTTTCAGATCCCGATAATGGCGATTGGTGGTTTTCTGCGGCTAAAAGCAATGGTTTAAGCGAATTTGATATTATTGGACTTTCCTACTATCCCCAATGGCATAAACAAACTTTAGCCGAAGTTGGAACCATTGTAAAAAGCCTTAAGACTAAATTTGAAAAGTCGGTTTGGATTGTTGAAACAGGTTTTCCCTGGACCCTTGATAATAATGGCGATGCCGGAAATATTTTAACCGGGGAGTCGCTTATGGATGGGTATCTTGCCACCGTGCAAGGACAGAAAAACTTTTTGATAAATCTGAATTATTCCGTCATTTCCAGTGGAGGAATGGGAACCATTTATTGGGAGCCCGCCTGGGTCACTACCAGTTGTTCAACTATTTGGGGCCCTGGTTCGCATTATGAAAATGCTACATTTTTCGATTTCGACAATCAATTGCATCAGGGAATTGAATACTTAACTTATGATTATTCTGTGGCACCCTCTACCAGTTCGCAGGTTACGTTTTATGTAGATATGACCGGTGTTACCATAGTGGAAGATGTGTATGTAACCGGAGATTTTACAGGTACCAATTGGCAATTTATGAAAATGACAGCCATAGGAAATAACATCTACAAATACACCACCACCTTGCAAAAAGGGGAAGAGGGGGCATTTATTTATACCGTGAAAGCCGATTGGAATATGGCTTTGTATCATGAAGATGTTCCGGAGGAATGTGCCTTGTTGTGGGGAACCCATCGAAAATATGTGATTGAAGGAGATACTGAAGTCTATGCTTATAAATGGAGTAGTTGCGAAGAAATTACAGTATCAGTTAATGATAATTTAAATAATTTATTTACTGATGTTTATCCTAATCCTTTTAATGAGAGACTTCACATAAAAACATCTCTGAACGGTAGTCAAAATTTTCAGATCATGGGTATGGATGGACGGCTACTCATTAAAGAAACTTCTGATGAATCATTCGTTAATACCTCTATTTGGAAGGAAGGAATCTACCTGATTCAATGGTTGAACGGCCATGGACAAATACTGGAATCAAGAAAAATTGTTAAAACAATTAATTAAGATGCGAAAAGATATTCTTAAAATTGGAATCGCTGTTGTAAGCCTATTGGCATTGGCTTGCCAACAAGACAAAGATTATGAGGGTTGCGAGTACGATGACTTTAATCAGGGTTGGGTCTTTGCCAAAGATTTACCCGATGGTGACTATTCAGGAACCGGGATTACCGAATCGGCTTTTGATTCCGTTACATTGCCCCATACCGCTCAAATTGAACCATTAGTGGTCAATAATCAATGGATGGGAACCTGCTGGTACCGAAAAACATTTACAATTTCAAAAACTGAGACTGATAAACTTCATTCGCTTTATTTTGAGGGTGCTATGCAAAATGCCGATGTTTACCTGAATGGAAAACTTATCATGCAACATACGGGAGGTTATCTGCCCTTTATCGTTCCTTTGAATTCAGCATTGAAATTTGGTGAAGCCAATCTGTTGGCCGTGAAACTGGTAAATACCGATGATTCATTGGTTCCTCCCGGAAAGGCACTGAATATGTTGGATTTCAACCGCTATGGAGGCATTTACCGGAATGTAAAACTGGTTTCCACCTCAAAACTGCATATCACCGAAGCCTTAACTACATTTAAACCAGCATCAGGTGCTGTTTTTATTCAGTTCGAATTGATAGACAGTTCTATAAGCAAACTGAAAATAACCACCCAGATTATCAATGAAACGGAGACAGAACAAGTTTTTCAGGTTACTCAACAGATTAGTGATAGCAAGGGAAAAACCGTTATCTCACAAACTTCGGAAAAAATCAAAGCCCAACCTGATGAAACTATCGAGGTTGTTCAAAAAATTGACGTCGAACAACCACAACTTTGGAGCCCGGGCCATCCGCACTTATATGCTTTAAAAACCACAGTGGTTCAGCAAAACAGAGTCATTGATAAAATCCATCAGAGATTTGGAATCCGGAAAGTAGAACTGACAGAGGAGGGATTGTTTTTAAACGGACACAAGATATTCCTTACAGGGACCAACCGCCACCAGGAATATCCTTACATGGGCTATGCCTTATCGGATGAAGCCCAGTGGCGCGATGCCGTAAAAATTAAAAATGCGGGGTTTGATATGATCCGTTTATCGCATTATCCCCATTCCGAGGCTTTTATGGATGCCTGCGATTCGTTAGGAATAGTAACCATGAACTGTATCCCTGGTTGGCAATTCAACGGCAACGAAACCTTTCAAAAGCACGTTTTAAACGATGTTCGGGAATTAATCCGCCGCGACCGGAACCGGGCTTCTGTGTTCTTTTGGGAACTTTCGTTAAACGAATCGTGGATGGAACCCGATTTTATGGAACGGATTCTGGCCGTAAAAGAAGAAGAACTTTCCGAAAAGGGGCAATTTACCTGTGCCTGGATTGATTACGAAGGTTACGATTTATTTATTCCGGCACGCCAGCATGGAAAACCGCCCCATTACTGGAATCAATATAAAGAAGGTAAACGTCCGGTTTTTATTGCAGAATATGGCGATTGGGAATATTATGCCCAGAATGCAGGATTCAATCAAACGGCTTATGCCGACCTGAAAGAGGAGGAGCGGACCAGCCGCCAGTTCCGGGGCGATGGCGAAAAGCGGATGCTTCAACAGGCATTGAACTTTCAGGAAGCCTCGAATTCTAATCAAAAGGGTATTTCAACCATTGGTCAGGCCAATTGGCTGATGTTCGATTATAACCGGGGTTACGCCAACGATATTGAAGCGTCGGGAATTGTCGATATTTTCAGGATTCCCAAATTTGCCTATTATTTCTATCAGAGTCAACGCGATTTGACAGAACCTGTTGTTTTACCCGCACAGGGCGGTGCTATGGTTTTTATTGCCAGTTACTGGCAGCCCGGTTCATCGACTGATATTAAAATTTATAGTAATTGCCAGGAGGTGGAATTGTTCCTCAATGGAAAATCATTAGGCAATCAAAAGCCAGATAATGATACATACAGCAGCCATTTAAAACATCCGCCATTCACCTTTCATCTATCTAAATTTGAAGCAGGTACTTTAGAGGCTATTGGCTATGTAAACGGCAAAAAAATGGCATTATATAAAGCATCAACACCACAAAAACCAGCAAAGATTCAACTTACCTGTGATACTTCAGGAATTCCTTTACGCTCAACTGGTAGCGATATTATTTTTGTATATGCTGCGGTAGTTGATCAACAGGGAACCCTTTGCCCCGTCAATGGATTAAAGATAGAATTTACAGTATCAGGTAATGCCCAATTGATTGGCGATAATCCGGCCATAGTAGAAGCAGGTATCGCTACCATTCTATTGAAAACAACCAATACAGAAACAGAGATTTCAATTTCGGCCCAATCACCGACATTAGAAAACGCTCATTTGAAAATAAACTAAATAAGAACATGAAAACAATCATTGGACTTTCATTAGGATTAGAGATAATCCTAATAATGGCTTCGTGCCAAGAACAGCCTGAATTTTATTATGGGGCCGACCTTTCGTACGTTAATGAAATGCTAGACTGCGGCGGAACCTATCGGTTGAATGGACAGGTGACCGATCCGTATCAGATTTTTGCCGAAAAGGGCTGCAATTTGGTTCGCGTACGATTGTGGAACAATCCCAACTGGACCGAATACAGCAACTCCGATGATGTTTTTGAAACCATCAGGAAAGCGAAAGAAAACCACATGCAGGTACTGCTCGACATCCATTATTCCGATACCTGGGCCGATCCCAGCCATCAGGTTATTCCGGCAACGTGGAAAGGGATTGCCGATTTGAATATTCTTTGTGATTCGGTATATCAATTTACCTTCAATTATTTGATGCGCCTGGAACATGCAGGCATCATGCCCGAAATGGTTCAGGTGGGGAACGAAATCAACATTGAAGTGATGCAAAACCGCGATACCAGTGATACGAAAAACATTGACTGGAAACGCAATGTAGCTTTGCTCAATAGCGGTATCAAAGCGGTCAGGGACGCCGGGGGACAGGCTAAATCCATCAAACCCTTGGTAATGTTGCATATTGCCCAGCCTGACCATGCCTATGAATGGTTTGATTCTGCCAGGGTTAACGGGATTGCTCCTTACGATTTTATCGGATTGTCCTATTATTCCAATTGGTCCGATTTCTCGATGCAACAATTATCGGACGAGGTTGCCCGGTTAAAAAAGGATTTCGGAAAAGAGGTAATGGTGGTTGAAACTTCCTATCCATGGACCTTAGAAAGCTTTGATCCGGCTCATAACATTCTGGGGGAACAATCGCTGGATTCCGGTTTCAGGGCTACACCCCAAGGACAACTGCAATACATGATAACCTTAACTCAAAAAGTGATTGACGGAGGTGGGATAGGGGTAATTTACTGGGAACCCGCGTGGATTTCGACTTCGTGCAGCACCTTGTGGGGACAAGGTTCACATTGGGAAAATGCCACTTTTTTCGATGCCGGGCATCAGAACGAAGCTCTTCCGGTATTCCAATACATGAAACATCCTTATACAAAATAGTTTAAACATAAGAATATCAATGACAATGAAAAAAGAAATCAAAACCATTTTTAAAGAAAAATTTGGAATAGAGCCAAACCTTTACGCAGCCCCAGGCAGGGTGAATCTGATTGGAGAACATACCGACTACAACGAAGGGTTTGTATTACCCGCTTCGGTTAACAAGTCCATCCATTTTGCGATAAAACCCAATTCATCAGGGGTTTTCAGGTTTTATGCCATCGATTTGAACGAAAGTTTCGAAACCCCGGTTGATAAAATTGAACCCAGCAAAACCCATTGGGCCAACTATTTATTGGGTGTAATTGCCCAATTTGTAAAGGATGGAAAAAAAGTTCCTGCTTTTGATTGCGTTTTTGGGGGCGATGTCCCCCTGGGCGCTGGAATGTCTTCATCGGCGGCTATTGAGGTGGGAATGGCCTATGCTATTAATGATCTTTTTAAGCTGAATTATTCAAAATTACAGTTAGTAAAATTCGCTCAAATGGCCGAGCATGAGTATGCCGGAGTAAAATGCGGCATTATGGATCAGTTTGCCTCCATGCACGGCAAAGCCAATCATGTGATCAAATTAGATTGCCGCAGTCTGGAATACCAATATTTTCCACTCGATATGACCGATTATATGTTGGTTCTGGTAAATACCGGGGTAAAACATTCATTGGCATCATCGGAATACAACAAACGCAGGCAGGAATGCGAAAATGGGGTGGCCCTTTTGAAAAAATACCAGCCCAATATCCATTCCCTTCGCGATGTGGGTTTGGAACTCATCCAAGCCCATAAAAGCGAGTTTAATGAAATTACCTACAACCGGTGTTCCTATGTAATTGAAGAAAACATAAGGCTAGAAAATGCCTGCAACGCCTTGGAACAAGGAAATTTTGTAGAATTTGGAAAACTGATGTATGGTTCGCATGAAGGGCTGAAAAATAAGTATGAAGTCAGTTGCCACGAATTGGACCAATTGGTGGATATGGCCAGAAATACCGATGGAGTATTGGGTGCCCGGATGATGGGTGGCGGTTTTGGTGGGTGTACCATCAACTTGGTAAAAAAAGGATCGGTTCCCGCGTTTGAAAAAAACATCCGTGCTAATTATAAAACTCCTGACGGCAAAGAACCTCAGATTATTGAAGTGGTTATTGAAGAAGGAGCGAGGCTTGTCAATGAGTAATTCAGAATGAAGAATTATGAATTATGTCATTCATGGACATTAATTTTATTCGTGGCAAAAAACTACTTGAACAATAACAAGTAATTAACGTGAGTTCGATGTAAGAAAGTGTTTAAAATATTATAAAGAAATAAGGTTTTTTGTTATATTTAAGTATCTGACATTTAAATATATAGTCACAAAAAACCTTATTAAAAATGATAGATAAAATT